>Ga0307515_10018479_pt1 | contig 12609 bp, 11 predicted proteins | sample 17_EM_MG_FD_194513 | JGI IMG/M metagenome (GOLD analysis project Ga0307515, IMG submission 194513) | Populus trichocarpa ectomycorrhiza microbial communities from riparian zone in the Pacific Northwest, United States - 17_EM | ecosystem: Host-associated > Plants > Roots > Unclassified | place... | reverse complement strand
ACGATGGTAAGGCACAAACAGGAGGCAGTCCATGTATTCTCCTTTAGTGTGTGTTTGAGGTCTCCAATTTATAGCATAGCCAGTAATGATACCATGGCTCTATGACATTATCAATGTGTGTGTGCGACCCGCGGGCGTGAATCACAACCAATCACTCGGCCCGCTAGGGCTACCGGGCCGGCCAGGCTTCTCTCCTGAAAAGCCCGCGCTAAGGGCGGCCGGGCCTAAAGACGTCAGGGCCGGCCCGGCCCCGCCCGTTTCGAACACTGGGTGTGATTGTGGCTGGGTTTATTTTCAGGAACGTTTTTGAAGATTCTACAGGTGCAAGGGCATTTCCTGCATTTGTGGCGCTAAGCAATCTGGAGAACATCTTAGCAGAACACTATTGTGCTTGAGAAAAGCCTACGATATACTCACACACTCTAGAATTCGCTAAAGAAGAAATTCCCCTATTTTCCAAATTCTGGGCCTCAAACGCACCCATCAACGCACCTGCAGCATCTTAATTCCTCCACTGGATCGTAACTGTCATTGTGCTACTCGCTCCCCCACCGGGATATGCCTATGAGTATGAAAGCATGAAACCTATCCCAGGTATAAGAGAGCTAATAGTGGCCGTCACTGCCAGGTTTATTGTTGATCTATACACCTACCCTGGTGCCTAGATTAACATCTTTGTCGCCATTGGCCTTCTATATCTCAAATTTACTCCGAGAGAGAACTGGAGCTCTCACTTCCATAGCTACACGCTAAGCACTCTCGTTTTTGAACTGTAGAACGTGTTTCTAGCTGTCATGCCCTTTATTCCCCGCTGAAGGACACGATGAGTTATCCGCATTACGTGTTTCCAGTTGTTGGTGTGGGTGTATGCTTTTGGGCTGCTTTTACTGGGTATTGTTGTTGTGTTTTGGGAGGATGATGCTTTCTATTGCCCTCGGAAGGGTTCTTAAAGGCAGCTCCCATCACGTGAGTACATAATAGAAAATCGCTCGCTCTCAGCCTTGACGCCATTACAATTGTGGGCTAATGTGTGGCCAAGTATCGGTGGATACAAGATTGTTGCCGAGAGAGTTATTGTAGACGAAGATGGGAGCCAGCAAGAAGTGAGAAAGTTAAGGTGGGGTCGTGATGATGATCCCGGGTTTCTAGTTTTGTGGGTGTGCTCTGTATTAGAGGAGACCTTTAATAATTTAATTACACAAAGACCCCGCTAGATGTTTTCTCTTCTCAATCGAGGCTAGCGAGGTAAACTAAGCCGTCTAGGGCACGTGAAGATGGACCAGGTGCAGACTATCCATGCAAGACGTTTTGCCGCGGTGAAGCGCGCATGAATCCCACAACACCAAAATTTATGAAAACTATGTATACATTGAAAGGAATGTGCAAGGTATAGGAAGTGGGCAGGGCGGGCAAGTTGTTGGCGGAAATGCTGGGCTTTTGCCCAAGATCATCGAAGGGCATCATATGATTGCTTGGCTATTACGTGGGCTGCCATTTTGAATATGGTTCTCTTGACATTGTGTCTTTTAGTTTTCTCGTTTTCTCTTCTGTCCTTAGAACTTAGACGATTGACGAGTTTTCCACGCCCAGCGCAACGCGCGCATGTCAACACAAGTGCCGTGCTCGTACTCTGTCGGCTAACACATGTTTTCTGCAGTAGGACAATTATTGCTTGACACTTCATCAAGTTGACTTCAAGATGGGTGGTTAACCTACAGCACTACCACGCAGCAAAAGAGTAGAGAATCGTCTGGCACAATGATTTTTTAAAGGGTAAAGTTTCACTCGCGGTTCAGACCCAGGTGGCAGCACTCAAGTTCTGAACAGGGCCTACATATGGCCAAGAGTGTATAAAGAACGTACACCTTTGGTGATTGCGAGGGGAAGTTCCCAAGTTAAGCTTCGAGTTTGCTGTTAGCTCCAACTACGAATACAAAATTGTACCAGCATGACTACTGGTACCAGTAGATATGCCATAGCCGCGGCTTGATGTAAAACTATTACAACTACTAGTGCCACATGATAGAAACTATTCAGATCGTTAGACCAGCTTCTGTATGATGGCCTATTCATTTAAACACCCGCAACTCTTTCTGACCAGTCTCAGAGTTAGTTATATTACTAAAATACTCAGCTTCTTTTTTTCCCATTTAGTCATGGTAGATGGCACGCTTTACTGCGGAAAACAGTCTTGGATGGATGAAGAACATCTAGCCATGTAATCGAGTGAGTTTTGTGACTAACGCCTTTTTCCGGATATCGAAATGGGGCGCCCTAGACAAGGGGGCCGAGGTACTCCGTGGAAAATAGCGTGGTTTTGGGAGAACTCTGTATATATATGAATAAGAGTAACTTAGTATCATATCCTGCCTACGCCGCCAGCCTGCAGTGCGCAGTTCCCTATTCCACCAGTGAGCTGAAACGCGCTTGGCCGTATTTATAGCAGGAGGGTATATGAATGCCTATACTAGCTCATGACGTCTGTAGTAACATTAGGTCTTAACTATATTCCCGCGCGTTATTGCAAGTATCCGTCTGTTGAGGGTTATTGGGCGCCGCCACGCGGCTAAAGAAATCCATTGGCGGGTAGAGGCGGAATTTGTTAATACGGGAGTTGGAGCAATGTATATATAGCAAACGAGTCTCCACTTCTATAGGGCTGTGTAGTCCCGTATTACATCCACTTGGAAAAGTGTTTTAAGCTAGGTGACTACGCTCTGGTCTAGGTTTTACTCAACTTAACGCAATAATAAGCGCTGCTAGATATATACCGTTTCTATCATATATTTGCCCTCTCATGCGATAACAAGCTCAATCTAGATGGCATGTTGCCTTATAGACTTTCTGGTGTGTTCTGTGTGACGTCTAACCCGTTTGTAGAGTAGATAGTTGATAATGTAGCAATGGTGGAACAAGTAAAGCCAGTTCTAACTGCTATTTTCCTATTGGTACTAACGAAATAATTACTTAAGCTAGTCTAAGAAAAGCTAAAGCTGTTACAAAAGGTTTACGAGATTCTCTGTCCATCCAAACGCCCAAAAATAATCCAAGAGCGATGGAAAAATACAGGTGCATGCGTAAGAATGAAAACAAAACGCTCTGAAGAATTTATCTCGCGAACAGCAGACCGCAAATTGACCAATACAACTCTCAAGCTCCCTGCACATACCGCACCTGCCTCCTAGGCGGATCCGCCTTCACATACGTCACACTTTGTCTCCGGCTCCTTCTTCGCTCCGGAACACTAAAGGTGACCGTCGTCATACAATCTCTTGACCTATGTCCAAACTCATGACAATTGCTGCATCTATGATCCCGAAGTGCGTCGGCTGCTTCCCTGGACTGGTTCACAATCACCAACCGATCTCTTGAGCTATAATCTCCTGCACTGCTGCTTCTCACACTCGAAGTTGAAGAGCGGAAATCGTACTCGATCCGTAATCGTGCGTTGTCCTCCATCGCCTTGAGATCATCCTGCCGATTTCGCTCTCGCACTCGACGGACCGCCTCTTCTTCTAAGTTCTGCTGGGTGAGGGCTGCGATCTCTGCCTGCCGGGCGCGGGATTCTTCTTCTCTGCGCTCCGCTTTGCGGTAGTGGCGCATAAGCTCGCGGTTGTGTTCCATGTTGAGTGGGGCAAGAATCTCGGCAATGCAGTCGGCAGTTGCTTGGTTATCTCTATCGGTGGGTATTTCTGGTGTACTGGGATACACTGGGTAGATGGATAGCTGGTTTATATACTCGAATTCTGGAGCGGGAGCAGGAGGCGGAGGCGAAATGAAGGCTCGCGGAATGCTGGAACGTTCTACCATGACTGTGTTTCTTTGTACTGCGCGTGCAGGAAGTACCTGTCCAGATGAGTCGACCCAAGAGGTCTCGATTACGCCGAAGCAACATGGTGAGGCCATTGGTACAGCCTTGTAGTGTGATACGAAGAAAGGAGAAGACGAAGGAAGAAGTATGAGGATCTGGAGATGACGAGGTTTTTCTGAAGAAGTAGGCTGTGGTTTAGGGGGTCTTGTGGTTGCTCTGATATACTGCCTTGTGACCACGATGAGCTGGATTGTAGATATGCAGGTAGATGGTAGGGAGATTACTGAGAACGGACTTGATACGATACGAACCCGGAGCTTAAAAGGTTATTTCATCCCCTTCTTATATCAGTAGGAAGAATGGATAAAATATTCCTTTTGCGCGTAAAGATGCTCTCTCTTTGTAACCCTGTAATTCATAGTGTGTGGCGCCTACACACCGTCTCAAACAAACCTCGCCACGCTTGTGCGCGGTGCCAGCTGCTGCGTCTACCACTACTGGACAATGTGTATACTCCTTGAATACTAATCTCATCGCCTTTGGTTTAGGTGGAGAGAGACTCCTGGCGCGTGCTCTGACATATATTCTAGTCCGTTTGCTTTCGTATTCTTTCTTTCTTATCGATCTTGGGAACGTCGTGTGACCGGATGATGGGATGATAGGCCCCTTGTCTCAGCAACCATCCACCTGGAACCGCCCAAAATAGGTGAATGATTCTCTCGCGACCGACCAACTGGTAGCAGATACCAGATACCAGATACCAGGTACATACCAGTGTTGTGGGGGGATCGGAGGGTTAGGGTTGGTTTTTATGACAGCTTGTCCGGTAGACATCGTACCAATGATTACAGACTCTGTGGCTGAGCAACCGGAAGATGGGCGTTATTTACGCATGTACCCGCACAAGCGAGTCAACCAGATAGCGGAATTCGAGTCGTGACATGCGCGCATATGCGGGGCGACTGGCTGAGAATCATCGCGCAGGTACTCTACATTACTACGCTCAAAATGTCGTTATCGCTTCCCGTGACGAGCGAGTGAACGGAAGGCTTGACAGAAGGCCCAGTTACGACGATGAGTACTTCGTTCGTGTTTATTCGATGACGGGATAATAGGAATAGAGCCGCCTTTTCAGTCATAAACAACTTACGTGGTTGGCTGGGCGCAGACAATCGGCCCCGGATGGTATCGCGACAGGGGGTCCGATCACAAGGCTGAGCGACGGTAGGTATGACGGATGCAGGGGTATGACGAAAATCAATATTGAGTATGGGATTCGGTGATCAACATCCACACAAGAAGCGATATTCGTCACACCCCTAAACACAGGTGTTCGTCATTTCCTCATACTCTACCCTGACAGGATCAGTATGTGCTCGTACTGTCATCGGATATTCTAGGGAAGGCTCGGTTGCTAATTTCAAACAGGAAGGAGGCTTGGTCTTCGTGTGGAGGGTTACTTTTGTGCCACTACCCCTCCAACTCAACCCATCTCTGCTGCAATCTGTCAGTATTACATACGGAGCACATCTAAGATGAAGTGCAACAACACGCGCTAATCTGAGGCCTCTACTCCATAAATACAAAAACACCTAGCCGGGTTCTCGTTCTATACAGTAACACAAACGTCTGCCTAGTCGCCATCGAAAAGCAAACTTCTTAATGGTGAAGAATTTCTCGATGTTGATATCATACATCTAGAACTCTAGTGGCTATGGCCTTCGTATTGTCATGCTGCTGTTGGGAAGCTGTTGTCGCCGTTGAGCTCCACCGGCTCATGAGATGAATTCAACTCCGCCATCGGGTACCCGTGCGCTTCTGCGATTTCGGAGGGCTCAGGTGTATTGTTACCAAGCATATGCTTTTCGTACGACGACTGTCTTGCGAACTCCGGGTTCGTCTGCTGCTGCTGCTGCTGCTGACAACGCCGCTGGTACCAGAAGAAGCCAGCTGTGCTGAGCGCAATTATGGCGAGTGCTCCTACAACGCCTCCAACTATGGCTCCGGTATTTGATTTTGGGTCTTTTGTAACGGTGGAGGAAGGGTGCTATCGGCGTTAGCACTCTTGGTATCGTCGACGGCGTCGGTAGCGGCGGCAAAAACGGCTGCAAGGTCTTTATCTGTCCAACCGGTTTGCGGGGAAGTATGTTTGGCGCTGCCTTGTTTACTATGAAGGACGTCAGTTTAGCCTACGATACCATGAAGAATGGTGGCCATGGTTCAACACACCTCCCGCCAATTTGCTTTGTCACCACTTCCAAAACGTCATACGTGTTCAACAAAGGGTCGAAATTGCCCTCCACGAACTTGAGAGTGCTCATGTCGAAGGAGCCGATTGACATTCTGCCTTTCGCACATTGAGTACCCTGGGGAGGCCCATCTTTGGGAGTCTTGGGCGATATGTAGTCATGGCCAGTTGTTCCGCCGATGATGCGCATTTGCCGGTTCTTGGATGTGAGACCTGCGCGACATCATCAGCATTCCCCGAAAGAATAGTGCCGTGGAAATTTACTGACAAAAATGGCCTTTCCGGAAACCGCCAGGAACAGAGTCCATTGCCACTTTGGTTCACCTAAAGTACGGAATTGTGAGTATATGCACATCTACCCCAGCGTCCACGTACTCTTCGAGTGAGCCTCCAAACAGGTATATCTGCGTGCTCGTTCCATCTAGTGCTGTTGCGGCGACCGCACAGAAATCCGCCTTAGCCGCTGGCATCTGATCGAACTCACTCTTTTCTTGCGAAAACCACTTTCCACTCAAAGCATCGTAAACCTACACCGTTTTGAAATCCAGAAGCTCGCGTTTATCGGTTGACCTCAACGATTTCGCCCTGTTGCTTCCTACCGCCACATGAATCCCCTGCTTCCCAATCTGCTCGATCGCGACAAATTCTCCATCCCATCGTCCAACATCCGACGTATCCGGCCCCGCATCCGTCGACCACTTATTGTTTGCCACATCATACTTGGTAAGAACCCATTTTCCTGCACCTGCAGCCCGCCGAGGTAGTCGCCCGTGCCGCGGTTGTGCATCATCGCGCCGAACCTCTCTAGACGCGCTGTGGTTCGCTGCTTTTGAGATCTACTTCCATTTCTTATTGGCCACGTCGAAGCGCCACAACTTAAAGCCGTTGCGGATCCCCTGCGTCGTTTCTCGTTTGTCCACCACGCGAAGTTCGTATACGCGCCAATCAAGTGGAAATAGACCAAAAAGGAAGCCTCGCCCGTCTTTGGTCGTCCACAATGTGCCGCCGGAGCAGCTGGATCCCTGGGAATTTTCGATTGCGATGTAGGGCGGCTCGTCAAGGGAGAAGGGGGAGGAAAGGTCGAGCGCGAGTGTCAGATTATCTGCAGGCCGAGGTGGTTTCACGTCAGCTCCTAACACTTCCTCCTCGAGAGAACGGCGATGAAGAAAAACGTACTCGGTCCCCGCGGTTGATCCTCCTTCAAACCTAGGTCCGAGAACCCTCCACCATCAACATACAACGTGTCATTAATTACTGCCGCTTGCTGAAAGAATCGCCGACAGTTTGCAGACTGTACAGGGGGAAGGTCGGCCGGGATTGGTGTTGCAGCTAACCGGCGCTCTAGTGTGTATCCGTCGACTGAAATTTCAGCAAGTAGAGTCAGTACCAGGATGGTTGTTGTTGGAGTCGTCGTCCACCTCGTGGCAGATGATGTTGGGGGTGAATATTGCGAGCAGAAGATGTCGTCGCATCATTTACTGGTGTATGTTAAAGGAGAGTGATGATGGCTCGCTATTTCCTGGGTTCGAGAATAATTTATGTACTCTATTCTAGTTCTAAGGTAATGACTGCGCAGATCGCCCATGCGGCTAGTCGCAGATCCCTCAACTCGATGGCAGTGGTGATTGATGAGCTCTAATAAATCGCGGCTGGGCTGCGCCACCATTACAGTCAGCTTGCAACCAATCCAAATACTTACAGCATATATGCAATGAATACAACAGCAAATATTCATTTCTCATTATGTTTTGGGAAGTGATTGGTACATAAACTGCATACAAGTATGTAAGGTTCGCAGTCAGGAAAGAACCAGCATACTTCTAATATTGGCCTTTTAGAACTATATCTCCAAGATCCAGGATGATCCGATGTTTTGCAAAATATGTTGCACTATATCTGTCCTATATGCAGAGTAGCAGTTATCTGTCTGTTTGATCTTGAGATGTAGCAGTTTCATATAGTATTTTCCCAAAGCTTGAAAACTGAAGTGTATATCATAGTTATTTGGGCGGATTTTTTATCTTATTCAAATTACAATACAGTTCCTGTGAGTGTTATCCAACTCATTGACAAAACGAAAGATGGTATGGAAGCTACATACTAATCGCTTAGGTTATGAGATGCTTTTAGGTTCTCTTGAGCATTTGTACAGCTAAGTAATGTTATATTAGATATTTTGAAATGATTCTTAAAGGCAGCCGAAATCTTGGGAAATTGTGGAGGCAATTCCAAGATGCAATGAAATTTGACTTAAAAGATAGTCAAATATCAAAGCAGCAGTGATCTCTGTAGTAGTTTCCCAGTGCCCTTGAAATGCAGTTGTATATTCATTTCAAACTGGTCCTTAGATGCCTATGAAAATGCAGCTGTGATTTGTCATCAGCAACAACCCTAGTTTCTGTCAGAATCACCCGGGTGTTCTGAACGGCTCTGACAGCTCTGACGGAACCTGGTACCCTCTGGCAGAGAATTTCATGCATCCTGTCGCCCCGCCGACAGATGGCATTGCATACTTACCTTCTTCACTTTGCCCCCGGAATGTGGTGATGTGTATGCTAGGGTTAGCAACAGGTCCGGGCAACCTGCCAGCAATCCGGATCGGGATCAGAAAAACCATTCAGTTCAGTTCCTGACTAGTACAAACCCGACCTGCAGTTTCATCCCAGGGCAAAGTCATTCCTGTACCGGTCAACCCGCGGGTTTTGCCGGGTGTGGCTCGACCCATCAGTTCCTATCTCTAGTTTCCGATTTCATGTTTTTCTAGTTATGGTCGGGTTCAGATATCCTACTGTCATGTGCAAAATATTAACTTTGGTACATCATTGTCTCTTTTTGTTTCATTAGCTGCCTTTATAATCAAAACATGCAGAGACAGGCTCCCTGCTACATCATGAAGTTGAGTGTGATCGATTTTTTGTCTTGCATCATTAGTAAGATTTGATGTACAGAACAGCCATAATGAAAGTTAACACAGTCATTAAGAGACAAATCGATCAGTTTGCACCTGCTACTATGCCGACAATATTTCGAGAGCTGATGGAGATATGTGATACTGTCAGCGGTCAATCCCAATGCCGCAAGAAACCTCATGACCAGAAGGTAGCCATATGAGATTAACATCTGGGAAATCACAGTCTCACATATGCATATTGGCTCTCACAGCCAACTTGGTACCCAATTCGTCACTGACAAAGCCATCGAAGCCTGTTAAACCTATCAGCTTTTACCCTTGCATATAACCTCCTTACTTAATTATCATTCAGGAATTGGATTCAGAGGAACATATTGTAATGGCTCGTTTGTCATCGGTAGACTACCTGCACAATTTGCGATTATTGACGACATATCTTCACGAAATGTACTTGGTGTAAGAATTTTGCTACCTGTCAGAATCGTCTTGATTTCAGTGACCGAATTGTGAAACGTGATAATTGGTCTGTGCATGTGCAAGGGTCATACAGGCCATTCAAAAGTTCTTGACTCCAAACTGAGTTGATTCATGATTGATCCACCAGATTTTGTCCTGCCTCTCATGGATAAGTGAGAATGTGCACTGTAAATTGGAGACAAGAATTACTAACAAAATTTGAGTCAGTGATGGCATGAGTCATAGAAGGAGCAGTCAATGTGATATGCAAATCTGTCTGAATGACAACCATCATGTTGCATTCATCCATACATCCAACTACATCAGTCAGTATTCAGACCTGGTGCAAATAGTCAACATTATGAAAATTGCTTATGGTAGGTCATGGAAATGGAGGAGAAAGAACTGGATTAGGCTAAGTGAGGAAGTTGGGCTATATTAATGAAAATTAGTGTATGAATCTACATGCTGCAAAATGCCAGGTGAAAGTGCTGGAATGTGACAGTGCTATGTTATCCATTGCTCAGAAAACATGTCCATCAGGTGATCAGACATTGAGATGTCACAAAGCTTTTGGATACAACTGAGTATTCATTCAAATTATACATTGGCTGTAAATAATAACTATATGATTATTTGTACAAAATGATTAACCATACAACAACAGTTAGGAAATGTTTATGGTGAACATCAATGGAGCATCAATGATTTTAGGTCTTGAAAGTAAGTTAATTGGGAAGCGATTTGCATGCTGTTATTCATAACAAACATATTGGATGCCTTGATGAGCAAAGACACTGTGACACTGTGACAGGCCCATGCTGAAAATGATAGTCAACGGAGTCTCGATGATTTTTGGTCTTGTAAAGAAGGTAATTGGGAACCGATTTGCTCGCTGTTGTGTATAACCGAAGTATTGGCAGCCTGATGAGGAGGAATAGAACGCGACACAGTAACAGACCAATTCAGAAAATGAGCATCAACGGAGTGTCAATGATTGTTGGACTTGTAAGCAACTTAATTGAGAAGCGATTGTCCCGCTGTAATCCATAATCAACGTATTGGCAGCCCATATAGGCAAAGGAGACAGTGATATGGTAAGAGCCGCATTCTGAAAATGAGCGTCAATGGAATGTCAGTGATATCTGGTCTTGTAAGTAAGTTAATTGGGAAGTGATTTGCTCGCTGGTATGCATAATGAGCGTATCGGCAGCCTTTATATGCAAAGAAGTCAGAGACACGGTAACAGCTGTGGGCAAATAGCCTCTTCGTACGTGTCGATGTGAATGTTATTGATGATCGAGCTGACATCTCGCTAGAACTAACTAATACGTGAGTGTCCCGCAGAGCCGCACTAATGCCACAGAGCCGCACCTAATGTGACAGAGCCGCACCTTAACATGACCAGAGTCGTCCACCTACATCACAACCTTCTCCAATCATCATCGAGACACCTCTCGAAATACCAAAACACCCTGATCTAAAAACAAACATGCTTCCGCGATGTCTCTCAATCATCCAAAAAAACGCCTACTCCTCACGCCTTCTTTCCTGTCGTTTTCCTCTTCACCTTTGGCCGCCTGCCCATTTCCTTCCAATACTGCTCCACCATTTCTTTTGCTTTTGCCATATTCTCCTCTGGCTCCCAAGTATTATCCTTCTCATCCCAACCATCCCATTTCACTTCGTATGCCCAGCTAGTTCCGTCAGAGCTTGGCCAGTGTTTTGTGATTGATCCGACGTCGTAACTTGTGCCAGTGCGGCTGGTCCGTACTGGCGGGGGTGGCGGCCGCTAGTCAATCCTAGAATCATCCGTGCGGTCAACTTTGAGCCTGGTGACGTTAGCTGTGTCATGGATCGTCATGTCGTTTGGGAGATCTAGTTTGACAGCGTTTCCGCGTATTTGTAGGATCTCGTATGGGCCAATGTAGCTGTGTACTAGTTTGCGTCGCGTGGGGTTGACATTGGCGTATGTGATTGGCAAATCCTTTGTATCTGAAAATACCTTTGCACCAGCAGTGATGGCGGGGTCAATTGGGCATCGTGACTTATTAGCCTCAGCCGTCTGTTTATCTTGAGCATCGTGCAGCTCATGCCTGGCAACTCCCAAAATGCGCTGCAATCGTTCGACAAACTCCTGGCCTTGTAAGGTTTTCGCCGATTCATTTGCCTGCCGTCGTTGGAGGTCTGCAATTAAGTCTAGTGGCAAGGGAGGCTCATAATCAAGATCGAGTTCAAAAGGCGTCGGCTTCCATCAGCAACAAGACTAGTTTCCGTCTGAAACACCCGGGTGTTCCGGACAGCTCTGATGGCTCTGACGGAACCTCGTACCCTCTCACGGAGAATTACACGCTACCTGTCGCCCAGGCGACGGGTCGCGTTGCATAGCGTCAGCAAAGTGTATTTTAGTCACTGGTTTGAGAGGATGTGGAGTGTAAACTTAGATGCGTCAATTTCAGGAGTATCAGACCCTAGGAGGGCATTCCTGCCGGCCTTCAGAGTAACTGGGAGCGCCGACGACAAGCCTGGAAGCACCTGGGAGGGCCGGCGACATGTCTGGGAGCACCTCGACTCACAGTCATGTATTCAGTTTGTATTCCCATCTATGTATCTATGTATCTATGTATCTATGTATCTATATAGCTACCCATCTACACACGGTATCTCTGGACTGGCTGCAGGCGGTGCTTGAGAGCAATTTGAGGTGCGCCTGAAAATGACGATCAAGTGAACTCAGAGATATACTCCGAGGCAGTGATCGAGCGAGTTTGGAGATGCACTTGGAGACTGGGATCGAGTGAACTCAGAGAGGCAGTTGGAGGCCGGGATCAAGCGGGTGTGGAGATGCATTTGGAGACCGAGATCGAGTGAACTCAGAGATGCACTTGGAGGCCATACTCGAGCGAGTTTGGAGATGCACTTGGAGGCCATGATCTGGCGAACTCGCAGGCCGTAATCGAGCGAGTCTGGAGATACATTTGGAGGCCGTGATCGAGCGAGTTTGGAGATGCACTTGGAGGCCGTGATCGAGCGAGATTGGATGAGTCCTTGAAGGCGGTCGATGGACGGCGCACCGGGTGATGAGACTCTATTCATCAGTTAGTTAACTCGCAACCGTGGGAAGGTGACAATGTGACTTTACCTTTGAGCTCTCATGGAGAGCTGGCTGATGGCGGTCGATCG
>Ga0307515_10018478_pt1 | contig 12609 bp, 16 predicted proteins | sample 17_EM_MG_FD_194513 | JGI IMG/M metagenome (GOLD analysis project Ga0307515, IMG submission 194513) | Populus trichocarpa ectomycorrhiza microbial communities from riparian zone in the Pacific Northwest, United States - 17_EM | ecosystem: Host-associated > Plants > Roots > Unclassified | place... | reverse complement strand
TCGTTGTGTTCTTCATCTCCACTCTCATGTCGCAGGTATTCTGGTTCACAATCTTCAGTCGACCAATGTTGCTCTGTGAAAGAGAGGCGAACCCGTTATCATGCCGGTCGAAATGCGCGAGAAATAAGGAGGGATGTAGCTTATATTCAGGCAGGTTTACCACGCGGTGTAAGACGGTGGTTAGCTCGTCGATAGATACGAGTCTTCCACGTCGTGGTTCGCGTAGTCCGCGTGAATGGCAAGGAGGCTACGTACCAGATAGAGATTCATAGACATCGCTCTTGTCTGGGTCTTCGTGATAATAATGTTCGCTTTGTAGAGCTGTTCTTGCACGCTTTCTGGCTGGCTGCGCGCTATCTTGGGTTCCGTTTCGCGTCGTGCTTGCCTTGCGCTTTCTGTTTCTCACTCGTGCTGTCGAGCGGGGTCTTCGTTGGTATTCAACGCGTTCCTGATTGTCTTCTCCGGCCTTCAGATCGATGTGCAGGGGATAAGGTCTATTATCTTGACTGTAACACGGCAAAAGAGACGACATACGTTGCTTGAGCCTGCAGCGTTTCGCACAAATTGATGGAGCTCGCGCGAAACGGCATTGAAGACAGTCGAAAGCATGCCGGATGGTGAGGTTTGCGTCGCACTTGATCCGTGCGGCATTTGTGGTCGTTGCAGATGGAAATGGCGGAGTTGAACCACATGGTAAACATCGCGTCTCAACAACTCAACAAGCCGTCTCAATAACACTCACGACGATGACGAGAGCCTTGGAAGGTTCACACGGGGGGCTCGCTTACCGCCGCGATTCGCCTCCGCACGATTATACAACATGGGGGTCTGTGCGCGTCCTAATATTTTATTTTACTTTATTTTACATAGCTATAGAATCAAACGAAAAGAACGCAATAGTCTAGGCGTTACATTCCTCAGATCAGCCATGCACTCGCATACACAACCACACCCAGTCCGACAATGAATACTGCGACATCGTCCTGGAATAGAGTAACAATTTGAAGCCATCGGAATGCATTCCGGATATAAGTGGGTATCGGCGGAGGAAGGTGTGGAATGGCCATTTGCACAAGAGAAGGTATTCGAGGCTGCGCCTGTGAGGGGTGATGAAAACGGTCAGTGGCACGGCAAACACCTCAAGTAGGTATCGCTCACTGCACCAGTGAAAACACGGAGAGAATGGAGGAAGACTTGGAGGCCTACAAACGCCCATAGGATCTATCGAGAGTGTGTAGTTAGTTGACAAAAAGGGGGTCGTCAAGGGTGCAACAATACCCTCGGCTCGCTATCCCAGCCAACTTGCGGCTTTCCTCGAGCCAGCTCGGCCCATCTCCGCCATGGATTCAAGACAAGCAGTGTCTCGGCATGGGTAGAAGGTTCGCCGACAGGGTTTTCGTGTTCAGCATTTGTGACATCGTCATAAGATGCGGTATATCGGAAGACAAAGTAGAGAAGGAAGCAGAGGGTGGATAGTGCGTGTATGAGTGGGAGAAGCCTGTCCCACCACGTCTTATTCGTAGAAGCAGAAGGTCCATCCATGGGCGGAGCCATGTCAGGCATTTGGGTGAATGGTGACTTGTCCCTTAAGAAGCCAGCGAGTGGGGTGTCTGCAAAGAGGTCCTGAATGTCGGCAGAAGGAGCACGATTGGAATAGCCCATAGAGGGTACATCAAAAGAAATAGGTGTAGATTCGCGAGACTCGCGAGCGATAGCGCGCAGAAAACGTTCTTGTTGTTGCCGGTGAGTGTCATAGCGTAATGAAGGCAGAGAAGGAGATGCGTCGCGCTCCGAGTAGGAAGCAGTGGGTATTCCGGGTGTGTGGCGAAGGTGCCGTGCGGGACTGGAATCTAGAGACGGGAGCTCTGCGAGGGGTGGGTCTGTCCAGCGCATGCAATGACGCGGCAACGCAAAATGGATGAGAGGGAATCAGCTATATAGATTAGGGTATTGCTTACCGTCCGTTGCAGAGTCAGATGGTCCTGCTCCTTCTTTTGCAGTGGTCTTAAATTTTGCGAGTCTGTCCGATTTCTTCGCAAGAATGGCCTCCCGACGCGCAGCTGCACGCGCTTTTGCATCCGACATGACTCCTGGCCGCTCTCTCAAACGTGGTGATGCTCCAGTGGGCGCAGTGAGTCGACTCGGTGTCGGGTGGCAGTGGTGGAAACCAAACAGCTTGGACAAACGCGCCAACCAACTCGAGACGCAAAGCCATGTCGAGGTTATTCTCAAGACGTGGACTAACGATAGGTGCATTTGGTATTATCACCGTAGCCTGTACGCATCTTTTCATTTGGTTCTCCTACTGGGCCGATATATTCTCCTTGTCAGTGGGTCTGTCGATCGGTAGAGACATTCGGCAATACATGGATGGCTCAAAGACACCACAAGAACCACTTGCTACTCCTCTAGTCACTAGCCCTCCGCTATCTAAAGCCCAAGAAACCCATCCCCGCCAACTCACCAACACAGATATTGTTAGGTACTACACAGTATCGTGTTACCAGAAGCACCGTCCTGAGTATAATCATAGTCTGCAGGAGCAGCAAAGCGTGCTCCAGCGGGAACGCGACGACCTCGCAAAAAAGATATCCCACCTAGAAGAACGCATTGCGGCCAATCAAAAATAATCGTATACGTGGTGTCGTACAGAATATCACACGTTTGTACTCACCGAGAGTGCAAACCGAGTACCTCACAAGTTTTCTCTAGAGCATTTGTTCTCCTCGTGTCTTGCTTCCTCGCAAACGAGTTCGGTACATCGTGAGAAAGTACGTACAAAAACATCATATAATATCTTCTTAGCCATATACGATTTACCCGCCGGAACGCGGAGAGGTGCTCAAATCCACTCAACATGCCCGATCCTGCAAAGCTAATCCGAGATCATTGTTCGTCAATAAGAGGAAGGGGAATGCCCCAATCCGTTTGGTACATATACCGGCTTCCCAGGGCCGAAGCAAGGCTACACTCGCCCATTCCATCGTTCCATACCCATATCTGCTGCGTGGTTGACAATATCCACGGACAGCATTCTCTCTCGCCAATGGGCGGATTAGTACACGGATCCTGCACCAGGCGCGGCCAATGGGCCAGAAACACAGGACATCCATATTCGAGTCTTGTACAGCCTACAGTCCCTCATCGGGTCAGTCAATTGTACTTGAAACTGGTTGTCTGCAAATACCGACCTGAAGAGCTCTCGAACTAGGTCTCGAAAATCTATCCTGGTCTCTGCAATAAAGTAAAAGGTGAGTTTGCGCCTGTCCCTATAAATACAGTCAACACGCCTGTACAGGAGGGTCGAGAATATATGAGACAAACCATTGGAACTCGCAGTCCACAACTTGCATTGGCAATTTCTTCTGTCGAACCTTGCTTTGACAGAGTTGGAGCGCCTTTTGCTCATCTTCTTCCTTCTTTGCCCAGTCCCTATGGAAGAAGCAAAAACGTGAGCCTTCCAGCAAAAAAATGCGAAATAAAACACGCACTGAGTCTCCTGGGGACCGGCGATGCCATACGCTCGCTTGGCCTTCTGGTGAGGGTTGACTGGTACCGCAACTTCGCCGGCGCTTTTGCGAGCAGCGTTCGACCCTTGTAGCGTCTGGCCGGCGAGCCATGCATGCTTATCAACGTTGACTTGAACAGCTGTACCGATATCCTTCCCTCGATCTCCCTCTACGACCAACCGGTCGCCAACCTTGATATCAGCGCCTGCATCGATGTAGAAAAGCTCTTTCCTCCCTAGTTTGAATTCGATGGCTACTAGTTTGGTGTTTGCTGGTATATCATCCAATGCAACTCCACCTTGTCCACCACCAGAGGGCTGCCCTTGACCATGCCCTAGGTCGGAAGAATACTGTGAAAATTGCTGCTGATCGAAGCGCGCAGAGTCGGGTACCTGTTGTGTGATGCTGGGAGAAAGGGGGCCACCAGGAGAATGGCCACGGGAATCCATGTTGCGATACGGTGATAGTGATCTGTCTCTGCGGCGGCGGCGTTCTTGATCGTCCAGGGCAGATGTACCGTTACCGCTAAACGCCGATGTCATGCCATTGTACCCTGAGGCGGGGAATCGGGTGTCATTGGCACCAGGACGTCCCAAGGAGGGAGACCGATGTCGTTCACGCGATTGTAAGTCGAGCGCAACCTGTGAGTGCTCCAATGCCGCGTGGAATGCGGAGAGCCGGCTTCGAGGTGGTGACTGAGCCTGCATACGGGTAGGGACTGAGTATGGGAATGCTGGTGCTTGGTGCAAGTGATCGAGATTCCCATGTGGAAGACCCCCGTTAAGGTTCATCATGCCAAGATCTCCAGCAAGTTCTTCGTCTGAGAACCCTGCACGTCCAACGCCATACCGCTGTCCAATACCGCTGTCTTCCACTCCAGTGGGAGCAGTAAATCCAACCCCACGAGCACGAGGCTGCGGCACTATGCTGACACTGTGCCTTCGGCTGGTTGTTCCACTTGCACCACCCATCTCCTCCTCCCTCATACTCGCAAGCGAGCTCCAGTGGTCGTGATATCTCGGCTCCTCTCCCAACCTGTCGCGGACAAACGGGCTCATGTTTGATATTTCATTGGCCATGCTTCTGTGACCCCCAAGAGCAATTGGCATCGACGCGGTGCTTTGGAGTGATTGAGATCTGGTGCCATTGGCGCGGGGCGAAAACTCGTTGAGGAATCGATTATCAAACGAGTCATGGAAGGCAGCAGATCTATCGTCCCAATCAGACACTCGATTAAGCCCTGCGCCCAGCGAGTGACTAGCCATAGGAACTGCATTTGTGAAGTTTGCGACAAGGCTTCGGCTGCGTGGACCTGATGCGTGGGCTGGATTTCGGTAGCGAGAATGGGTATCATGCAAGGATGCACCACCCCAGGAGCGCGGTTCCGCGCCGTGGACGCCTTCTCCGTTTGCCCAACTATCTAGAAGGGAGTCTTCATCGTCTTCCTCAAAAGTAGCCTGAATGTTGGTTCCTGCTTGCCAGAGTTCGTCTTCGGGGACATTTCCGGCGGAGAATGAAGCGCTTCTGATTGGAGGGACGCGAGTTACGACGGGAGAGCGACTGAGACGTTGGCCCCAAGGCGAAGGCCGATCGCGTACCGGGGACTGAGCGGACCGATGGAGGGCAGAGCGGGAGAGCGAATCCACCGGTAGAGCAAAAGGGATGGCATCCGAATGGACTGCAGTGCTCCGTGGGGGTTGACTTACTGCTCTCGTGCGCAGCGAATGGAGGTCTCTTGGGAGTGGGTCGGGTGAGAAGCGAGAGCGGCGATCCATGTATATATCCTGCAATGCGTAACAGACTTGTTGATAGTGGTCATGAGCAGAATGGAGGAGAATAGAGGAGCGAGTACGCACTAGGGACAGAGGTGTAGAGCTGGGAAAGGCGCAGAATAGGCAGATCTAGTCTTGTCTATGCGTCTAATGGTCTAATGTCGAGCGTCTAGTCGTCGTCTTCTGGAGTCCAGACGTGGATGGGTCCAACCTCTGTGCGGTGCCAAAGTCACCAGACCATCCCGACGCGTGACTGGCTGCAGTCACGCCCGTCTGGCTGATCCCTTCTCGATATAGCAGAGCAAACCATATCGAAACCATAAGCCATATCGATACACACGATACGATAATATTGTTACACACTAGTTGCCCATTTATCAGACACTAAATTTTAGGGGCACGCTCGCAAACAGCGTATGCGAGGGTAGAACGACGATCCCCACTTCGCACTCGACCGTCTCCACAGCTCCCTCGTTGAAGACGTCGCTCGCCGTCCATGTCTCACCCCATTCTCCAGCCCCGCTTTCCTTTACCATCGGCACCCCTTCCTCAGACACAAGGAAACAAATCCGCAACCGCCATTCGAGCCCCCCGCGCTGCTCTCCGTCTCCTGCCTCGTTTGCGACTCGGAAAGCGGGTACACCGTCAGAGGGTATATCCAGCGCAAACGTTGTCCTCCCCGTGTGCGCCGTTTGCGAGTCATGGTGCTCGCCATGTACCTTCCGCAGGCCTGATCCCTTACCAGCAGTCCGGAAGCGAGCCGGGAGCGATTCATGCGCTTCCAACAGGACACAGATCTGTGACACTTTTGGTCAATCCCTGCGACGTCATTGGAGAGACAGGTGAATGTAGTGTTGAGCCGAGGCTATCCACAGCGTTGCGACGCGCAAATAGAAGCACTTCTGATTTTAAATGTCAAAACCTCCTATGGAGCCAGCAGGACACCTTCTAAACAGGGTATTCCAAAAAAGGAGCAACGCCCGTGAACCCCCGAAAGACGAACCAGCAACCTCACCAACAAGTCCGGCGCGAGGCGTACCTTTAATACGGAGATCGGCGCATCCTCAAAGCAGTTGATCTCAATGGTTCCGTGCACACTTTCGCCAAGCCGAAAGATGGTTTTTGGTAAAATGAGAATCGCAACTGGCCTACCACCTTTGTTGACATCGTAGGATGCTAGAAAATCGTCAGAAAGCGGAAATGCCAAGACGAAGGTCGCAGGGCGTACCCTTAGATGGTTGTCGAGTCATAATCTCGATCGCTGTACGACAGCCTTTGAATGCACCCTCAGACAGTTCCTCAACCCCTTGGTATTCCTGCTCGGTATCAAGTAGGGACCGCCCAAACTGCTGTAGAGCTGTGACCTCAGCGTTCGTTTCGCCCTTGCGAGCGCCTCCTTTGAGTGCCACCCATCAGAGAGACAGATCAAGGAATTCAGGGGAGTAAACACCCACCATTGCTCCTACTTCCATTCAGTCGTACAGAGTTCGTCGAGGACGGTGCTCCAATTCCCTCCACTTCGGCAGAATTTAGCAAGGACGCCCGAGCTCTCGAAGGCCACAGCAGGTCATATAGCGGAGGCGGTCTGCCCACTACACACTCAGTATGTAAGGCGAAAAGGGCCTCGGGTCGTGGAGTGACCTACCTGGTATATGATTGTACACCCGCAGGGGAACTTTCAATAGCCGAGTTTGGTTCTCCATATGAGGACCACCCCGGCAAGTCCCCACGATGAATTGATACGAGAAGCGCAGAGCCCGACCACGAAAGGTGGGCGGTAGTTCGGAAGGCAGCGTCACACGATATCGAACTGGCAATGACCGGTCAACGGCATTCTCAATATGATTGAAGGTCTTACAGGACTTGCTCTCTCCGGGTGCCAACACCAAGTCAACTGCGAGGAGGGATTGCGGCGGCTCAAAGGTCGTCAAACTACCGGAAGGGGCTGGGCTACCCGAGGCACCATCTGACCTCATGGGCGTCTGTCGAGGTGAAAACATGCTCGACAAGAAACCGCTGTGACTGGGGGTACTGGGGGCTGAAGACCCTAGAGATGGAGAACGAAGCCCCAACAATGCCCCCAACCCACTCAACGGTGGTGATGCGGTGGTATTAGACAGCGATTCCTTCAAATCCAAGCTTCCGCCTCCCACTGGTCGCTTTGCAAGCTTGGCGGCGAGTTGTCTTATGGCTTCGGGGCGGGAGAAAGCAGGATCGAGTTCCACCGTGCCAGAGAGCTGCACGTATGCCCAGAGGAGAGTCTCGTAGCCCGGCGGGTTGAATTTGGAAGGCGTTCGTGGCTCTCCACTCGGCCTGCGACTGACGGAGGGTCTCGGGGGGGACGAGAGCTCTATCCCAAGACCCAGTCTAGGTGGTGGTACTGAAGTGGATTGTGTTTGCTGCCCCGATATTTGGAAAGGGCTGGGAGGTGGAGACGTCGGCGTGGATGGACTGTATACCATCGACTGGGAGAGAGGGGAAGGCGCCAACGGAGTTAGAGGTACGGGGGGTGAATGAATACCTGTGACTGGGGCCAATGAAAGAGATTCGCTAGTAGACAAGGAGGTCTGTAAGACATTGAACTGGAGCGATTGCTTGCGGGCATGCGGGTGGCCCGCAGGTAGGGCCATTTCTGATGATATCACACGCTGTCTAGCAGGAATTTGGAGAACAGACGGACTGCGTGGCGGGACTGACATTTCAGCGTCAGCGGGTATTCAGTGAGCGGAAAGAGGGACGAACGTACGCACACGCATCCGGAGTCGAAGGAGAGGGAACAAGGCTGTTGCTCGGTGGATCTTCTTCTTCTAGCTGGGACGGCGATAGACTGACGCTGAGGGAACGGCTGCTGGCTAGCCGTTGTGCACGTGAGGCAGCAACATTAAAAGGGGCATCTGGTTCTACAGGACGATGGGGGTGCAAGGGGACCGATGGGAAACCGATGAAGCCGCGTCTTGTGCGCGGAGGGTTGGAGGAGGCTGAGAAGGAGGCCGAGAGGGAGGGTCGGTGGCGTGTGTGGAAGACTTGGTGGACGCCCGGAGACGTAGGAGGACGTGGAAGCGGGGCAGAGGATGTTGAATGTGTCCCCTTGCGGTGGCTGGCTGCACTCCGTGGCGGATTGGGCGATGGCGACGCAGGGACAGCGGTCGAGTTGGACGACGAGGGGCGGGCGTTGGTGTTAGTGTTGGTATTGGTAAAAGTGACGGTGAGTTCGATTTGTTCGCCAGCGAAATAGCTCGACTCGCAGCCTCCAATCGTTACTTCAATCATCGTAGAAGCGGGAAGCGGGGCCAAGGTCAGCGGGGCCCAAGGTCCGCTCGCTTCCGAGGCTGGAACGCACGCACTTTCTGCCCATCCATGTCGTCTTCGTATGGCCCACAACTTCCCCAACGTCTAGCAAATAACCAAGCACACGAGTCCAACGATGACGCATATCGTCCAGCTTTACCTCCCCATTTGGCAGCGAAGAAGAAATCCCAGCATGCCCAGCAACCTACAAGGCGGTCTCCGGAACCCATAACACACCTCAAGACTACCCCCCAGAACCCTTCTGCACCGACTATTCCAAAAGATTCGGATTCAGACGATGACTTTGGTCCTCCGCCACCAACGGCCGGCGTCTCAACTACGAGTAACGAAGACGCAGTTCGGGAATTCAAGGAACGCGAACAAAGGAGAAAGGAATTGGCAGAGGTATGTTATCTGTCTAGTTGTTATTTATATTCCCTCCGGCAGTCTTTTCCTCAGTGTGTTCTCGCTTCTCCCGCTTCCTCTCGGCCAATTACCCTCCTTAAATTGTAGGAATCCAAAAAACCTGCCTCTCTTAAACGGGAAGAATGGATGCTTGCCCCACCGAGCGCCTCGGACCTGCTCTCGTCAATTGACACGACCAAGATCCGCGCTCGGCAGTTTTCCCGTGCAACGGGTCGAGAGGAGGTATCCAAGGACACGACATTGTGGACTGAGACCCCCGCCGAGAGGCAGCAGCGTTTGGCGGAAGAGCTGAGTGGTAAACGCAAGCGTGCCACGGCAGATGTGGGTCCCAGTGATGACCGCCTCAGCTCCAAGAGAGCAAGAAGAGATATGGAGATACGCGAGCAGGTGAAAAAGCATAATGTACGTTCGGCCTCCCTTCTCCTGGACTCCTTCGACCTTGATTTGATACTGACGATCCGGTCTGGCCCTTAGGAAATAGCTCGTCCCCAAGCACTACTGGATTCGCATCAAGCATTGGTTGCAACGACAGAAGATCCAAAAGATGACGTGATATGGGACCGCGAACGCGACCTCGCGGCTGGGAGAGTCATGGACAGCACCTCACGTGCAAGGTACATCAAAGACGCGAAAGGGCTAGGTGATCGATTTGGTGCAGGTCGACAAGGGCGGTATGACGATTGAAGTCGAGCGTTCACATGATGGACGGAAGTGAGGCAAGACGCAAACCACCAAACTGGATTCAACGCGCCAAAATAATCGTACGATTATGACCAATCCAGGTACACGAACGTATGAGAGCAACCGAGAGTCCCTAGAACGAAATAAAAGAGGACCCGAGATATGTACTAGTGGTACAGGCAATCAGTTGAGAATAGAGTTTGTAAACAACATTCCAATAGGAGGAAATAGGGACAGAGTCATTATGATTATAGAGTTGTAAAGCGAGGACGGTCTGGCTCACAGAACGCAGGTGGTCCATAAAGCTGTTGTTAAATGGGTGGACGGACAAATCATTTTGGAAATTTACCACCCTGCGTTCCCCAGCCCGAGGATAGCGTTTTCCGTGGATCGGATGATGCTATTGAATGCCGGTTGTCGTCGGCGAGTGGGGGACTGACTCGAGCTCTCTGATGCGCTCCTTCGGCCGCCGTGGCAGGTAGCAGGCAGCGCATCGACATCAGGATACATACGCAAGAGGGCCTTTCCACTGAGTGGAGATCGTGATTGTCGAATTTCGGTAGTTTTTCCCTTTGCGGAACGATCGGGGGATGGTGTGTTGCTCTCTTGCTGGCGCGCAGCAGTTTCGCTCAATGCCTTGGACAACGCACAAGGGGAGAGTGGTCGGGGGGAGTCGACAGGCCTTAGATTGGGTGAGGAAGATACAGGCGGTGTTCCGTTTGCCGGAGAACGGTCCGAAGGAGATCCATTGAGGGGGCTCCTTCGCGGGCTTGGAAGAGGAAAAAGCAGATTTTCGTCCTCTTCGATGGCAATTGGTGGAGATACGAAACTCGCTGGCTTCTCGAGGATCTTGCCCTTTGCAGACCGACTACCGCACGCCTGAGTGGCTGGTAGACTAGTGGAGAAACGGGCATACTCTGCTTCGTCGACTTTGACTTTGTGTGGTAGTAAAGGTCGTGGTACGGCAGAGGGGAGGTCTGTATCAGACATGCGGCGACGGCGTGCAGCGGCTTTTGTGAAATGTTCTGCATAGTCTGCCTGGAGAGCCTTGTCGACTGAAGCAAGACATGCTTCGCAACAGTCACGAAGAGGAACCGTCTGCACAGGTACGGAAGAATGGCTATCGAAAGTGGTTGAACGCAGGTTCGTTGCTTTGGGTGAGATTGGAGGGCTGACATTGTCAGGACTGCAAAGCGCGTCTCTGGCACTGTCCGAGCGACCGGATGAGGATGAGTGGGAGTGTCTGAGACATGGGTGAAGAGGGAGACGCTGTGGACAGTGGTTGTGCCTGTGTTTGGGTTTGCCCAGACTAGGTTCGATTAGCGGGGGTTCAACATCGAGAATGGGACCAGCCAACCTTGGTAGCTTGACAGTGATTGTAGGGGGTTCGTGGAAAGACGAAGGACGACCTAGACGTGCCCAGGTGGGGATAGCATATGTCTTCGCTGTGAGACGGATGGCGGGGGGGTCTGTCGCCTCGGGAATGAGGACGCAGGTCTGGTCAAAGTGGACGCGATGGCAGGGGGACTGAGGGGATGCAGGCGACGAGGGAGTGAGGACAACAGTGGATGTTGAGGATGAGTGCACGCTGGTGGCCATCGGAAGCGATGGCGGTCGTGGGACAGACGACTCGTGGGGCACTGGCGGTTGGGAGGTGATGGGCGCTATGGAGGGCGACGAGGAGAGCTGTTTCAGAGCTGTTTGGTTGGTGGTGGTGGCGGTAATGGTGGTGGAGGAGGAGAAGAGGTAACTCAGCCCATTGTCGTACGAGCATACAAGATCATTCGCGTCCGTGTAGCAGATGGAACTCACCGGGTGGGAGCAGGTGGAGGGGGGACAAAGAGAGACAAAGCCAGCTAAGGGGTGGCACCATATGCTTCCATCTGGTGATCACTTTGCATTTTGCCATTTGCAATCCGCAATCGCCCTGTATTCAATTCATAAATTTCTTTGGAGGAGCAACTCGCGGCCTTTCACGGTCTTTCACTGCCTAGAGTGATGCCCTCGTCCACCCTAGAAGCACCCCGTCGCGACCCGTCTGGAGAAGCCAGGTCTCACCACTAGTGAACGTTTTAGCTCGAGCTATATCAAGCTCTACCCCTTGTTCCTAATCAGGAATTTGAGCTCCATCAGTCCCCACTCTCGACTGGGGGCTACCAATGCGTCGAGCCCTTTTGCCCTTGCTTGGCGTGCGAAGGACTCCCCGGTTATATAGGTGCGTGGTGGCCTCGAGCACTGGTCGCTTGAACAGCATTCGGACAGCCCGATAGCATACACTCCTCAAATTGCTGTCCAGCCATTTTTTACACGGCGCGGTTGGCTTTCTTCGGCAGCACCATGGGCGGCATCCAGGCTTCTGCACCGAACTCTGTTCGTAATGTTAGCCATTCTTCCCGTGACTGTCGCCTAGAGGAAACTAATACCTCTAATGCTTTGAGATGCGGGTCAAGACTGGCGGGTGAGAGCTCTTTCACCGCTTTCACAAACCGATAGAGGTACTCTTGAGGAAGACCAATATCCCGCGTGGTTACGGAACGCAGAGTTAATTCCAGTACCTTGCAAACAACTGCTAATATTGTATAGCCGACACGACTATACTGTAGTTGGTTATGGCTCCCTCATCTGGCAGGTCTGCTATATATATCATACCTCACCACTCATCGATCTCCCACTTATAGCCTCTACCGCATGTCACTCGCAAGTGTCTGCCATTCAATCGACCTGTCCACCTGCCAGGACCTGATAAATATGCGCTGAGTCTGGTTTTCGCTATGTTCGTCGATTTGCGCAGAGGTCTGTCCTTGTCTTCGCTCCGCTATTTGTTCGAATAACATCCCCTTCTGGGGCCTGGTGTAGGGTGGCCCTCTTGTGACAACACTGAGATTCAGATGGCGATCGACTTGTCCACATAATGCGCATCCTAACAGGAATCA
>Ga0307515_10018476_pt1 | contig 12610 bp, 10 predicted proteins | sample 17_EM_MG_FD_194513 | JGI IMG/M metagenome (GOLD analysis project Ga0307515, IMG submission 194513) | Populus trichocarpa ectomycorrhiza microbial communities from riparian zone in the Pacific Northwest, United States - 17_EM | ecosystem: Host-associated > Plants > Roots > Unclassified | place... | reverse complement strand
AGAGACGGATACGCGCGGGGGTGTGTAATCCAAGGTTTTCGCCAACAACATTCGGTTTAATAACGGTCACCGCCACAGATCTAGCGAGGGCCACCATAGAGAAACATCCAAATCAACACGTTCACCCTGGTTTCACAGACCGCTTGTGGGGATTGGCTCAACCGCGTTTAGAGCAGGGCCGCCTACGGATGGATAGGGCGATGGAACACCTGTCGGTTTTCTTCTTTCGTACGACGGGCGTCTCATTCGCTGACAGCCGTGGAAGTTCCAAAAAGGTTCCTCGGATGTAGGGCTGGGATCAGTTCGCTGCCACCCCTACTGGAATAGCACATCTTAAAAGGAGGATTAGCAGAGGTGGCAGATTTTATGCGCCCTATTGGCTATGTCGGACGGAATCTAAACCAAAACCCCCAGTATTTACATCCATCCGCTCTACACGTATACCTCGATGGCGGGCGATCAAAAGCTCGATGAATTCGCCACCAAGCACTTCACAAAGGTAGGGGAGAACTCCCGGGTGCATACTTGCGAGGGTGCCGGTGCCGACTCTCAGACGGCCATCAGCAAAACGGCCCACCTCCTTCGCCGATCGCTTAAGTAAGCTCGCCCATGTCAGATACTCCCGCCACACTCCCGCCTGGGCAACCGAAGAGCGACCCTTCCCCTCGAGCCTTCATAGGCCGCGCGAACATATACAAACGTTACCTCCAGTCCAACGAATACTACGGGTAACGTAGCAGTCACCCTCAGCGTGGCCGCCTCGCCCTCCGCGTCAACACTGATAGTCGTCTATTGGTCATCTATTTCAGAGGGACTACAAATCCGGCGTACCAAGCCAAGCCGTATGGGGTCAACTGTGCCGTTCAAGAAGATTGTTAACGTCTGGTCCGCACTCATAGCAATTGTGCTGGAGACGTTGTCGCTAGCCTTAGTGAAGCCCCAAACCCGAACCTGGGACGCCCGCAGACAACTCCTACGGTGAAGCGATGATTAGGGAGCGTGGACACGTCGAGGATGACTTCGAAGAGGGTACGTTTTTTTTGGGTTGGATGTGACTCCGGGACCGACACTTTCGGTTTACAGTAATTTCGGCGCACGAGAAACGCAAAGCGTACCACAAAGAGCACCAAAACTTGAGCAGCCTGTCCGGAAGCACACTGGTGCCCTCTTTCTGTGCGACTACATGCGCAGCTTCCTGCACTTACCACGGCACGCAACGGAGCTAGTCGGAAAACGCGAGCCAGTTGAGAAGTCAAGGCCTGGAATTGAAATCACCGACCGACGCGAGGGGAGTATCACGGTTTGCGACGACCGCGTTGCTTAGCTCATCTCTGGGCCGATTCATGAGGGCAGGACACTGAGGAAAATCGCGGTCACCGTTATCTCCAAGGACCAAGGATGGTCGAGCTACCAGGCAGACCACGACTCGTATCGCAGCAGCCGGACTTGATTTCGAGCTTTCTGTCGGGCCCTTGTGAGGTGATTCGGAACCGCCGAAATGCCCTCACGGCTTGGAGGAATACGGTGGAGAGAGTTATGATACGATGTTGTTGATTATTATTGCTTTAATGTAATAGTCACCCTAAACATCGTAATAGCGATACCAGAGTGCCCACGCTGTCTAGTGCGAACTGCACGCGCAAGAGTACAGTCGACCCAAGGCCAGAGGGTGGATGCGGCATCATTACTGGGCATTCTCGATCGACGGCAAGTGGTCCTTAGAGTACCCGGAGTCGCCCGGAGCTCCCATCTTGAAACCTCCAGCCCATCATAGACCCAGCTCATCTGTATCTCTTTGCGAAATCGCTGAATTGCCACTCCTGTCCCCCTATCGCTGCGCACAACCCCATGACCTGCCGCGACGGTAGTAATATGGCATTTTTCTACTACAAGGATGGTGATTTTACGTTGGAAGTTGAATCGTTTGTTCCGAGGTACATAAGGGTGGGTGGATCTTTTAAGATAAACATACGTGGAAGATGTGCTTATTGGCTAGCACAGGCTCTACCTGGCGGTTCTTCATCCACTCTATCTTTTGGACAGTGATTGAAGCTTTCCAATAAACTCAAGATTTCTCCGACGAGCGAACACTTCCCATGACTGCCGATACCGTACTGCGCTTCCTACTCTTGGGTCTCGGGGGCAAAGCAAGGCATCTGATCCCCCGCCTTTCCTTTATCCACGAACGACCTACTCCACCCAAACATACAAGTCGTTGTCCGAGCCGGACATACACATGACCCGACTGAATCCTCTACAGCAACTCTACGATCTCGATACGGCTTCGCCACAGTTTCATGAGCAACTCAGCAGTTGCCTCCGAGGGAGCGAGTTTCGAGGTGCTGCTCAAAACTTGCGAGGCGAGGACCTAACACAGCTTGTTGAATACCTGGATCGGCGTGTGAGTCTCCAGACCATCTCTCCCCACTACACGCTTAACATCGGGTAGATCCCCGTCGGAATTTCCAATCCTGTGAACGTCACCTTCCAGGAAATATTGCACGAACTCGGAGAGATATGCGGTGCTGGGGGGATTCTACCAAACTCGTGCACTCTTTCAGCAGGTTCTCTACTGCCCCTTGGATTTCCGCCTGTTTCCGGAAACACATACGAAGGGATCCTTGACGGATCAAAGGTCCGTATCAAACGTGCAAAGATCGCCCCCAAGGGAGACTCGCAGAAAGTCAAGGTGTGCTCTCGATGCCACGTTTCCCCTTTCCTAGGCGTTAACGAATGAACAGATATTCCACCAAGTCGCCGTGGTGTGGAAGCACCTGGAACATCCAAACATTGTTCCCCTTCTAGGCGCGACCACCGATCCACTTCAGCTAGTTTCTGGTTGGATGTGCGGCGGAGACCTGGCGGAATACATCACAAACCATCCGGATGCAGACAGACTGTATCTCGTGCGTGTACCTTCTACCGCGTTGTACGGTGCTCTTACCACTCACTAGTTATCCGATGTCGCCGAAGGCCTCAATTACCTCCACTCCTGCAATGTGATCCACGGGAATCTCAAGAGAGTACGTAGTTGTTCTCGATCTCGTTTGCCACCATATTGATATCCAACCAGTCGAATGTCCTTGTGGACGCGGCTGGCCACGCACGGATTACAGACTTTGGTCTCGCCATAGTCGCTCCAAACTTGCATTCGATCCGGAACATTTCAGATGAGCATGGATACCGTGCACGATGGATTGCACCAGAGATCTTGAGCGGTTGGGGGACATACAGTAAGGAGGGGGATGTTTTCTCATTTGCGATGGTCACGATCGAGGTCCGTTGCAGACAACCTACCTGGAGTTGACATATGTCGAACTATCGTTTGTTTGGGAGAAGGCTTTCACAGGTGCAATTCCATTTAGCGACAAACTACCTTACGCGGCTATTTTGGCGATCGTTGGCGGTGAGCGTCCGCCGCGACCGACTCACCCGACTTTGACGGACAGGTTGTGGAGCTTGACGCAACGGTGCTGGGATCAGGAAGCTCGCCAACGTCCACAAATGCTGGAAATTTCGTGTAGTTTGTGAGTCACAAGTCGTTGACCGCATATATTAGCCCAACGAATTCATCACGTACAGCAGCATTCCAACGTGGAAGCGCTTGATTGATCGTCCCCTCACTACAGATGAGCGCATCTCCTTGGTAAAGACCATCTTCTCCAACAGCGATGAAATCGAAATGGTCGAGCGCCTATGTGGGAATGATGCTCAGACTTTTGTCGACGCGATAGATGAGGTGCTTCTCCACCCTCTTATCTCAGAAGAGCGAACCAACTCATCTGACCCAAATTTTCCTACCTTGCTGAGCAGATGTTGGATATTTTGGCACCGTGGCTTCGAAAAAAGTGCCTGAGGAGATTGTGTAAAATATGTGGTCGCCAGGCTCTGCTTCCAAGATCAGTGCAAATCCCACCTTGCTACGACCGGTCAGATACTCCACTGTACCGTGGCGGATTTGGTGAGGTGTGGAAGGGTTCTTACAAAGGGCGTGAGGTCGCAGTCAAGGTTCTATCGATATACACGACAAGCAACCTTGATGAGATCACATGTGTGGGTGACCACTGTGGCTATTCGGTTCCGCGTTTATAAGCTGATCGCGGCCCACGTAGATGTTCTGTCGGGAGGTCATGACATGGAAGAGCCTTCGCCATCAGAATGTGTTGCCGCTCTTGGGAGTGACAATGTGTAACCACGAGTTCACGATGGTATCAGATTGGATGGAGAATGGGAACATCAACCAGTTTGTCAAGGCGCACAGGGATGTGAATCGATTTGAGCTTGTAGGTTTTCGGTGCCGCCGATTTTGCCCATCTTCACCATTGTCTAATTCTTACAGCTCAAAGACGTTGCTCGGGGATTGGCATACATGCATGGCGAGGGGATGGTACACGGGGATTTGAAGGGGGTAACTCCCCCAACGCTAATTCAAATTTCTATCCTGACTTCCTTTTACACAGGTCAACATCCTGATCGATGAAAACGGTCACGCATGCCTCGCAGACTTTGGATTTACCACCATCACCTTTGACGCTACATACTCTACGACTTCAAACTTCTCTGTGACAGGTGGCACGTCAAGATGGATGAGCCCAGAGCTTATAAATCCGAGTCAGTTTGGTTTCGAGAACAGCCAGCGAACCGAGGAATCGGACTGTTATGCATTAGGGATGGTGATACTCGAGGTGCTTAGTGGGCAAGTTCCCTTCCAAGGAGACCGGGACTTCATAGCCATCCGAAGGGTTCTCGAAGGTGAATGTCCTGAGAGACCACAGGGGGCTGAAGGAGTGTGGTTCACAGATGACTTATGGGGAATACTGGAGCAGTGCTGGTCATCTGAACCAGATGATCGTCCCACTGTTGAAGACGTGCTTGGAAATTTAGAACGGATTTCGGTGACTTGGCGGCCGCTGCCCCATAGCGCAGATACCAGCAACGACGGGCGGGCAGATATCGATCATGGTGATCAGTCGAGTTTCGCAGTGAGCGATGGCAGTATGTCGGTTGTTGGTAATCCCATCAACAGCCGGCTCACTCACAAGGTCCTTCTAATATAGGTACTGTGGAAAGCACTGATACGAGTAAGGCATCTCCCCTGAGGCAGGTGGTTCCATTAGAGGAGCCGGGCATAGAGGGTTATGTAGGAATCGACAATAGGGTGAGTTGGATGGATCCTATCGACGAGTCCTGGTACTAACTTGATGTCCCATTAGGCTCCACTGAATTACCTTGGAGGACATTTGTCTCTTCGTGCGAGTAATCTATCACCTATGGAAGACCTCGCAAGACAGATCAATAGCAGAGCTGGAACAGACCCAAGGGATGTGCCGACTGTATTGGCCGAACATAGCCCACGTGTTGAAGAGAGTACGATCACAGGTTAATGCTCTCTCCGGCCCTAGATGGTTACCCAGCTTCTTACTCCCCTCAGTTCGGAGGATGATCCATCAGGGAATTGAACAACCGGCGGCACCGATCCCAGTGACTCCGCAGTCGACCTCTGCATTGATCTCCCTAACGAAGGTTGCCCACCGGGACGGAACATCTCAGGATATCGACCAGGTGTTGGCCACTGCGTTCGGAGCCGATGACTATCTGGACTGTATCAAGGACCTCCAGGCACGAAACATTGACCCTTCATCGTACATCAACGGTTTGGACGAGGCCAGTTCACACTCGTCTCCAAAGCCTCACATAACTGATAACGATCTCCGACAGATTATTGATGGACTTCCGACTGGCTCAGATCTGCGAAAACAATGCATACGAGCGTTGAGCGGGACGTGCGGCCTATATGGGATCCTTCCTGCTTCCTACGTATTTGACGGCAAGCTCAGTAAACCTGACCAGCGGCCATTCCCGTATAGCGTGAACTTCGATATTTGGAGACTCACCGTTAAGAAACACCAAGACCAGGTGTTTGCAGTCAAATCACTTCGTTTTTGCGGTGGTGACCCCGTTGAAAAGCTCACCGAGGTACGTACACGAGGCAGGACGAGGGACAACTCGATAAAACACTGATTCCGTCCAGAAATACTTCAAGGAAGTCATAGTTTCTAAACGGGTTAACCACCCGAACATCTTGCCCATTGAAGGCGTAGCACCGGAACTGTTTAAGTTTTGCATGGTGTTTCAGTGGATGGAACGTGGAGATATACTGGAGTATGTGGGGAAAAACCCGAAAATCAATCGACTGGAATTGGTCCGCCCCATGAATTGACATCCAGCTTCTGTGCTCATTGGATCCTAGCTGATTGGAGTCACCCGCGGTCTTGCATATCTCCATGACAACGGAATAGTCCATGGAGATTTGAAAAGTGTGCGGGAGTTTATCCCGCCATTTTTCCTGACTGACGTACCATCTTTCCCAGCCGAACATTCTGATTGACGCGAAGGGCGGTCCTCGCCTCTATAATTTTTCCAACTGTTCGTTCACGAAGAACACCGAGCCGATAAACGCTTTGGCTCCCACCTACGATTGCGCGGTTCGCTGGTCTGCGCCTGAGCGTCTCAGCGGGAGTGCCCAGGAGAAAGAACCGACGACGATGTCAGATGCGTACTCCCTGTCAATGGTCATTGTGGAGGTATATCCATTTGACGAAAGTGTGATACATCTGTGTTCTGATTGCTTTGGTTTTCAGCTTGCGACCGGAAAGATACCTTTTCCAGAGTTCACGGACCACAATGTCGTCGTCGTGGTCGCAAGAGGCAAGCGACCACAAAGACCTCGTTCCTTTGATGCCCCGGGGATGACCCCGGCGGTCTGGAAGGTTGCTCAGAAGTGTTGGCATGAGAAAGCGAAGGAACGACCGGAAGTCAACACCGTCCTCCAATCTCTCGAAGATCATCTTGCTAACTCTGGTATGTGCGCTAACAACCAACGTGTTTGTCTGGAGTGGGAGTTTTGACCTGTGGCCATCGTAGATGGAAAACATACGCAAGCCCCGTTTCTCCAACGGTGGCGAGACATTTTCAACAATTGACCACCATTCCATCGGGATTTCTCTATGGCGCTTCAGAAACGTCGATCGCTACTAAATACATCAGATAGACGGTGTGTAGAGTTTCTTCGCATGCCTTGCAAACAGTAAAATCACGAGGTGGGACTTGGAATCTGGGAAGCTAGTGTGACGTGTCTGATATGACCCTCTACCGTCATTTTGAATTACCGCGGGCGATCACGTCGACGCCACCATTCTGTGATCACACGCCCGCCTCATCATCCGGTGCAAGAGTCCTAGCATCGAGTTTCCTTGCGAGTGATCCGTGGAGAAAAGCAAATACGGTCCGACTAACCACAACCTTAACGTCGCCTCATACACTTTGCAATTGCCCAGCCATGTATTTATTTGAGCGGCAGTTTAACATTTCACGTATGGGCAGACCCCCACCAGCCGCCGGTCTCCCTCCAGCTCAGGAATCTCTTGACTTCTCATTTCTTCGCGCCTCCGTTCACAACGTGGTCATAATCTCGGGGCCATCCGGCCGGATCAGGGCCGCGATCATTTCTGGCAGGACAGCGATCTCGGGGCCGAGAGGTGGAATCTGGAACCAGAACGCCGATCGCTGTTTTTATTGACATATCTTGGATCTGGTCTACGGACTCTCTTCTAGATAAGCAGAAAGATAAGAGAAAAACGGGGGATGAATGCATGCTCGGTAGCAAAGGAATGCGGTAAAAACTGAAGGGACTAATCCAGATGAATAACACGAGGGGGGGGGTGCAACCCCAGGGTGAGGAAGGGGGCACTCAGCTTAGTTAAAGCGCTAGGTCTTTCTGGGAGTGGGCCGAAGATGGCCACGCCCTAGACGTTTCGCACAGAAGCATGGTTACCGTGCGGAGGTCCCAAAGGTCGGTCACAAGACATCTGAGAGAGGATGCGGTGGTGAGCACTGTACCGCGGACAACGCGGTGTTCTACATCAGGAAAAAGGGCATTGATAATCCCCCATGTCCTGACGAGAATCCTGACTCCTCCGACGGCGATTCATATTAGTATTCGTATTCGTATTGGAATTGGCACGTTGTTTGGTGAAGGCGACTGTATTGTGACGCAGAGGACGTGAAGTGAGCCCAGGCTTTGTTATTTCTGAAACGAGGAAGCCGACAGAGGAAAGTTAGGCAGGATGGATAAAGGGCCAAGGGAAGCCAGCTCGAGGCCCCAGATATGATGCCAACACGTGGTGGCCCCAAATATAGTGCATTTGGAGGAGACGATGTCCCCATTATTTGAATAACAGCTGGGCCTTCGTGTGAAACGAAGCTGCATTGAGATACTTGAGCTGTGTTCCACCCGAGATCTTGGCTAGCCGAACCGATCAGGACTGTCATGTACTGAGGTAATATTCCCCACTCCCGCCGAACCAGAGGAACTTGTACCGTGCACGTAAAATTCCAACGAGGGACCCTCGAGATCGCAGGAACACAGTAGAATTCGAGGGGCATGCATGGAAGAGGATGGTTAAACCGAGTCAGAATTTCCCAGGTGCCTCCGATAAAGATGAAAACCGCATGTGCTAACCGAAAACTGGAAAGTCTCAAAAATACGTATCACGGTCACGTACGCGATAGTTGGATATCCGGGGGCACAGGATCCCATAACCTGGACGCGATAAAAATGTACTAGAATGGTGACTGGCATCAGAAAAACGTTGAAGTCATGGCCCACATGATAAGTTATACGACAGGTCGACATTCCATGCGCTGTTCCCTGGGTACAATGCCGAGCCTAATCCGGAGACCAGCGGGTCAAAAAATTCCACAAAAACGTTTTAGTACGTCTAGGTGCTGCAGCAACACCCGTGCATCAGTAGGAGTCGTGCTCTCCCAGAGAGAAAAACTTACTCGGAGGCGGATTTGTGTACTGTGTTGGTTGTTGGGCAACCTCAGGCATCGTTCCTTGTCGGAAGGCTTCAGAAGTTGTTCTTAGTTGATGGGCTTCATACTTTGTTCGGAGCCGAACGAGCTTAGATCTCGTTCGGAGTCGGGCGGCCTTGGTGCTTGTTGGAGGTTGAACGGCCTCGGTGCTCGTTGGAGGTTGAACGGCCTCAGTTCCCGCCTGAGGTTGAATAGTCCCCTGCATGACGCCTGCCACGGGTGGCAGTTCACTAGAATGACCATAGAGATTGAAAATGGAACCGAAGGTGAGGCCTTGTGGACCGAATTACTAGAATAATTTGTACGCACTCGGTGGTACCGCCGCTGCAACCGTCAAACATCTGCCAATTCCTCACAACCTCCGTTATAGCGGGCCGTTTATTGGGATTCTGTTGCCAACACCTCTCGAGGAGCTTCCATATCTCACCAGTAAGCCCCACCGCCTGAGCGTTTTCCGGCATCTCCGGTCGGCCCCCTCGCAAGATGTGGAGCACTACTGCTTCGTTCCTCTGTTCTTCGAACGGTATTTTGCCGGTGAAAATTTCTGCTCCAAACATTCCGAAAGCGAACACGTCAGCGGCTTTTGACTCTACCGCCAGCATGCTGCTTCTCTTGCGGGAAGGATCCATGATTTCTGGTGCCGACCATCTCGAAGCCGCCAACGCTCCGGATACCGCAGCATATGTTAAACGAGGGTCGTGATTGATGGGTGCCAACCCGTACTCCGTTAAGCGAGCGCGACCCCTCTGGTCAACAACAACATTGGCCTATTGCAACAGAATCAGCATAAATACACAACCGGGAACCAAAGAGAAAAATAACCCAACGCTGGAAGTAAAAGGATAACCCGAGATACCTACCTCCCTGATGTCACCGTGCGGAATACCGAGCGAATGAAGGTACTCCAAACCCTTCGCGACATCGAATATCTAACATACATAAGAAGAATGAGGTAAGTAACTCGCCACGATCGCCACGGTAACGGGAGCCCTCCGCACCAGAGACACCCGGGATGCGCGGGGGTGCAATGCTATATACTGACTGATGTTGCCGTTTTCCCCCCAGTCGTAAACGAGGGCGAGTTGAAAGAGCGTTGTGTCGATCCCGTGAAATGATAGGATGTTTTCGTGGGATAGCCTTCTCCACATTGGCACTCGCCCCCACAGAGCCTGGAAGTTTCGTTCAACAACTTACTCCCGATGCTGGTCGTATACTCACCTTCTTTGCTTCTTCCAAATTCTGGGCGGGGTAGATACGGAAAACGTTGATAGCTACCCGAGTGGAGCAGAATTCTCCCCGCCAGATGTCCGCAAACTCCCCAGAGGCTGCTGGAGCGTTGCCATGTTTCTCGAGCCCTGTGGAGAGCACGGCTGAAGTCGGGAGTTGTTCAGTTGCACTGCACACATTCCCCAGGGTAACTATGGATTTTGTACTTTGGGGATCGATAGGAGTCGGACATGCCTTTGTGGGGGCAATGGAGGGTAAGTAGGGATTGAGAAAGGGGAGCTACCGATGTCAACATGCCTGGTCGAGCTTGTTGATAAGCTTTATCTGATCTTCTAATCGCAGGAATTGAGCGTTTCGCAGTCCGTTGCTATTGATCAACGCGGCGGCTCGTTGCTTTGACTGTTCTGGTGTTAGGTCGCCGTTTATGAACTCCAAGATTCGAGCTTTGTGGGTTGAGCGAAGAGGGGTAGAGTTGCTGTTCCTGGCCATGACTTGGAGAAGGGAGGTTGAGAGGAGGGAGGGCGTATAATATTAATGGGTTGGGGGTGTGTGGGCCTCGCCTTCGGCACGATAGCGGTTGGTTGCTGCGGTAATTATACTATTCAATATTCTATCATACTGCGTCCGAAGGCCGGCGACATACTAGTACCAGATTAAAGGTCACTCGACCACCGCCGTTCCGATATCCGACACCATCCAGAGTAGGGGTGAGCCCGGCGAAACTTGAGGCTTGACCAGTGACCACCTGGTGTGATGCCCCGCGTGTTCGGTAGCCGCAATTCAATCAATTTCACAAAAGGGGCATGCAGAAGTACCTAGGCCACGACGGTCAGTGTCGATAGCGATAAGTTATTTGGGGGTAGATTTGGTGGGTCCCAGTAAAAAACCTTTAAGATTTAAGCGCTAGTTCGGGTTCTCCCGCGGCCCTTCTGACCGCCACAAAGAAAACGATATAATTTATATATAACCCCAAACAGTGTAAAAATCGACGCTACGAACTTCCCGCTGTCAGCCCTGTCTAGGCCGAGGCGGAAAACCTCCTCCACAAACTTGCCTGGTGATTCTCACTGACATTTTTACGGTGCTCGGGACGGTCCCCAGGCGGCCGCGTCACTCAGGGCAAGCTGTTTACTTGAAGCCCCGGTCCCCTCGTCTTTAATGATGATCATATTCAGTCTTTCATCGATTAATCGTTCTTCTTTTTCATCCGTATATTAGATAAACAGGTACCTAGATGTGCGTGCGATACGATCGGTTCTTCGTGTACATTAGACGGCATATACTAAGACGGAATACAATGGTTCCTTGCACAGTCCCAGCGCTCACTGGGGGCCCTCGGCCTGTTTTCTTTCTTCTGGCTTCTTTTTAGCGAGGCAATGTTAATATGTACTGTATCTGGAGATTGGGTTATAAACTTCCCCCTTCCTTTTGCATATACGCAGGTGGGTATTAATTGGAATAAACAAAAGCAGGCGTTGATGTGGGCGAGAATAAACTGCACCTTTGGGCGGGGGGAAAGATAGATCTATGTACCGAAGAATTTCACGCCAAGTCCCCCAAATGCTGAGCGCTGAGCCGGGACCAAGTGCAACGAGACGGGATAAGTCAGGCGCCGTGCTTGCCGGCGTGGGACACTCAGACGACTCGACGCGCCCTCATTTTTGTCTGTTATAGCCTGTCACACAATTGATTCCCCTGGAGAGATTGTGCCACGCAAATCACCGCCTTCATATGTGATAGAAGAGGGAATCGAGGTTGAGGGATTTCATCTCCATCCTCTCGGCGGTGCACTCAGGGCGGATATTTGGAAGGGGCAATGGCATAGGATGGAAAGCCCGTTGCTATCAAGCCACTGAGGATCTCAGTACTGGTTGCAGAACGAGATGGGCGATAACGTTGCAAATGGTGGCAAGGGGGTCTACCCACTAGTAGAGATGCGGAACTTGAGGCGGCAGGTACGGCTCCCCTCATCCTATCGTTCTAAATCCCGAAGGTGGATAGGCGCGACAAGAATTCCGCTATGGGGCAGTCGTTTGGAGGGGGCTTTCCCATTCTCGGATGTCAACGAGGAGGTTTTCGGTGAAAAACGCAGGGGCAGAGATCGTGTATACTCCACCTCGTCTTGAACAAGTGCCAGTCCAGTACCGAGGTGCGGCGGGACCCAGGAACCGGGCTGGCGACCGCCTTGACCGCAGTCCGTTGAGATGCGCGATTTATGCTCCGAGAGTGAAGGCGATTCTGCTCCCTCCTGTTGCAATCAAGCCATCGCAATTCTATGTATACGATTACGGCGAGCGTGTTATGCGGGAAGCTTATATACGTCTAATACTTCGGGAATTTCTTTTCTGTAGCTTGTTTCTAGAGGATGGCACAGAGGTATTAAGACGTCGCAGCTGAGTACGATCCGACCGATGGCATAGTATTGGGACCAGAGAATCACAACGAGCGACACAGCTCCTTCCCTCTCCTGACCTGGGCAGCACACAAGCCCAACTCGAGAGGCATG
>Ga0307515_10018475_pt1 | contig 12612 bp, 2 predicted proteins | sample 17_EM_MG_FD_194513 | JGI IMG/M metagenome (GOLD analysis project Ga0307515, IMG submission 194513) | Populus trichocarpa ectomycorrhiza microbial communities from riparian zone in the Pacific Northwest, United States - 17_EM | ecosystem: Host-associated > Plants > Roots > Unclassified | place... | reverse complement strand
CTAAAGCCAAGCTTAAGATAGAAGTAAGCTTAGGATTAAGAATTCTATAGAACTAAGAATTCTAGATATAAATAAGGACTATTAAATAAACTAAAATTAAGAAGTAAGAAGACTTTAAGGATTTACTTATAAGGCAAAAACCAAAAGAAAACATAGAGGAATTTAGATAGAGAATTCTCGTATAATAAGAACAAAAGCTAGATTAGAGAACTAGTATACTAGGTTATATAAAGGACAAAGCACTAGTATAAAGAATTACTAATAAGCCTAGGGTAGGCACGCTAAGAGCTAAGTAGCTTATTAAATTAGAAGATAAAGAGGATCTAGAGATCCCTACTAGGTTTAAAGAATAATATATAAAGGGCTATTATAATATAGTAATAAGAAGATACTTCCTTACGAACAAGCCGTATATACTCTAGTAGCTATACTAAAAGTAGTATAGGCAACGACATAACAATAAGTAGGAAGATTTCTATATATAGTTAGATAAAAGAGTTATCTAGGACCACCTAATTACTAAAAAAGCTATAACTTATATTAGGGGAGCCTTAATTATAATATTAAAGGATTTAGAGGAATAATTAGAGGACTAGAGATGTAAGAGATGTATTTTAGTACCTATAAATAAAGTTATAACGTTTAGATTAATATAACAGAGGTTTAAACTTAAAGATAAAAATAAGTTAAGAGTTAACTTAAAGCACCTAGCGTATTATATATTAGTATAAATTGCATATATAGATAATATATACAAAATGTACAAAAATCTAAAAGAAAAGAATCGGAAATATCCTATAAGGATATATTAGGCGCTAGATAAGCGATAATATAGGAATACTAAGTATATATACAGCTGGCATTTAGTAAAAGTTTAGGAGTTAAGAGACTTAATACTTTAACTAAAAAGATTTCTTACGGAAGAATGCTTAGATAGATAATAGTAGAAGAAATGCCTAGAGAATATATATTTATAATATATAGAGGACAAAAAGCGAACTAGGTATTAGCTAAAGAGTAAGCTAAGTATATAAGGTAAGTAGGTAATAGTTAGGAAAAGTAGAGGCCTATAAAATTAAAGGGAGCTAGTAGTAGAGCCTTAGACCCTTAAAGGAATTTAAGGATAACACCTAAATTTATAAGTTAATTAGTAAGATTAACAGTTTAAAGTATAAATAGATAGTAGGGTAATACGGAACTATATTTTACTAGCAGTAGTTAAAAAAAATAGGATTACCTTATAGATAGAAGGAACAATTTTACCTATTAGTTATAATTTTAGAAGATCTAATAGCCTATAGAGGAGGCATTATTAACCTTAAAATAGGACCTATTTAGATAATTATTAAAGGAAGATAAATTAAGATATCTTTTAATATCCTACTATTAGGATAGGATAAGGCAGTATTAAGAATACCTTAATTATAGAAATATAATCTAAAGATTAATTAGGTTATAGGTTAGGTTAATATTAGGAATACTTAATAATATAGAATACAATAATAGACTAAGTTAGTATAATATATAAGGAGATTAAGCGAGGCTTAAGTTATATACTAAAAAGATACTATAAATACGGTAAGAAACTATAGAGCCTAAAAAGTAAAAAGTTAGTAGATTATATAGTATAGGACTATAAGATAGAGTTATAATTAGAAATAAGTTTAAGGTTCTTTCTAACCTATAAGCTTACTTAAGAGGAGTTAAGAGTACTTAAGGAGTTTATTTAGGAGAACTTATAAAAGGGATACATTAAACTATTACAGTTATTAGTAGGATATCTAGTATTGTTTATACTAAAGAAGAACGGAAAACTTAGGCTATATATTAACTACAGACAGTTAAATAGCATTACTAAAAAGGATAGGCATTTTTTACCCTTAATTAGCAAAATCTAGGAATAAATAGGTAATACGTAAATCTTTATAAAGATAGATCTAAGATAGGCGTACTATTAGATTAGAATTAAGGAAGGCAATAAATAAAAGGCAGCTTTTAAATTAAAGGAAGGATTATATAAGCTATTAGTAATATAATTTAGGCTTATAAATATACTAGCGACGTTTTAGAAACGGATTAACAGTGTATTAGGGGAATACCTTAATAAGTTTATTATAGTATACCTTAACGATATTATCATCTACTTAATAACTAAGGAAAAACATAGGGAACACGTTAAATAGGTCTTAAAGAGACTATAAAAAGAATAGATACTAGTAGTAATTAAGAAATGCGAGTTCTTTATAAGGAAGACTAATTTTATTAGATTTATTGTTAAACTAGGTTATATTAGTATAGACCTAAAGAAGATTAAAGCTATAGTAAGTTAGTAAGAACTAGAGAATATAATATAGTTAAGGTTATTTTTAGGGGTTTGTAACTACTATAGAAGGTTTATAGCATAGTAGTTAAAGAATATTAAACCATTTACTAGGCTTATAAAAAAAGAGGAACTATAGGTATAGGGAGATAAGTAAAGGAAGCTATTTAAGGAACTTAGAGAGCTATTTACCTAGGAGCTAATCCTTAAAATCTACTAACTAAAACTAGATATAGTTATAGAAATAAATATATTAGACTTTATACTAGGAGTATATTTACTATAAAAATATAGGAGTATATAGCATCTAGTAGCATACTATAGTTAGAAAATAACACTTCTAGAGTTAAACTATAACATATATAATAAAGAGTTATTAGGTATAATCGCAGTACTTAAAAAATAAAGAGTATTCTTATAAGGTATAGAAAAACTATTTATAATTAAAATAGATTATAAGAACCTAATAGGGTTCCTAATAATAAAAGAACTTAATTATAAATAGATTAGATGGGTAGATATGCTTATAAAATACTATTTTAAAATTTAGTATATTAAAGGAACTAAGAATGCAAAGGTAGATATACTTAGTAAAAAGGCTAAACTATAAAATAATAAGAAACTATTAGGAGTAATACTACGTAGAGATAAGGATAGGTTAATTGGATATAATTACCTTAAGCTAGTAGTAACTTAAGAGGATAATAAACTAAAAAGAGTCTATAAAACACCAGAAAGCTTTTAGGTATAAAGAATTTTAAAAGCATAACTAAAAGATCTATAGATGGATATATACGAAAATTAAGAAATAAAGTATATCCTAAAGAGTTTAGCAGAGCATTTTATAGAAGACTTCTATAAGGGAATAACTTAAGGACATAACAGAGTAACAGGCTTAGTATTAAGACTTTAAAAAAAAATTATTAATAGAATTTAGGGCATAGCTAAAAAAGTAATAAAAAAGTATTTAAATTACTAAAGAAATAAACTAATAAGGTATAAGCTATATGGAGGGCTATAACCTATTAAAATACTAGAAAGACTATAGAAGGTTATATTATAAGACTTTATCGTTAAATTATTAAAGTTAAGAGATTTTATTACCGGATAGGAGTATAACGCAGTCTTAGTAATAGTAGATAAACTAATTAAATAGGGCTACTTTATAGTATGCATAGAAGAAATCTTAGTAGAATCTATTACTAGAATCTATATTAAAGAAGTATTTGTAAAATATAGAGTATTAAGTAAGATTATATTAAATAGAGATCTAAGATTTATAGTAGTATTTTAAAAGGTATTTTTAGTGAAATAAGAAGTTAGAGTAGTAACTTTTACTGTATATTATCCGCAAACGGATAGATAAATAGAAAGACTAAATTAGACGCTAGAACAGTATCTAAGGCATTATATTAATTATATATAAAATAATTAGGTATCGCTATTACTAGTTATATAGTTTGTATATAATATAACACTATAAGAAGGAATAGGCATATTACTATTTAAGGTAAATTATAGATATAAGCTAAGAACATTATTATTACTACGGTAAGTAAAGAAAATAAGTAGTATAGCTAAAGAAAAAATAAAGACACTAATAAATCTTTATATAGACCTTGTGGGGTTAGTAAAAAAGGTATAAAAAAGAATAAAGAGGTACTATAACGCTAAGAGACCTAAGGGACTAGATCTTAAGGAGGGAGATAAAGTATAGGTACTATATAAAAATTTTAAGAGTTAATAACTAAGTAAAAAGTTAAACTATGTTAGATTAGGACCTTTTAAAATCATATAGAGGATTTTACTAATTATATTTAGGTTAAACTTACTAGCTAAGATAAAGATCTACTCTATATAGTATATTATAATACTAGAGCTAGTATACGGGAATATTAAGCTACTAATTTATAAAGTAGATATGTATAGAGGATAAAAGGAAGATAAATAGCAAGTTTTAAAGATTATTAGTTATAAGGACATTAACAATAAAATATAGTATAAGGTTAAGTAGATAGGCTATAATAAAACTACCTAGGAACTACTATAGAATCTTAAAAACGCTATAAGAAAGGTATAGGAGTATTAGAGGAAATTAGGTTAGGTAGTATTAATAAAGAAGGATTACTAAAGAATAAGTTACCTAAGGGGGACCTAAGAGAAGTAGTTACTAAACTACTTAGATCTATTTCCTTTTTAGATAAAAGGGAATCTATTCTTTTATTACTAAGTTCCTATAAACCTTATTTTATTAACCCAAAGTATAAGTGGTCTATATTTTTAGGTCCTAGAATTTGAACTTTGCTAAGCCAGCTTTTAATTGGTTTAAAAAAACTTACAGATGGTAAGTTGTGGCAGAATTTATGTAACGAACTTTAAAATATTAGAATATTAAAATATTATACACGTACCTTTTTATTAACGTCTTTGTTAATATCTCTATTAATACCACTATATATATTATAAATATAGCAAACCTTATTATAATTAAGTGCAGCAAGTGCTGTATCTATAAGCCCCGCCTTAACTTTATTAAAGATGGCCCTTTAAAAAAGCTTTTAAAGCTGTACTAGTTATATTGGTTAAAGGCGCGTATTCCCTATATACTACTTTTACTTTTACTTACTTTTCTAGGCCTCTAAATATAATTTAAATAAGCGGAGAGCTCTTATAGAGTTAGGTTCTACTACTATAAATTATCCTACAAGGCGCTAGCAAACTACTCTACCTAAAAATGATACCAAGAACGCCTTCCTGCCTTACGGCTAGAATAGCTAAGATACCCCTAAAATAGCTTAATAGCGGAAGATAATTAGGGCAATATAACGGGAGTACCGCATTCTTAATTGGTGGGGTAAAGCTCACTTACCTACTCCTCCGCTATATACTATAGATAAAGCTCTATATAGTAGAAGAGGCACTCTAAATAGCCTAAATACGTCCTTACTAGAACTAGCTCCTATACCTACTCTATTACTAATACCTACTCTAACTACGGCTATACTACTACCCGTTTCGGCTATTAATTAGGAGCGAATTAAGAAGTTTAGGAGTATACTATAGGCTGAATATATAGAGACGTGTAGCTATTATAAGGAGTAGTGGTTCTAAATGGGCCTAGCTATAAAGGGTGATAATATAGGTATATATATAAAGCCTGTATTAAGGACGCCGATAGCCTTAAATATCTAACCCTTTCTTTTCTGTTTAGTAAAAGCAACGGGCTTAATCTAGGGCCTATTCCTGGCTTCCTACCTATACTTACCGCGGTAGAGGAGCTTCTAATTGCGCGCGTATACGTTTATTTGCAAGTCGTGCGTATACGCGGCCAGTAATATTGCTATACTAGCTACGTCTGCTACTTTGGCTAGAATATACTAAAGACCTAAAAGCAGCTACCACGGCTACCTACTAAACTCGATATACTAGTTGTAAGGCCTACAGCAGTAAAGGGTGGCGAATACCTAAGTTGGCGGTTTACCAAGCGGTATATTATAAGGCGCTCTGCTATAGTATAGTGGCTTTACTTTCTAAAGGTTAATTATCCTAATTATTGTAATGTTAAAATATATAGTACCTAGCTTACTAGCTTACCTAAAAATGGCTCTATATTAGATTAGCTACCATATATTAATAAATTAGAGTCTAATTCTAGTGGCCCGGTAGCTTACCCTATTACTCCTATATAACGTCCTACTGTTAATCCTCTACCTGCCGAGCTTAGTAGTAATATACTGGACAGCGAATTTAATAATAATATACTAGATACTTTGGTTCCTAATCTAGTGCCTAACCTTAATAAATTAGAGCTTTTGGGTTGTAAGGTTTAATACCAATAAGACCTACAAGTGGGCCTAAAGGTTCCTACTATATGATAGACACCTCTCTCTAAACAATTAGCTAGTTTTATTATGCGTAGCGCCTTTCCTACTCTGTTTCCTTATAGTAAAGCCAATTTTAATATACCACGAAGCCGTACGGTTACCCTAGCTGCGTACGCCGAGCATATGCTTAAGTATTAGGACGGTTAGTTTGGCCGCCACCCCTTATTTTACTACTACGTGTTTAATCGGATTATAAGAGAGTAAGCCCTTAACGCTACCCGCTTTCTCTATAGCCGATTAAATAAAAATAGTTTATCTTTAGATAAGCTTAGTAATCTTATAAATAGTAATAGGGGTAGCTAGTTGCTAAATAAGATTGTACGGTATGTACGGAACCTTAAGAGCACTAAACCTTACTAGAGGCAGAAGAGAAATAAGCTTACGGCTTATATTAAGAATATTAAGAGCAGGTCTCTATTCTTTATACTTAGCGCTGCTAATCTATATTAGTATAATCTACACTCTTATATACCTCTATTTAACAAATATAAGGCTGCTAATAAGGCTTAGCGCTACCGGATTGCTTCTTAGAATCTTAATAATAATCCACATATTACTGCTTACTGGCTATATTGCCGCTTTGATCTGTTTAGGAAGCACGTGCTTATAGGCCTATTTAATGGTACTGACTTTTAGTCCTAATATAAGTGGTAGGTATAAGGTAGCGGCTATATATATAGCTTCTTATAGAGTTTAACAGCCCTAAGGCTAGATCCGTCAGCTATTAAATTAAGGGCGGCTTTTGCTAAGTACTGGGCTACTTTTATATTTATAATTAATCCTAATTAATCTAGGCCTCCTAATCTCCAATATCCTTCTACTCTTAGCTATAAAAAACAGCTTAATACTAGTAAGCTTCTTACTACCTACCTTAATTAATTTTAACGGCACCATAATTATACTAAATCTTACTACTTAAGATTGAAGAAAGGCTCCATTGGAGTAAAGGAGTGCCGCTTTTATTTTCTACGGTCTCTCTATAATAAGGCTGCTGTATTAAAGAATTAAAATCTATATTACTAAACGTTCTATCTATAGCGTAACGATAAGCTTCTTAATAGTTATAATGCAGCTATAATATTAGCGTAGATAGTGAATATTAATACGTTACCCGCTATAAGCGTATTAGTAATAGTTAACTATATAGGTAAGTATTATAGTAAGGAAGAGAAGAAGTCGACTTCCTACTAGGAGTTACTCTAATTAGTATAGCCGCACGCTAATAGCCTTTATACCTTTAGTTTGGTCGTAGCTAGGTTTATAAACAAGCTTATTACTAAACGCGATTAGTTAGTATAAGAGGTATACTATCTACTTTTTAATATTCCCCTTTATAAAGGCTCTAAGAATATAGTAACTTTAAACTGCCGCTAGGAGGATAATTAAAGCGCTATGTATAAGCTTAATAATAGGCAACTAAGAGGGTGCGGATTGTCCGACTATAAGAAATATAAGCGCCGCCTAGATAGGGTAGAGGATATTACTTTCCTCAATTTTCTACTCTATTTTAATTACTCTACTTATAAGCGTCGGCTAAGAGTAAGGCCTTAAGTTATATCGTACTTTCCGTAATATAATGGCGATCGTTTCTATCTATAGTATTCTAAGTTCTACTATATAAAGCTTATTCTTTATCACCCGTAAAGGGAGTATAAGGAAGTAGCTACTTATACTAATAGATTTAGGGCCCCTAATTATATAGCTTCCTATTAGGCTTATATTAACTTTTATTAGCACCTACCCAACTACTTCTATAATTAGAAACTAGAGGAAAGTTATAAAACTGCTAATAATATTAATAAGTTTAAGGGCAATTTCGCAGATAACTTAGAGCTATACTAGTCCTTTAAGGCCCTATATGCCCGCGTTTAAAATACTAATAGAGTTAAAATTAAGGATTCTAACAGGCTTGGTAATAGGGAGCTTAATTATAACTACGACTGGAGTATATATTGGGGTATATACCCGCAGCTTAATAAGAGGACTTATTAGTAGGAAGTATGGCTATAGCCTCTACTATAGAGCTGCCTATCCTAAATAGTAACTCCATCCTCCTTATAACTAGGTCAGCGTTATATCTATAATATTATAGTTAATTACTATAGGCAGATTTAAGCGGGCCTTGGCCCCCCCCTACTGCGGATTAACGTTAATAGAGAGGTAGGAACCGGTAAATTATATTTTATTACTGTCCTCTTTACTACGCTTTATAATATAGTAAGGGCTAATAGTAAGCCGTCGCTATTAGCTTAAGCTGCCCCTACTAGGGTAGCTGCCTTTAGTATTAACGGTAGAATTATATACGATCTATTAAGGTTGCCGGTAAATTATCCGTTTAAGAAATTGCCTACTACTAGTCTTACGCCTCTATAATAAGCTTTTAAGAATATTTACTATTTTATCCTTAACGAGAAATCTATAATTAGGCAAGTATATCTAGCCTAGATTAATTACCGCCTTCATTAAATTTACCCTACGCGTAATAATAACTACTTTAAAGGCTTAAATATCTTGCTAGTAGGCGATTTCTATTAGCTTCCCCCTATAGGTTAGGCGGCCTTATATAGCAATCTACCTACTAGGCCGTTAGAGCTTGCTAGCTATAGAAAGGGAGCCTATAAGGCGATTAACTAAATAGCTGTCCTAGATTAAGTTATATGGCAGGGCGGTAATAACGCTAAGAGCTTTATATTTAGGACCGCCCTTATAGAGCTATATAGTAATTCTATAAGTAATTTAACCTAAGAGCTTCTTTTAACTAGGTATAAGTAGGGCCTATTTACTAATAAGGTTACAGGCTTTAACAACGCAATTCGGCTATATAGTATACGCGCTACTATAGGTAAGTATAACGCTATTTAGCTTCGCAACCTTTTATAACTAGTAGTAGCTATTAAGTTAGTTAACACTAGTGTAGGTATACGGAAAGTTACTCCTAATTAGTGCGATACTATAGAGAATCTAGCCCTATATATTGGCGTGAAAGTAATACTAATATAGAATATCTAGGTTAAACTAGGCTTAGTAAACGGTACTACTAGTATAGTTAAAGATATTATATAAAAGGGATACGCGGATATTAAAAAGTATTAGCCTTAGTTACTACTAATTACGGTAAATAGGTATAACGGACTTACCCTATTTACTTAACAGGATAGTAAGAAAGTTATCCCTATATTTTCCGTGCTTTATAAGTAGGAGGGTATAAAAGGCTTTTACTTACGGCGTTAATTTCTAATTACTTTAGCTTTTGCTCTTACCGTATATAAAATCTAGGGCCTAATACTTAACTAGGTAGTTCTAGATATTAAGGAAAAGAATAAGATAGCTGGGCTAACCTATATAGTAATCTTATAAGTTAAGAAGCTTTTAGGGCTTATATTTAAACGTAGGTTTAATATAGAATAATTTTAGTTATCTATAAGTAAGACTAAAGAGGTATAATAAGAAGATTTTATATGGAGGTAGTAGTAACTATTTATAAACAACTTTTCCTAATTAGGAAATTATATACTGGCTTAGAGGTAAGCGGAGAATATAGTATTTATCTTAGTTTTCTAACTTTTAAATAGCTTAACCGCGAAATATAATTTTCTAAATTTTAACCTCCCTATTTATTCTACCTTTTTACCGCTTTTAGAGCTGTTAGATATATATATAATGGTATATAGGGAGAATTAGCAGTATTGCCGGATTAATATTGCTGCTATCTATAGCGTTAATTAATTTTTAGAATTTTTTAAATTTTTTTTAAAGGGCGGAAATGTTGCTTATATAAGGAGTTACGTAACCTCCGAAAATATATACTACTTAGGACCGCATATTAGCAGCTATAACTTCTTTATACTATAGTTAAGATTTTATATATACCCTACTTAGAGCTACTTAAAATAACTATTACCTATAGATCTACCGATTTATAAATTAAAAATTAGACGTGGTTAGAGCTATTAGTAGGGGTTATTAATCGCGCTCCCTATAACAAAATCTAACTAATAAATAAACTAACGAATTAAATTAAAAGTTTGGAATGTCTAAATAAGGTTCTACTAAGACGCTAGCTAGACCCTAACCTAGACCCTTCCTAACCTATTAAATTTTAAAAATAATAACCTTTACTAAATTAAAAATCAACCTTATCCTTAATAAGCTATTTAATTAGATTTAATGGTTCTTTATTATCTAAGATATAGCTAAAACTAATAAGGTATAGTAGTATATTAACCTATTTAAGAAGAAAGACGATCTTCTAAAGCTAGAATTACTAAGTTGGCCTATACTAAGGGATATACTACCTACAGCTATATTAATAGCAAAGCTAGACCTAAATTAGCTTACTGCCTATAACTAGCTTTACGCCAAATATAAGGACGATTTACGTGTACACTAGAAGCAAAAACAGGCTATAAACGATATTAATAACTATATCGTTCGCACCACATTAGTAACCTACCTTTTACTTATTAACAGCCTTAGTAGTTAGTTACATTAAATATTTAAGGCGTCTCTACTACTATAGTAGCCATTGCAGTGACAGAGATACTCTATATTTTGGTAAGTAATTAAGCCCATCTTATACGAGAATCCCGTACTATTAGTACTTACTAAATTACGTACTTATAGGGCCTCCTCCCGTCTATAAATACTCCCTTTTCTATATCTTCCTTTCTTCTTTTCTTCTTCCTTATAAGAGCTGGAGGTGCTCTAATACTTCTTAGTCTCTACTAAGGGATTTATTGGTTAATATGGTAATATAGATAGTATTAGATAAGGAGACAGGTAAGAGAGAAGATAGGAAGGACGGAGGAGCCTCCGGTAGGTGTTAGTTAAGTAACTTTAATAGCTATATTATAGCTACCTAATCTCCTATACTTATAGGCCTCCTCCTATCTATAAATACTCCCTCCTCTATACCTTTTTCTCTTTTTTTCTTCTTCCTTATAAGAGCTAAAGGTGCTCTAATACTCCTCCCTAGTCCCTACTAAGGGATCTATTAGTTAACGTAGCGATATAGACAGTATCTAATAAGGAGATAGGTAAGAAAGGAGACAGAAAGGACGGAGGGGCGTTCGGCAGGTGTTAGCCGAGTAACGTTAACGTCTATATTATAGCTGCCTAATCTCCCATTTATAGGCCTCCTCCTATTTATAAATACTCCCTCCTCTATACCCTCCTCTCTTTTTTTCTTCTTCCTTATAAGAGCTAGAGGTGCTCTAATACTCCTCTCTAGTCCCCATTAAGGGATCTATTAGTTAACGTGGTAATATAAATAGTATCTAATAAGGAAATAGGTAAGAGAGAAGATAGAAAGGACGAAGGGGTATCTAGTAGGTGTTAGTTAAGCAACGTTAATGTCTATATTATAGCTGCCTAATCTCCCATTTGCAGGCCTCCTCCCGTCTATAAATACTCCCTCCTTTATACCTTTTTCTCTTCTTCTTTCTTCTTCCTTATAAGAGCTAGAGGTGCTCTAATACCCCTTCCTAGTCCCTACTAAGGGATTTATTAGTCGATATAGTAATATAGACAGCATCTAATAAGGAAATAGGTAAGAGAGGAGATAGGAAGGACGGAGGGGCGTCTAGTAGGTATTAGTTAAGTAATGTTAATGTCTATATTATAGCTGCCTAATCTCCCGTTTATAGGCCTCCTCCTATTTATAAATACTCCCTCCTCTATACCTTCCTCTCTTCTTCTTTCTTCTTCCTTATAAGAGCTAAAGGTGCTCTAATACCCCTCCCTAGTCCCCACTAAGGGATTTATTGGTCAATATAGCAATATAGACAGCATTTAACAAGGAGATAGGTAAGAGAGGAAATAGGAAAGACAGAGGGGTGTTTAGTAGGTATTAGTCGAGTAACGTCAATGTCTATATTATAGCTGCCTAATCTCCTATTTGTAGGCCTCCTCCCATTTATAAATACTCCCTCTTCTATACCTTCCTCTCTTTTTCTTTCTTCTTTCTTATAAGAGCTAGAGGCGCTTTAATACCCCTCTCTAGTCTCTACTAAGGGATCTATTAGTTAATATGGTAATATAGATAGTATCAGATAAGGAGACGGGTAAGAGAGGAGATAGAAAGGACGGAGGAACCTCTAGTAGGTGTTAGTCGAGCAACATTAACGGCGGTTTTCGTTACCTAAAAATTGCGTTATATAATGATATTTAGGAACGCAAATATATACCCCCGTCCTATACTTATACCACTACTAAATATTCTAGATTTTGTACTTAGAGCTGCTTATAATAGGCATTCCTAGGAGATCTGCCGGTTTGAAGCTCTATAATTAAATATTATTAACGTTTTATATAGGGGTTGTCGATTAAGCTCCCGGGACACGATTTTTAAAGTTTAATACTATACCAATATTACGACCTTCTTGTAGTAGCCGAGCGGCGCCCGAGCGG
>Ga0307515_10018473_pt1 | contig 12613 bp, 11 predicted proteins | sample 17_EM_MG_FD_194513 | JGI IMG/M metagenome (GOLD analysis project Ga0307515, IMG submission 194513) | Populus trichocarpa ectomycorrhiza microbial communities from riparian zone in the Pacific Northwest, United States - 17_EM | ecosystem: Host-associated > Plants > Roots > Unclassified | place... | reverse complement strand
GGCGACTCCCATTCTATTTTTTCCACCGCTAAGAGACAAAGAATTCCTTGTCTCCCCGTATTTTTCCAGATCCACACATCCATGGAGTGTGGAGGCCGATCGCCGCGACGCCGCACACGTGCGACATTCACCGTTAATGTTTGGATAAAGAAATCCCAAAGGGATGAATATCCAAAATATTATTGGGAATAACTTGTTATTATTCGCTGTTAACGTTTGGATAAAGAAACTCCAAGTGGTTAATATCCAAAATATTTTTTTAGGAATAATAAGTCAGCACACGTCCTTGAAAGAAGCCTCGATTATAATTGAGGACATTTCAATTTTTTACTCCACAGTTTACGAGCCGTGAAAGTATAAAACACTAAGGCAAAAAGAGGCTTCTAAAGCGCTCTGAATTTCCTTAGATTTCTAAATCTTTGTGCCTTTTCCTTATGATTTACGAGTCGCGAACACGTGAAATACTAAGGGAAAAATGAGCTCCTTAGCACATTGAATCTCCTTAGATTTCCATCTTACCTATCTTATAAATCATAGGTTATAAATTTAGTCTGAATCAAACACAGATTTCAAGAGATCTACATTGGTTCTCCTTGGTACTTTGTAGACATATCTAAGGGTGTGATCCACACTGACAAAGGGTTCTTTCTTTTTAGACTTTGAACCCAAATTCATTCATTATAGCAAATCTATCCTAGAAAACCTATTTAAGAGAACACCAACACCATAGCAATTATAAGGCAAACCAAACACCAAGCAGCTTACCTTAGGTAGGGCGTACTAGGGGTGTTAATACCTTCCTTTTACGCAACCAGTCCCTTACCTTAGAATCTCTGAAAAACCAGTTAGGGTTCCTAGTGACCATAATACTAGGTGGTGACTCCCTTATTCACAAAAACAAACAGCCCAAAATCAATCGAGGGCCGCGCGACGCCGAGCTCTCGTGAGGGTGCGACACTTAAGGTAAGCTGCATTGTTTTATTGTCTGATAAAATCTAATGTCTTGTCACATTTTCTAATTGTTGGTTTGTCTATGGTTTAAGAAAAGTCCTCCTCGGTAAAGAGATCCTTATCTTATCGGGTAAAACCTAACCATTCTAACGTCAACAAATGAATTTAATATCTGGAATACATCTTACGTATAAGGTCGTAACCCCAGATACTAAAAGAAAACAAGATATTGTTTTTAATTTTTTTTGAAATATTGACCTAGTTCTCGTGACTTTAATAAACTGGTTATTAACGCCAAAATGCATGCTAATATATATTTCTTAAATTTTTTTGTATGAAAATATGAAATGATTTTTTTCTTTGAGATACTTGGTCGTATGCTTGAAAACAAAAGGAAAACATTTTTTTTTAATTTTTCAATGTTTTGACGAGAACTAGGTATTATAATACTGGACTTGTATCTTTACGGTATAAAAATACAAACCAATACTAAGCAAAATTCTGTAGGAAAATACACGGGAAAATCACAAATTTTTTTAGAAATAATTTTTGAAGAAAGTTTTTTTTTGGAATGGGCCGGACCCGGCCCAAAAAAAATTGGGTCGACAACAACCCAATAAAATACAAACTATCTTATATTGGGCTGGACTCAGCCTAGTCGCATGGATTGGGTTGATGATCCAACTCGGACTGGTTACTGTGCCCGTACATAGTAACCAGCCAAATACAATTACCCGGTTACTGTGCTCATGCACAGTAACAGGGTAATTGTATTTCCTTGCTTGCAGAAACGTGCATAGTGCACGTTCTACATGCAAGAAGATGAAATGGGAAACAAAAACGAGGGGAAGAGAATTACCTGGAATGGAGGCGTTGTCATTCACGATGTTGGTGGCTCACGGTGGCATTGTTGTCGCGGAAGCCAGTTGTAGTGACAGACATTGATTCTCCTTCTTCTCTCCTCTGCTTCGTCGTGTTTTTCATTCCCCCTGTCAACAGTGTTCTTGCCTCTATGCAGTGGCTTCATGGAGGTGTTGCTGGTGCTAGAGGTGTTGCTGGTGGCGGCGAAGAGGAAGACTGGTAGTGGTACGTGGAGGACACTACTTCTGTTTCTCTGTATTTTCTTCTTCTTCATCTTGCCTTCTGCTTGTGCTTCTTTCTGTTTTGTTTTTTTATTGTTCTTCGTTCACTCTCCTCTCTCTCTTTTCTCTTTTAGCTTTTCTTTCTTTTCCCCTATGTTCCCCTCTCTCTTTTTTCTTTTTTTCCCATCCTCCGCTAGTTCATTGCCTTTTTCTGGCTTTTATAGGCCAGCTGAATGCCCTATGGTGGTAACGGTCGGCTTGTAATCGGCATGCAGTCGTGCCCTATAACTGAAGCAATTTAGTGCTTTTGCTGCAAGAAAATTCTCTCGGCCTTTACTACTGAAACGACTTCTGAAAAAGATAGTGAATAGTGTTCAAGGAAACAACGCCGTTTTCAAATTCAAATGAATATTTTTGATTTGGTCATTGAATTTTTTGCAATTTTGTAATCAAGTCCCTGGGTAAATTGTAATTGGATCCCTTGATTTTAGCATCATTTACAAGACAGTCTTTGGTTTTGAATTCATGCGATTTGACCCTCAATTGATCAATAAACTTCTAATTTCTTTAATTTAGCCCCTGATTTGGTTAATTTCAGCCCCTCTATTTACGTGTCTTTTCTGGTTTGGTACTTGGTTTTGGATGTTTTCAATCAAGTGACTCGAGTCATGAGAGTGTGATAACCTCATACAAAGTAAATAAAAATAAATATGAAGCCTAATTTTTACTAAACTTATTGTTGAAGGTTGAAATTGAAAAAAACAATCAATCTAAAAATAGGTTACAATAAAACAACTTGAGTCTACCCAGGTTAACCCACAAAACACGTGACTCAAGTTATAAGACTTAGATAATCTCATAGAAAGCAAATCAAAATAAAGCATGAAGCCTAATTCATAATCAACTTAATGTTGAAGGATAAAATTAAAAAAATACCAATTGAAAAAGATAAAAAAACACTTGAGTCAACAGGGTTAACATGCCAAACCCGTGACTCGACTCATGAGACCGAGATAATCTTATAAAAAGCAAAATAAAATAAATCATTAACAATAAACTAAAAGAGATGGTGCTTTTATTGTGCGCCATCTTAGAAAACACTAATAATTTCAATCATGTTTTTTATTCCTTTCTAAATATATGTTTCTTTTTCTAATTTTATATTTCAACATTTGATTTATTGAATATTGAGTATCATAATTTATTGTGGCTGATAACTCGTGTCATGAGTTTGGTGGATTGATTGAAGTTTTTTTTTTGTCTTTTTTAATTGTTATTTTTTAAAATTTTATCCTTTAATATTGGGTTGATTGAGAATTACATTTCATCAAAAAAAGATCCCAATTAGAAAAAAAAATTCGAGTTAAATGACTTAACCCGTCAAACTCTATTCAGATGAAAAAGAAAAAAAAGACTATGAGGTAACAAGAAACAAACCTTTCAATTGCATTACTAAAATGTTATATTTCTTAAAAAGTTGCATATGCGTCATATGTATCATCTACTAGTGATACAATTTTTGTATATTTCGTGACCACCATCCGAGAGAAAGCATATTAAGGCTCGAAATGGATTGCATTTGCCCAGAAATAAAACTCTACAATTCTATCTCATTTTGAGATTGATATTATAAGGGGAAGATAAATTGTCTAAAAGAAGAGTCAAGTCTTCTAGTTTGGCTCCTAAACTAAATATTGTTGAACAAGAGAAGACACAATTAAGAAATAAAAGAAAAATTATGCTTTCAAATGAAGGGAAATGCTAAAAAATTTCATGGAAAATGATTCATTTGCAATAAGATTAGATACCAAGGTAATAGAGCACAACAAGACTTGTAAGCGTAGAGAAAAGAATGTTTTTCTCTTACTAAAAAGTGGATGATGAATATTTATATATAAAAATTTCATCAACCTCTAAGATATTGGCTTTTAAAAGGTTATACTAAAGATGGATTTCAAAAAGTTTCTCATCTAACTTCATGTTATAACATTAAAAAGAACTTAAAGTCTGTCTTATTACTGAGTAAAGATACTTTAATGATGTTTTTTTAGAGCGGCAAATTTATACGTTTAAAAAGTGAGATGTTTGTAGGAAAAAAAAATCTTTTTTTATGGTATTTTTTAAATGAATATAATGATCATTGCAACTAAAAAGAAGATGAATAATAATAATAATAATAATAATAATAATGCATTTTCTTTTTACTTGCTTGAGTATAGTGATATGTGACATATCAAATTAGTGTAGGGTTTTCTACAACATATAAATCCAGTGAAAATTGTAATTTAATTTTTTTTTTAAGAGTTCAAAGAATCTTATTAGACAATTTATGATTATTTAGAGTTTGAACAAATATTACTTGAAAATTATTTTTTTTTTAATTAAATCAAAACTCAGTTATCAAATTTAATAAAATAAGGGACCTTTTAACGATTTAGAATCTAGTGAAGATCTTAAAGCTTAATCCATTAGATAAACCTTAAAAGATAGGTTACAAGTGAGAAAAAGTATTAGAATCACCAATCCTCTATATATATATATATATATATATATAAGAATAATATATAAATTAAGAATAGATAACCACTGCAAAGTTTAAATCTTTTCAATAAAATTCAAACTCAACTATCAGATTCACCACATACCATAATACATGCCATGATACACACTAGATCCAATAGTACATATAATATCCACGAGTCACTGCTCGTTTTATTACAATTCATTCATAGAGAGTTCCACCATTATTCATAGAGAATAAGCTCGTTTTAGCTCAAAGTATGAATTCTACACCATTATTCATACAGAGGCACTTGCTCAATATATAATAAAGTGATATAATCTTTTAAACTTGATGGAATTGTGTAGGCATCGTCATCATTCCCATAAAAAAACATCTGTAACTCGAATAAGGTTAACAAAATGTTGAAGGAGAACCTTCGGAGCATTAGTTGGCCTCATGCAATCTTCATTGATGTCCTTCCATCCATTTGCGACCATCTTTTGTATCTCTTCAATTGCTTTCTTGTCCGAGACATCATATTGTTTTATGAAGCATTCAACACCGGATGCACAGTCCCCTCTCTTTTGTTCATCCTTCAAATATATAAAGGATGTTATAATTGTTAGAAAAGAAATTAACTTAACATGAAAAATTTCTAAACACAAAAAAATTGAGAAGAAAGACAGTCATGAGTTGAACCTTGGTTCAATTTTTTTGATGCGCGAAATAATTGAATAATCTTGTAAACTATTAAGTATATCATAAGTTGAACTAGTACTTTTTCACTTAAAAGATAAAATTTGTAAATAATTTTCAAAATTGGTTCCTTGCTTATATAAGATATGAGAATACAATTCTCGATGTATCTAGTAATTTTTAATTTTAAGAATTCCGACATCGTACCTCGTGGTCCACAATGTCATTCATCAAACGACCGATCATCTTTCCAGCTTTAATAATTTTTGGATTACTTTTTAGCCATTCATACTCCTCCCCTTCTTCCATTCCAAGGAAGGATGCTGCCTTAAGTACCCCATAAGCACTTGTGGCTAATCCATGGCGCACATACTCATCGAATGTTGGGACATGGCATTTATCTGCCCACTCCGCCTCCGCATGGTAGCCTCTCACCAGTTCTTTGAACTAACAGCACACAAATAAAACAAAGATTGTGTGGTAAAACCTATGCAATATTTCAATTAATATGTATACAATAACAATATAATATGCTAGAAATAGTAAAAGAATGCATGAGACTGGAAAAAATATTCATACTTCCTCCTTCACATAATATGAGGCATAGGATCTTCCTTGCTTTCCCATATCATTCTCAGTTTCGTTGAACAGATTCAGAATAGCTCTATAAAGAACTTTCATGTAATCGGCAGGTAGTTGATCAATATCATTCATGCTACATCTGAAATTAAGACAGAAAATTCCATTTCCTTTCCTGAACATCTTTGTATCGACTTCTTTGTTTATGAAAGATTTAGAAGAGAAAGACAAACCATGAGGTAACTGTTGGGGATTCCGGCTCCCCCATGCGCGGACCGGTGGTGTACTGATAGTTGCACAAAGGAGGCTAAGCACACTGAGACACGATATTTAACGTGGTTCGGAAAATCGCTTACATCCACGGGAGAAGTCCATATTATTAGAGATAGATAGAGAAAGGGTACAATACAAATACATGGAGGAGGAGAATCACTTCACTCAAACTCTACTCCCAGCTCTCTTTGCTGCACTTGCAGCAGGGCTGCTGCCCATGGCAGCCCCTCTTTCTCTCTTCTCTCTACTGTCTTGCTCTCTCTGCTCTCTCTCAGTGCCTATTTATAGGCAAGATTTTTAAGGTCGTTCCATTTTATAAACCTCAAAAGATAGATTACATAGAGAGGGAGAGTGATAAAACCAACAATCCTATATGAAATAAATACATAAGTAATATAAAATTTAGAATAAATAACTCACAAGAAGATTAATTAACTTTCTTAAAAAGCAGAATTCAAACTAAACTCTTACATTCAATAAATATATGAGGAAAAAAAGCACACATATCCACACACACTTATAGTCTATCTTAGAAATTATAATGTTCACGAGCTAGTCAGTACCTGCTCGTTTTATTACAATACATTCATTCAGCAACATTCACAAAGAGCTCAACGTAAGAATTCTACCCCATTATTCACACATAGGCACTTGCTCAACATATAATAAAGTGACATAATCTTTTAAACTTAGTGGGATTGTGTAGGCGTCGTCATTATGCCCATACGTAACCTCGGTAACTCGAACAAGGTTAACAATATGTTGAAGGAGAAGCATTGGGGCATTAGTTGGCATCATGCAATCTTCATTGATGTCCTTCCATCCATTTGCGACCATCTTTTGTATCTCTTCGATTGCTTTCTTTTCCGAGACATCATATTGTTTCATGAAGCATTCAACACCGGATGCACAGTCTCCCCTCTTCTGCTCATCCTTCAAACCAATATAGGATTATAATGGTTAAAAAAGAAACTTAGCATGACAAATTCAAAACACGAAAAAAAAAGAGACAGGAATAGTCATGAGTAGAGCCCTGGTTCAATTTTGCTGATGCAAAAAAATAAAAAATCGAAAAATCTAGGAGAAACAATTCAGTATATCATAAGCTGAACTAGTTTACTTAAAAGATAGAATTTGTGAATACTTTTCAAAATAAATTCTCTGCTAGATTGGTGACTTTAGCTAAGCTGCAGATCAAATTAAATTTTTTATAATATACAGAAGAAATATCTAGGTATTGCTAAATTTTTTTTAGTAATTTTTTAAAAAAACTATACATATAAGCTTATCTAATGTAACATGATCGTCAATTTGATGAGTTCAAAGACAACTCAAACGACTAGTAAAAATATAATTTGATTAAAAAAAATAACAAGACAATATTTTAAAAAAACAATTAGAATAGCAATATATTGGATCGATCTTGAGTAATCTATATTAATCTGTTAAATCCACAACTCAAATTATAAAACTATAAAAACCCTCATATAAAACAAATCAAAATAAATAAATTAAAAAGAATGTAATACTTTTCAAAATAGGTTCTATATTTAAATGGTAAATGAGAATTCCATTATCAATATATCTAATATTTTTTTGTTGGGATTTAAATATCATACCTCATGGCCCACTATGTCATTCACTAAACGACAAATCATCTTTCCAGCTTTCATAATTTTTGGATTACTTTTTAGCCATTTATACTCCTCCTGTCCTGCAACTTCATCCATTCCAACGAAGGATACTGCCGTAATTACCCCATAAGCACTTGTGGTTAATCCATTGCGCACATACTCATCAAATGTGGGGACATGGCCTTCATCTGCCCACTGCGCCTCCACTCGGTAGGCTCTCGCCAATTCTTTGAACTAATAGCATACAAATAAAACAGAATGTATTATGCTAGAAATAGAAAAGGAATGCATGAGCCTGGAGAAATATTCTTACTGCCTCCTTCACGTAATATAAGGCATAGGATCGTCCTTGTTTTCCCATATCACTCTCAGTTTCACTGAAAAGATTCAGAAGAGCTCTGTAAAGAACTTTCAAGTACTCGGCAGGTAGTTGATCGATGGCATCCATGCAGCATCTGAAATTGAGACAGAAAATCACGTATCATTTCTTGAACATCTTTGTACGATTTAGAAGAGAAAGGCTATGAGGTAACTTAAAAATCACAGTGGATGTCCATATCCAGTGAACCCAACTGGGTTTGTGTATCCCAACTATGACCGCATCTCATCTCCCCCCTCTGCTCATCCTCCGTTCCTCTCTGGTTTTCACCCCTTCTTTCTTTGTGTTTTTGTTCTTCGTAAAAGGTAACCCGGTCTCCCCTCTTCCATTCATTCGACACACCCTTCATGTGTTCGACTAAATGACCATTAGAGAATCAAAACTTTTCTTTTTTTATTTCTTCCTACCTGCCAACGTCCTACCCACAAACCGCTCAAACCTCTACCAGCTTCTGTTATTATCCTGTAATCTTAGACATCACAACCTTTACAAAGGCTTAGAACCATCTTTAAACTCCCAGCTTTTCTTCATCTTCTTCTTTTTAAAGCCTACTATCCAAAGCTCCTGACACCTTAACCTCTAGCATTCAAAAGAACCCACCCATATCCCTCTATAATCCTTTCTAATACCATCACACAACGACTCATAACCCACAAATGGCTCTCAAATTCTACTTCGAACGATTACATAGCTGACCTATAGAGATTTGAAGAAGGAATTTCGGAAACATGGACAAGTAATTGCCCTTTTTCTCTCCAGAAGAAAAACAGCAGATTGGAGTAATTAGTACCTATAACTATTGTTGTATCCTTTCTTTGTTTTGCTGGATTTCCATACCCATTATTGTATCCTTTCTTTGTTTTGCTGGATTTCCATAACTATTATTGTATCATTTCTTTGTTTTGCTAGATTTCCATCCACTAGATGGCCAGTTTAATATAATTCTTCGATATTCATATAAAAAGAAGAAGAAGAAAGGTTATGAGGTAACAAGAAACAAACCTTTCAATTGCATTAGTAAAATGTTGTATTTCTTCGAAAGATGCATATGCATCACATGTATCATCTAACAGTGATACAATTTTTGTATATTTCGTGACCACCATCCGCGAGAAAGCATATTGAGGCTCGAAATGGACTCCATTTGCCCAGAAATAGATCTCTACAATTCTATCTCTTGCATATGGAAACTCCTCAGCAAAATTTAAATCATTCCACCACCTAAAATGTAAATAGCAACCGAGTAAATTAAGAAATTCCAATAGAAACTTAGTTTGATAGTTCTCTATAACTTACCTCGAGAGAATGGATAGCTCTTGTCGATGTATTAACTGAACTCGATTGAAATCTATCTTGGCAAACTTGAGTAGAGTGTCATTCCGAGACTCCTCTTCTTCGTAGAAAGAGATGTATTTTCTAGCCTCTATTCTTGGTACGCCTTTGTGAAAGGGCCGGATCAAAGCATTCCTAATATGGTCTGCTAGACGTGGGCTTGATTGCATAGCCGAAGACTCCAGGTTTGCCTTTGTGAAAACTAGGGCATCATCCAGTATCTGTTCACCATGCACACTTAAAAACGAAGCTTCATACAAGCTCAGGATGCCTTTAACATCGTTGATGATTGTTTTCTTAAACTCTCCATTGGTGTCCTTGAACTTGTCGAACACAACTGATTCATGAAAGAATAATTTTACTGTTCTGGTCATTTTTTTAATAATCTTAATTTGACCATAGATTACTTCTTGTCAATGAAAGAAAGATTTAGCAGAGTTTAAAGTACTGTCCAAGAATTAATTTTTGAGAAGTTAAGATTTAATTTTTCCTCTGGAATTAATTAATGCTCTCATAGTGTCAAAGAATTAATTTTGGAGATGTTAAGTAAGGTTTGAAAGGCTATGAAGTACTGGAAGTATGCGCTCACCACAAGGCATTTTGAATCCATGCTGTCTCAATACTCGAAATAGAAGTGACAGAGTGTAGAGATCAAAGTCATGCTTCTCAAGAAGATGAGGAAGGTCATCAAAAATTTCTTTCAGGCTGTTTTCAATCTCGTCGTCAAAATGATATGACACACCAAGCCGACATAACAGATTAATGAATTCAATATGTTCCACTGTATCCTTTTTGGATGCCATCAGCATGTCCTTCATATTTTCCTTCAACTCTTCTACTTGTCGGCTGTATGACTCGAATTCCTGCAGTTAAATATTCAGTTAATATAAATTGATAGCACTGAGTAATCCTTAACGTGTTTTTGTTTTTCTCTACTCTATTGATAATGTTTTTGTCTCTGTTTAAAGTAAAAGTAATCAACAGCTAGACAAAAGTACAACATATGATCAGAGGTGTGGCAACAAAAGATACATATGATTTATCATTAAAAAAAGCGAGAGAAGTGAGATATGATTAAAAAAAATAAAAAAACAACTATGAAACATCAGATTATAATCTTAGTGCAGAATTGGATGTTAGATCCCACTAATCTAAAAGCTTTTTTTAATAATTTTTTTTTTGTCTTGATACTTAAAATCATTAAAAGAAGAATACACTGTTATACACACAGAAGAGAAGTAGTATACCGTTTGTGGGAAGGAAAACGAAGCGAAGCTACAACCCCACACGCTTGGTGGGAAATTTGCCTCTGGACGAGAATGGTTTTGTTGATTGGTGTTTGCTGTTAAATGTGCTTGGGTTTCCATTTTCTTGAATGAAATAGAGACTTTGATGCTCGAGTACCTAAATCATCATCAAAGGAAGGCTATTTATAGGGAAATAGCATGACGTTTTGTACTATACCTTTTCTTATTGAACTCCTTAGTAATAATAATAAAAAAGATGGACGTGATTTTGATGCTAAATGAGGGTTTTTAAATTTGCTAGTGGTTGTTTTTTAAAGTATATTTTTTAAAAAATATATTAAAATAATATTTTTATTTTTATTTTTTACATTAACATATTAAAACAATTTAAAAAATTAATATAAAACAAAAAAAACATAAATTTTAACAAAAAAAATTTAACCTCAATTCCAAATACCAATTACAAGTAAAACATTTGTTTCAGGACCTGAACTTTTTATAATGAGATTTCATATGACTAGTGAGAGTATAGTCTTATAATAGACTTGATTGCATTCTATGATGATCATTTAGACCCCGTTTGTTTGCTAGAAAGTAATTTTCTTTTGAAAAGTGGTTTTCTTGCAAAATGAATTCCTATAAAGTGAATTATTTTATGATATTTGGTGGTGTCATGTAAAATAAGTTGAAAAATATTTTTTAGTATTTTGTTGTATCATAGAAAATGAGTTGGAAAATAACTTATTAATATTTTTTTTCAACTTTATTAAAATAATGAGGAACAAATCTTATAAATTAAAAAGTTGAATGAGAATAAAATTGAAAAAAAATCTAATTTTATAAATTATCTCAAATAAAATAAATAACAATCAAAATAGTATATCAAATATAATAGATAAAAAATTGAAAGATGATGAAATTAAAATAATAATAATAATTACAATTTCATAAATTATTTCAAATAAAATAAGTAACAATCAAAAGAATGAGGACCAAATTTGATAAATAAAAAATTTCAATTAAAAAAATGATAAGAGAAAAGCAAACAACAATCATAAAAATAAAGACTAAAGTTAATATATAAAATTTAATTAAATCAAATTCTAAGGGATGAAATTGAAAAAACAAGATTCAAAAAACTATTTACAGGTAAAAAGTTTTTATTTTTTTAGCTTGAATGCATAGCAAACCAAAATTAAATATTGAATTTTAAAAATAAATCTTAACTATTCATTTGATAACTTGGAGACAAAGTAAAACAAATGAACCGTTGGATTAAGAAAATTGATTATAGACCATTTGATTAAAAAAAAATGTTGCTTGGTGAGAAGTTTTCAAATTTTCAAATCGGTCATCTCCATTCCATAATTACAATTAGATCATTAAAAATTAAATTTATTATTATTTTTATTTTAAATTCTTTGGAAAAGATGCTGAAAATAACGCAATTACAACAAGAAAATATTTTTTGAGCTTTTATTGCTTTTTTTCTATTTTTCAAAATTTTTTAAAAAATATGGTAAAAAATTGGGTAGAAATAGACCATACGACGTCGTTCAGCTGTGATAATTTTAACTGATCAAGTAGGTACTTTTAGGGAGTAAAAGTGGCATTTCCAATCACTTTTGACTCAAAGAAGAAAAACCCCATTTGGAACTTGCTCCCTTTTTTATTTTTTATTATTATCCTACCTGGGCTACAGTCCACCGGAGCCTTGTGAAAGGCTCCACCCTTGTTTTTGAGACCGTAACAACCACCATTCAACTGAGAAACACCCCCTCTACAACCTCATTTTCATGAAATCAAATGTTTACATCTCATTTCTCTAATGATCTTGTTATGAACATCAAGATATCTAAATGTATGACAAATGCCGTCTTTGAAAATACTTTTATTTATTATACTGCAATAACTTATCTTACCACCAAGTAATTTGA
>Ga0307515_10018472_pt1 | contig 12614 bp, 11 predicted proteins | sample 17_EM_MG_FD_194513 | JGI IMG/M metagenome (GOLD analysis project Ga0307515, IMG submission 194513) | Populus trichocarpa ectomycorrhiza microbial communities from riparian zone in the Pacific Northwest, United States - 17_EM | ecosystem: Host-associated > Plants > Roots > Unclassified | place... | reverse complement strand
GAACGAACAGAGTTCGGACCCCTTTCTCTCTCGAGTGAACCTGCTGTGGACGACGACCCCCTCGACGAGCTCTGTCGATCGGCCGAAATCGATCGACGCGAACCCGTCAGGCCCGCCGCCTCACAGTACCACGACCACCCCAAAACCTTTCGCAACTCGGGGAGATTCCAGAACCTACCGAAAAGATCGCATACAGAGCCTACATCTGGCAGGAGTGTGTTACACTGGAAAAGGATTTCGGGATCTCGTTGCCCTAAGGCATCCAGATGTCGCCGTAGATTATCGATTATCGGTAACATTCAACAACTAGGTTGATACGTAACACAGGAGACAAATTGTTAGCGACGAGCGGCAGGACAACAAATGAGACAGTGTGCGTGAATGAAAGAGACAAATAGAAGGGGGAGCATTGTTGAAGAAGAAGGAAACAGCGATATGTGCGGGTACAGGGGAAGGCACGACGAAGGGAACTGGGGAAAAATGAATTTGGAGAACCCATCGATGCTATTGTCCGGTTTCCTGAACTTAGAATGGGAAGTCAATACGTGCAGGAGATAACAATATATTCACGAGCTCACAATCAGTCCGATTGACCAGATCCAGAGGCGACCGGGGTGTTCAATCCCTTCTCTATATCCCGGAGGAGGCTTTTACAACACTCCACGTCCTCCGCAGCCCCGAGCTTCTCGTAAACGTCGGCCGCGCGCAGAGCCTCGGACCTCGCCTCTTCAAGCCTGTGTTGGCCGTACCAAACCCTAGCCTGCAGCTCCATTGCACAACCCAGGTAGTAAGTGTTACCGGCCGTGTGCGACTTGGTGCATTCGATGTGAGCATGCGCGTCGTCGAACCTGCCTTCACCGCCAAGCAGCACCGCGAGTTCGTAATGAATACAAAACAGGGTATCGTGCCAATTGAAAGCGGATCCAATTCCGGTGGCTACCTCGAAATGGTGGATCGCTTTCTCGGTATCACCTTTGGATTGATATATGTTTCCGAGAGCACGGTGGGATTCGCAGACCAGAAATTGATGGCCTTTATCCGGGAGAAGATCGATTGCGCGGAGTGCGGCTTCTTCTGCGGCGTCGAGCTGTTCGTCTGAACGCAGCGAATGAGCGAGTCTGATCAAACACTGTGCCTGTCCCGTCGTGTCACCGAGTTGTTCGAAGATCTTCGACGCCTCTTTCGCTTGTTGTATTCCTTCCTTGTGGAGGCCGATTGCCCAATTTACATTAGATAACTCCATCAATATTGTGGCAACCCAATAGTCACTTCCCCACTCTCTCCAGATCATTAAGGCACGAACAAGGAGTTGTTTGCGCTCCACACGATTTCCGACTGACTCAAACAACCGTGAGAGTTGGTACAAGCATTCCGGTTTGGAACGATGATCATCCGGGAGACCTTCGATCTTTGGCGTCAGAATCGTGAGTCGTTTCTTGTGCCAACGAAGGTGCCTCATGAAATTGATGCAGGCAACCCAGACATCGTCTGAGTTCGCGTCAATCGTTGTGAAGACATCGAGCAGGCGCTCGACGTTTACGTCCTCGGATGCGATCCACCGACTTTCTCCAAAGTCGGGTCTGTTCGGATCAATCTCGATTGACATCCGAGTGAAATAGTGTTCCTTGGTCGCACAGAGCAGTGGGGAAGTCTTCGGGTCTTCGGGAGAAAGATAGTCTCGGAGTGGTGCAAGCATTGTGATCCGGAATCCATTGGTCCGATGCGTCAACGAGAGGACGCAGAACTTGTCAAAGACATCAGCTCTGTTTGAGATCGTGGGAAACAACCATTCCAGGTTGTTCTCGTCGACGCCCTGCGGGAAGAGCGCGACGACTCCAAGAAGCGCCCGGGCATCGGGGCCGAGTTCTCGGAACAGCGGGGAGGCCAGTGATAACTCGATCGTGGTGGCAAGGCTTTTGTTATGCTGTGTCCGCAGCACGCTCGTTCGCCGTCGCTCCCATTCCTGGGCCAATCGGCTCGTGTCCCATCTGTTCTGGCATGCGACTGTGGCAAGTAGAGTGATGGAAAGTGGGTGGAAGTCAAGCTGTTTGAGAATGCTGCTGACCGCGCTCGACCGATCGGCGTCGCTGTCGTAGATGCGATAGAAGGTATCGCGTGCGGCTTCCATCGATAGTGTCGGCACATCAAGACACTTGCAGTCTGGGGGAATGGTGGAGATCCTAGATGTGATGCAAAGGCAGATGTTGCTGAACTGACTCAGCTCCTCCACCACGCTGTAGATCTCCTGTGAATTTTTTCCCTGCGGGTCGAGAATGGATTCCGCGTTATCGAGGACAATGATCATCTCCTTTGAGGACAGGAGTGTCCGCAGGGGTGTTAGATTCTCGGGATTCTGGACACCTGCGTCGGTAACGTCGGAGAGCCGCTGGAGGAGATGTGCGGACGAGGCGGGGAATTGATCACACCGGATAAATCGACGGTGATGACCAAACCGCTGCTTGATCCGATCGTGGTGGAGGACAGTCAGGGCGATAGAGGTCTTGCCGATCCCGCCAGCACCAATGAGAGCGATTGGAGTAAGCTTCTCGGCCAGATCCACTATCTTGTCGATCAACTCGTCACGGCCGAAGAACGTCCTTGGGGGCAGAGGTGGAGATTCTCCGGGTATGCTAGATTCAGGTGTGAGATCATTGGTCCATCAGAGCTTAGATTACCGACCTGGTTTGAGTCTAGGCCGCGGTGAGCGGTTATTCGATGGTGGATAGAGTATGTGTCTCGCTTACCAATAGATCTCTACTATCATTTGATTCTTGGCCTTTCACGACAGTGCGACGGATTTCGGGGGCCATCGTCTGGGTGTTCGTGGCATTGCGCTCGAGCTGGGAAGCGATGGCGCGGATGTCCCGACGGATGTCGGAAACCGTTCCATGCGTGCTCCCGGGCAAGGGAGCCAATGATTCTCCCGGTGCACTGGATACAGAGGTTAGATGTCGGTTTCATTTCCAGCCGAGATCTCTGACCTGGCGTGAGGCTAGGCAGGGATCAGTGGTTACTCGGCGACAGATAGAATAAACCATACTTACTGGCTGATTCTGACCGCGCGGATCCTCGGGTCTTTTCAGCCCACTACGCTGACTGTCAGAAACGGTGGCGGGGGTGTTCGTGGCATCGTAGCGAACGGCTGGAACGGCTGGATCTGTAGTTATTGGGAGTGCCTTCTTGGAGCGGGGAGTTAGCAACGCTCATCACTCAAGCGACAGGACGCACATTAAAGACCCCAAGAATATTCTCGAGGTCCGACCTCCAGACCGTGATCGTCTCTTTATCTTTCTTCGCCTGGAAACGCCGAGAGATCGCATTCCGTTTAATCCACTTGGCGAGTTTCCTCTGAATATCCGCTACGGCCCTGCAATCAAAAACAATATAACGGACGGTCGAGATGCGTTTCGCTGGTTCGACTCACACCGACAGTTGACTGATCGCACCGTACACGGGCTGACTGAGCTCGTCCGGTTTCTTTCCATTCGTCCCCCGGTCAAGCGCCCGGCAGACATCGGCGCAGAGCAACCCAAGCTCAACGTAGTCCGGTTCATTCACCGTTGAGTCCTGTCTATGTGTGAACCTGGAGCAGATCCTTGCAGAAGAATGGAAAACATACCCTGATTTGTGCAAGAAGGGTGCTGGTGGAGCCAAAAACGATCTTGGCTGGTGCGATAGACGAGACCTTCTCTGCAAGATTCGTAGCCTCGATTGCTGCGTTCAATCGCTCGATGGCATCCTCCCGCCCTTCAGGTTGCTGGGACCCGGGTTTCATGGTCGAGACTCGAGGTGGCGGCGAGAGAACCGTGGGGTGTGAAGGCTGTGAGGAAGACTCTTAAAAGGGCGAGGCGTCTTGCACAAACAAGCCCATGTGGCGAAGAGAATTGTATTCGCGGTCGTAGCGCTGAAATCGGAGGCGCGTGTGGTCGGTCCGTCGCCCACAATATTGGCTTACTCTCCCCGCCTCTCGTCCACGATACCCTCAATTTTGGAAAAATGCTTCACTCGCCGACCGCTGGTACAACGCTGTGCATTTGGAAGTTTGGCCCTGGTTTTCCTGGTTACCGCGTCCGTCCCAGGCACATTTCCGAAACACATTTGTCACGTATCGAGTCCGTCACTCCCCCATCTCCAACCACAGACCTCCATCGATCCTCCATGTTCGTTTGGGTCCCAACTCACAATTCCTGTGGACGGTGACTATCTACTCAACACTCCGCGTCGTTCCTCCATTCGTGGCCTATCGGACCTTCAGCACCGACTCCGTTCTATCCCGAAGTTACCGATCTACCCTCGAAGGGTGGATTGATGGAAGTGTAGTATCCAAGCAACGCATAGTACCGGCCATGGATGGGGGGAAGAAACGAAGTCGAAATGATTACTACGGATCATGAAGCCTGAGGTTGCATCACCTCCACGATTCGATCTCCCTGTTTGTCGGAGTCGCTTCAGAACATCCCAAGCCACAGGGGAATCGGACCCTTCATCGACGCAGATATGCGACTGGTAAGCCGTCGATCAAATCAACGAGGCTCGTCCTTTCGATCTCATTACCATACCCTCCCTGGCTTTCAGGTCGGTGTCCGCCAGTGGTGCCCACTGTGCACTAACAAAACGTCAAAGATCCCTGGTTACCGCCTTGCATGCTGCCGAGAAGTTGGAAAAGTCGCGTCTCCATCACAGACAGTTGCCCTCTCATCGACGCCTCCAGGATCTCTCCGGGTGTGACCTTGCATGGTCAATTTCCCCAGATCTTCGCTCTCAACCCCTCTGCTCTCAGCTCCAAAAAACCCACCAAGGGTCTTCCCGTCGTCGCCAAGGCTCTCGCCCGACAACCAACAACCAACCCCACCCGCGATCGTGTTGTCAGCCGCGCCTCCGAGTTCCTAGAAAAATCCAACCTCCCATAGGATGGCCTCCGATACCACAGGATACACAATTCGGGGACCTCAAGACAAGGAAGGAGTGTTGGTCCCCTGAAAACCCCCTGCTTCGGGAGTTCCTTGCCTATGCTCGGGGTCGACAGTGAGATCCCTTCTTCAATCCTGTATGATGAGTGTTTATTGACGACGCGTTCATGAGTAACTTGGACAACCCGCCAGACTGCAAATACCTTCAAGGTTTATTACTGGAGGCTGTCAGATCGGAGGACGCCCAGCATAGCCTCAGACAATTCCTGCAGCGTTCCTGCCAGATGACAATCTAAAACTGCACCAGCTCCCCAGCGTTAGATCTGCTGTCCGCATCATGTTTCCATCAGGAAAATCTCGCGGACTTATGAGCGTCCGTCTTTTCTCACAGGTTTCCCCTGCCAAAATTGGGCGCTTATGACCATTTCACTTCCGTGAAGTGGCCACTTGGCTTCTGGAAGTGTGCTTCTGTGCACTTCCCGTTACTTATCGCACTTCTGACACTTTGAAAGTGATCGAAGTATTCCCCGATGTCGGTACCATCTCTTCAGTGTGTAAAATCCGTCGCGAGCAACGGTATAGAGTACATAACCTTAATGTACAACTTGGGCAAGCAACAGAGAAAGCGGGGGTGCGTGGGACGGAATAGTGACTGCGAACAGACGTGTGGACGGACCGGAGGACTCGGAGCGGTTGCAGCGCTTAAGCTAGCATGCAGCCCGTACTACGGGTACCTGTAGACCCTGCGTAGACCTGGTCCTTGGCCGGATGGAGGTCGACGTCTCTACCGCTCCTCCAGAGTCACACAAGTCTTGCAGAACGTCGATGACAAGCTGAGAGACTCAGTCGTCCTCATTACGCCCGACTCGGAGCATATTCATATTCTCGCCTGGAATTCCGTACTTGTATACCGGGATCGCAAGATTTGTCGCCAGCAGCTCGTGGACCTCCGTCATCATTGTACGTTAATTGCGTGTCCGCCCTTGATGAGACCATTTTTGAACCAAAGGTGAGGAGTCCCCTTGGTGCAGAGACCAAATCCGCCGGGCTCGAGATCAAGACCTTCTGTTTGTGCGAAAGAATAAGTTCGGCTTCGGGTTTGTTCGGTGGGATCAGGGTAGCCAAGGGCAGTATCCCGTCAATTAGGACCTCTACTGTGTTATCCACAAGTCGGGCGTAGATACGCAAGCGGGTAGCACACGGATCGAAGAGATTTCTGTGGCACGTAATATTGCTTCGAGTTCGAGGTGGAAGGATCACCCGGATTGTCGCTTCGTCGTACAACATCGGCCTGTCTCCATCGCGAGGACATTGTTATCGTCGAGTACGGACTCTAGCTAATGAAACCTCGCATAAAACGTCAGGGGAGATACGTTGAATCAAGGGCTTGCCTGATCCTTGACAAATTCCGACGGACAAGCGTAGACACCGCGGACACTGGTGGTGTTTTGCTCGCTGAATGCTGTGATGACGCTTGTCCCGTAGCAGATTATGAACGCGGCGAACGCCTTCAGGTCCGCCTAGAACAAGCGTAGGAATCGGCGAATGGGCCCGTGTTGACTTGAATTCCAGCACCTCCCGAAGGATCACTCTCGGTCGGAGTGGGAGAGCGAGCAGTCGTGAGAATTTTTCTCAGCGACCAGGTATGTTCCCGGGACGTTTACGTCCAGGGTCTTAGCGACTTTTATTCTTAGGCGCCGTGAAATCACGGTAAAACGTGACAGTCACACTGTGACAATCACGCGCTCTTGTAGTCAAAGGTCCGAAACACTCGTCGCGCGAGTCGAATACACACCCATCTCGCTCCCAGCTATCTATCTGTTCTCCCCTGCCAGCTTCGAACCTCCAACCCGATCCGAACGAGCAACCCGCCGCCCTCCACGTGATTCTCCTCACTCTCAACCGGTCCGCCATTCCTGGTGACACTCCCGCTGTCCCGCCTGTTCAGAGCGATCCACCAAACGAGATCGTCACTGTCACTTGTCTCATGTATGCGAGTTCTTATGATCTCCCCGCCTGCTGCATCTGTTGCTGTGTTGGGCAAGCAATGGCTGAACTGATACTTGCGGAATTCCAGCGGGTCGATGATTGAGTGTTGCGGTGAACGTCAACGCGAATGCGATGGACTCAAGAAATGGCCGTTAAATTTCTTCATCGAGAGTCTTCCGGTGATGCTCCAGGTCACCCTCCTCCTTCTCGCCTGCGGTTTCTGCCAACACATGTGGTCCATCAACTATTCGGTTGTATTCGCCCTCATCAGCCTCACTGGCCTCAGAGTTGCATTTTACATCGCGATTGTGGGCACCAGGATGTCATCATACGCATGTCCATTCCAAACGCCAGCATCGACTGCTCTTTGCGGCTTATGGGGGGAGGTTTGGCGCGCAATTGTCTCTCTTACCGTCCACCACCCACGGGTGCTCTTGCGGTCACGTCAAAACACGAGCATTATGTTGTGCGTTCAGCCCGTCCACTCTGTCCTGTTGCCGTCTACTGGGACCAGTGGGCGTACTGGTCTAAAACCGTGGATATTAGACGCTTCAATCAACCTGAGTACCAGAGGGACTCTCTAACGTGCACCTTGGGACTCCTCACTTCGACTGGCCCCATCAGGCGTGATTGGTGTGCCGTATATGCAATCCTCCGAACTCTAATTCTATGTACACTCCTCTTGTTGTACACTACGCGTTACAAAATGTCAGCCTTCAGGTACCCCGCTATGCTGTAACTTAAGGATCAAATCCAAAGATTGCTGAAAGCACCTTATGGGGGCTCCCTGCTCAGGTGGCGAAATCACCTTGCGTTGGTTCCAGCCAACTTGGTCCTCTCCCGCCCTTCAAGTACATAATGAAATTCTGACTGGACGTCCCGGGCTCTGCCGCCTGTCGGCCTTACGCCTTATAAAAATCACGGCGGTTTATCGCTGTCGCGACGCTTCCAACGGAGTACAGAAAGGTTACTGTCGCGCTCATCATCGCTGTCTTGACCAGTTGCCATGTCCTTACCTACCGTGTTGACCATCGCGGAAAGGTAGCAACGACATTCGCCAGATAGACGGTGGACACGAGACTTGATAGTGGGACATATAGTTACGAAACAGACAGACATCCACGATCTTATCCTAATGACCAGCGAGACACTCGGAATCACATCTCACTGCCGAACAGGGAGCAAGAACTACGCCGAGCATAGTCTGAGGCCTGGTAAAGTTGCAGCACGGACGCGGGATCATTAACGTTGAGCCCGAGTCGATAACCGGTGACCAACGCGTCCCTTTTCAGCGCTACGACCACGAATACAATTCTCTTCGCCACATGTTCATGGGTCCGTTTGCGCGATGCGTCTCGTGACAAAATGGGCGCTCGCCCTTCTAGGTGTCTTCTCCACAGCCTTCACGCCGCACAGTTCTCTCGCCGCCACCTCGAGTCTCGACCATGAAAACCGAATCCCAGCGACCCAAGGGGCGGGAGGGTATCGCCGAGGGGTTAAATGCAGCAACCGAGGCCACGAATCTTGCAGAGAAGGTCTCGTCTATCGCACCAGCCAAGGCCGTCTTTGGATCCGTCAACCTTCTTCTTACACAAATCAAGGTATGTCTTCTGCTCCTCTGCCTCGGTTTGCTCCGGGTTCACACATAGTCAGGACTCGACGGTGAATGAACTGGATTATACCGAGCTTGGGTTACTCTGCGCCGATATCTGCCGAGTACTTGACCAGGGGACGAATGGAAAGAAACCAGGCGAGCTCAGTCAGTCTGTGCACGGTGCGATAGATCAGTTGTCGGTGTGAGTTGAACCAGCGACACGCATCTCGACCGTTCATCATAATGCTTTTGATCACAGGACCGTAGCAGATATTCGGAGGAAGCTCGCGAAGTGGGATAAACGGAGTGTGATCTATCGGCGTTTCCGCGCAAAGAAATATAAAAGGACTGTCGCTGCCTGGAAGTTGGGCCTCGAGAATATTCTTGAGGTCTTTAACGTGCGTTCTGCTCCTTGAGTGATGACCGTTGTTAACTTCCCCCTCCATAAGGCAATTCCAATAAACACAGATACAGCCGCCGCAGCCTTTCACCACGATGTCACGGACACCCAAACCATCACTTCCGGCATCCAGAATGTAAACACCCCCGTCACTGTTTCCGACAGTCATCGTAACGCATTGAAAAGGCCTGATGATACCCGTGGTCAGAACCAGATAGTGAGTACCGTTCGTATTCTATCAGTCGTCGAGTGACTATTTATGCCTGCCTAGCCTCACGCCAGGTCAGCGATATCGGCTGGAAATGAAACTCATGCCTAACCTTTGTATCCAGCGCACCGGGAGAATCATTGCCTCCCTTTCCGGGAAGTACACATGGAACCGCTTCCAACAATCGTCAAGACGTCCGGGCCATCGTTTCCAAGCTCGAGCACAATACTACGGACACCCAGGCTATGGTCTCCGAAATCCATCGCACCGTCGTGAAAGGTCAAGCGAATGATAGTAGAAATGTGTTGGTAAGCGACACTCGTACTCTATCTACCACCGAAATATCCATTCACCGTGGCCTAGATTCAAACCAGGTCAGCAATCTCAGCTACCAATGGACTGATCGTCTCACGCCCGAATCTAGCATACCCGGAGAATCTCCACCCCTGCCCCCAAGGACGTTCTTCGGACGCGACGAACTGATCGAGAAGATAGTGGATCTGGCCGAGAAGCTCACTCCAATCGCTCTCATCGGTGCTGGCGGGATTGGCAAGACCTCTATCGCCCTGACCGTTCTCCACCACGATCGGATCAAGCAGCGTTTCGGTTACGACCGTCGATTCATACGGTGTGACCAATTCCCCGCCTCGTCCGCACACCTCCTCCAGCGGCTCTCTGACGTCATCGACGCAGGTGTCCAGAATCCCGAGAATCTAACTCCCCTGCGGACATTCCTGTCCTCGAAGGAGATGATGATCGTCCTTGATAACGCGGAATCCATTCTGGACCCGCAGGGAAAAAATTCACAAGAGATCTACAGCGTGGTGGAGGAGCTAAGTCAGTTCAGCAACATCTGTGTTTGCATCACATCTCGGATCTCCACCACTCCCCCAGACTGCAAGTGTCTTGATGTGCCGACACTATCGATGGAAGCTGCACGTGATACCTTCTATCGAATCTACGACAGCGATGCCGATCGGTCAATCGTGGTCAACAACATTCTCGAAAAACTTGACTTCCACCCACTTTCTATCACCCTACTCGCCACAGTCGCACGCCAGAACAAATGGGATACGAGCCGATTGGCCCAGGAATGGGAACGACGGCGAACGAGCGTGCTGCAGACCCAGCATAACAAAAGCCTCGCCACCACGATTGAGCTGTCACTGGCCTCCCCGCTGTTCCGAGAACTCGGCCCTGATGCCCGGGCGCTTCTTGGAGTCGTCGCGTTTTTCCCGCAGGGCATTGACGAGAACAACCTGGAATGGTTGTTTCCCACGATCTCAAACAGAGCTGATGTCTTTGACAGGTTCTGCATCCTCTCGTTGACGCACCGGACCAATGGATTCATCACAATGCTTGCACCACTCCGAGACTATCTTTCTCCCAAAGACCCAAAGACATCCCCACTGCTCTGCACGACTAAGGAACATTACTTCACTGCGTTGTCAATCGACATTTTTCCAGACATGCCTAACTTTGAAGAAACTCGGTGGATCACATCTGAGGATGTAAACGTCGAGCACCTGCTCGATGTCTTCACGACGATTGACGCGAACTCCGACGGCATCTGGGATACCTGTGTCCGTTTCATGGAGCACCTCTGTTGGCACAAGATGCGGCTCACGATTCTGACACCAAAGAACAAAGATCTCCCGGATGATCATCGTTCCAAGCCAGAATGCTTGTTCCAACTCTCACGGTTGTTTGAGTCAGTCGGAAATCGTGTGGAGCAGAAACAACTTCTTGCTTGTGCCTTAACAATCTGGAGAGGGCGGGGAAGCGACCATATGGTTGGTACCACGTTGATACAGCTATCGAATGTAAATCAGGTAATGGGCCTCTACAAGGAAGCGACACAACAGGCGGAAGAGGCATCAGAGATCTTCAAACAACTCGGTCACACAGCGGGACAGGCACAGTGTTTGATCAGGCTTGCTCATTCGCTGCGTTCAGACAACCAGCTCGACACCGCAGAAGAAGCCGCACTTTGCGCAATCAACCTCCTCCCAGAGAAGGGCCAAGAATTTCGGGTCTGTGAATCTCACCGTGCTCTCGGAAACATATATCAATCCAAGGGCGATACGAAGAAGGCGATTCACCATTTTGAGGTGGCCATCAGGATCGCAACACCTTTCAATTGGCACAATACCCTATTTTGGATTCATTACGAACTGGCAGATCTGCTTCGCAATGGAGACAGGTTCGACGACGCACACGCTCACATCGAACACGCTAAGCCGCACACGGCCAATAGCACTTACTACCTGGGTCGTGCAATGGAGCTGCAGGCTGTGGTTTGGTACGACCAACAAAAACTTGAAGAGGCGAGATCCGAGGCTCTGCGTGCAACCGATGTTTACGAGAAGCTTGGGGTTGCGGGGGACTTGGAGCGCTGTCGATGGCTCCTCTGGAATATAGAGCAGGGACTGAACACCCCGGTCGCCTCTGGTCAATCGGACTGATTGTGAGCTCGTGAAATATTGCTTGTATCTCCTGCACGTATTGACTTCCCGTTCTAGACTTAGGGAACCGGACGATCACCGCATCAATGGGTTCTCCAAATTCATTTTCCCCCAGTTCCCTTCGTCGTACCCTCCCCTGTACCCGCCCATATCGCTGCTTCCTTCTTCTTCAGCAATGCTTTCCCAGTTCTATTTGTCTCCTCCGCTCGCGTGTACTATTTCATATTTTTCGTCCTACCACGGTATTTGTTGTTCAGCACTCCAACGACCTTACAAGTCGCTTTACGATGTCAGCAGACCTTCCGTGCGCAGAAATCCGGTGGTCACGTACAGTAGATCGACAGTGACGAGCATAGCGCCCATGCACCCTGCATACACGTAGTGGTAGCAACGACCGTACGCGTCAAATACCCACCGAGCAAGGGTGACACTGATAGACAGAGCGCCGGGGCAGAGCATATCATTGCAATTCGTGAGACCGGGTTGTGAAATCTGGGAGTTTCACCATGCAGCTGCAGTTGCGTTGTCGGAGCCGCACAGATGGATCTCAAAAATGTTATTTATGAGGGTTACCCTCATGGCAGCGTCGAACTCGCCCATTCTGAACTTTTTTTCTTTCACTACCTGATTCTTTCGTAGCCTGGGTTCTTTCAGATTTTTGTGTAGCCGGAAACCCCCGTCCGAGTGGCCAATCCAATGCGCGGGAGCCAACTCGCGGAAATTAGATAAGCAACGCGTGTTACCAAAGAAGGCAGTACGCCCGCTGACAAATTTACGACTCTTGAATCCTCCATCACCGAACCGAGCGGGATCCGATCAAGGTAGGGATAGGGATATCTGGCTCATCTGGCCCATCTACCCCCGTGTCCGTCCGTATACCACTATCTGGGTAGATAAACCAGCATCGAGGAGTTCGATCCCGTCTGGCCAGATTGGCTCGATCTTGTTCCCGCTCTGGTCAGCCTCGATCAACCCAGATCAGCCTCGCTCAGCTAGATAACACCTAACGAGCAAGGCAACCGGGCACGCTGTCACATTCTGCCCTTTG
>Ga0307515_10018471_pt1 | contig 12615 bp, 9 predicted proteins | sample 17_EM_MG_FD_194513 | JGI IMG/M metagenome (GOLD analysis project Ga0307515, IMG submission 194513) | Populus trichocarpa ectomycorrhiza microbial communities from riparian zone in the Pacific Northwest, United States - 17_EM | ecosystem: Host-associated > Plants > Roots > Unclassified | place... | reverse complement strand
CGCTGATCAGATGTGCAACGTCCACCCTCCCCGGTAGCGCCTTGCGGGTTCTCGCCATCGTCCATGCCCATCGAAGCTTCGATGGGCATGGATTGTCAACCAAAGATGTCTATCTGAACAGTATTGGATTTAGCCCTCGTTTCTGGCGGCTTTTGGACACCTATAACCCGCCTCTGCGCCGGGTTGCATCCGACCCGGCGACTGACCTACATTCACGACTTGTTGTATGAGTCTGTTTGAACCCACCATCCCCTTTGGCGAACCCGAGCTGATGCGGGTGAGCGCGTTCCAGCGCTACCTTCATGAGCCGGGTGGCCCGCGTGCGCGCGAGGTGGTCGACACCGCGTTGCGCCAGCCGGGGCTCAGCCAATCGCTGTTGGCCGATCTGAGCCGCTTCGAGCACAGCGGCCAGGCCTCCGAGGCGCTCGAAGTGCTGGCCGCTTGCGTGCGCCATTCAGAGCAGGTGGTGATCCATCTGCAAATGGGTGACTCGGTGGTGCCGCTGACGGTGTTTGCGCTCGACCGCCTGGTGCACTGCCCGATCAGTCTCGACACGCTGCTGTTCAACCGCCCCACCGAACTGCGTGTGCTGCACGTCGAGCCCGCCATCCTTCGGCCACCTGGCAATGAAGAGCTGTCATTGGTCGGCGAAGACCAGCACTACCACTCGCTGCGGCCCGTGCTGTGGGAGCTGGCCTTGCGCGGAGCGCGCAACACCTTGCTGCCCGAGATCGCGGGCCATGTGGCCTATCGCGTGGCACCCGGCATCGACCTCGGTGTGTTGCGAGTTGCTGGCGCGTTGATGGCTGCGGTGCAGCGGCTGCAAGGCGAGCGCGTCACCCTGCGCGAGATGGCGGACTGGCCGGGGCTGGACACCGAACGCGCAGCGCGCTTGCTGAATGCGCTGTACCTGCAGTCCGGCTTGATCGTCAGCCGCACCCGACCCGCTGGCTTCAGCGAATCGTGGTTTGGTCGACTAGGCTAGCCCCCCAGTCGCTTCGCTCCTGCCCCCGAGGGGCGCCGCCTGGCGGCCCGGCAAAGCCGGTTCCGCGGGCGTTGCTTGAAGGAGCTTTCGCTTCGCTCAGCGGGCTCCTAATTCTTCCCAGCGTTCCATCGCTGCGAGCAATTCGCCATCTAGGGCGGCGTAGCGCGTCTGCGCTGTGGCCAGTTTTTTCTTGTCGGCATAGATTTCGGTGCCGGCCAGCAGGCCGGCCAGTGTCTTCTGCTCGGCTTCGAGTGCTTCGATTCGCGCGGGCAGCGCTTCGAGTTCGCGCTGTTCTTTGTAGCTGAGCTTCGCTTTCTTGACGACCGGCGCGGGTGCCGCTGCAGCTGTGGGGGCTGAGGGTTTGGCTGCGGGCTTCTCGCGCAGGCTGCGGGCGCGTGTCTGCTGTGCCTTCCAGTCTTCGTAGCCGCCTTCGTACTCGCGCCAGAAGCCAGGCGACTCGTCACCTTCCCAGGCGATCGTGCTGGTCACCACGTTGTCGAGAAAACGCCGGTCGTGGCTGACCAGGAACACCGTGCCGGGGTAGCCCTGCAGCAGCTCTTCAAGCAGCTCCAGCGTGTCGATGTCGAGGTCGTTGGTGGGTTCGTCGAGCACCAGCACGTTGGCCGGCAGCGCAAACAAACGCGCCAGCAGCACACGGTTGCGTTCGCCGCCGCTCAAGGTGCGTACCGGCGAGTTGGCGCGCTCGGGTGAGAACAGGAAGTCGTTGAGGTAGCTCATCACGTGCTTGCGCTGGCCGTTGAACTCGACCCATTCGCTGCCGGGGCTGATGGTGTCGGCCAGCGTAGCGTCGAGCTTAAGCGTGCTGCGCATCTGGTCGAAGTAGGCGACCTCGAGCTTGGTGCCCTGGCGCACATGGCCCGAGTCGGGCTTCAGTTCACCGAGGATGAGCTTGAGCAGCGTGGTCTTGCCGGCGCCGTTGGGGCCGATCAACCCGACCTTGTCGCCACGCAGGATCGTGGCGGTGAAGTCCTTGACGATCACTTTCTCGCCGAAGCTCAGGTTCACGTCGCGCAGTTCGGCGACGATCTTGCCGCTGGGCGCGCCGGAGTCGACTTCGAGGCGCACTTGGCCCAGCGAGTCACGGCGCTTTTGGCGCTGGTCGCGCAGCACCTCGAGGCGCTGGATGCGGGCCACGCTGCGCGTACGGCGCGCTTCCACGCCCTTGCGAATCCATACCTCTTCTTGCGCCAGCAGCTTGTCGGCGCGCGCATTGGCGAGCGCGTCGGAGGCAAGCTGCTCTTCTTTCATGCGCTCATACGCGCTGAAGTTGCCGGGGTAGCTGCGGATGATCCCGCGGTCGAGTTCGACGATGCGGGTTGCCACGCCATCGAGAAAGGCGCGGTCGTGGGTGATCAGCATCACGCTGCCCTTGAAGCCGCGCAGCAGCTCTTCGAGCCAGGCGATGGAGTCGAGGTCGAGGTGGTTGGTCGGCTCATCGAGCAGCAGCACGTCGGGCACCGCGACCAGCGCCTGGGCCAGTGCCACGCGCTTCTTCATGCCGCCCGAGAGCTGGCTGATCTCGCGCGTGCCGTCGAGGTGGAGTTGGGCGAGCGTGGTGTCGACGCGTTGCTCCCAGTTCCAGGCGTCGAGCGCTTCGATGCGGGTCTGCAAGGCATCGAGGTCAACGCCTTCGGCATGCTCTTCATAGGCCTGGCGCACGGCGCGGGCCTCGGCCACGCCCTCGCTGACAGCCTCGAACACCGTGTGGCCGGGCTCAAAGGCCGGCTCCTGCGGCACGTAGCAGATGCGCACGCCTTGCGTCATCTGCAGCAGGCCGTCGTCGAGCTTCTCGAGCCCGGCGATGATCTTCAGCATCGACGACTTGCCGGCACCGTTGCGGCCAATCAGGCCAAGGCGTTCACCCGATTCGAGTGAGAACGCCGCGTTGTCGAGCAGGGCCACGTGGCCGAAGGCCAGGTGGGCGTTGGAGAGCGAAAGGACGGCCATGGGAGTTTCTGAGCGAAACCGCCATTGTCGCGCCCCGCAGCCACGCGTTCTGTGTCAGGGCTTCAGCGCCTGCTCCAACGCGTCGACAAACATGCGCGCCACGTCGAAGCCGGTCTGCTTGGTGATCTCTTGAAAGCCTGTCGGGCTGGTGACGTTGATCTCGGTGACGCAGTCGCCAATGATGTCCAGCCCCACCAGCAGCAGGCCACGCGCGGCGAGCACGGGGCCGATGGCTTCGGCGATCTCGCGGTCGCGCGATGACAGCGGCTGCGCCACGCCCTTGCCGCCGACCGCCATGTTGCCGCGGATTTCGCTGCCTTGCGGAATGCGCGCCAGTGCATGCGGCACCGGCACGCCGTTGATCAACAACACGCGCTTGTCACCCTTGACGATCTCGGGCAGGTAGCGCTGCACCATCACCGTCTCGGCGCCGTGCTTGTTCAGCGTCTCGATGATGCTGCCGAGGTTCAGACCATCGGGGCCGACGCGAAAGATGCCCATGCCGCCCATGCCGTCGAGCGGCTTGAGGATGATGTCTTGATGCTCAGCGTGGAATTCGCGGATCTGCGCCGCATGCCGCGTCACCAATGTCGGCCCAATGAACTGCGGGAACTCGAGGATCGCGAGCTTCTCGGGGTGGTCGCGCAGGGCAGACGGCTTGTTGAACACGCGCGCGCCTTCGCGCTCGGCTTGCCCGAGCAGGTGCGTGGCGTAGAAGTATTCGCTGTCGAAGGGCGGGTCGCTGCGCATCAGCACCGCGTCCACATCGGCCAGCGCGATCTCGGCGCGCGCTTCGGCGGCAAACCAGTCGTGCGAGTCACCGCCGGTGAGGGTGATGCGCCGCATCTGCGCTACCACGCGGCCGTCGCGCCGCCAGCTGAGGTCACGCGCTTCACAGGCCAGCAGCTGGTGACCACGCGAGGCGGCTTCGCGCATCATCGCGAAGGTGGTGTCCTTCTGGATCTTGAATCCTTCGAGCGGGTCGGCGACGAACAGCAGCTTCATGGCAATCTCAAGCGAGGAGAGGCCGACACTGTTGCATAAAACCGCGCGAGCAACGCGAGTCGCCCATCAAGCCACGCCCCAAGCACGGGTCTCCCGGGCCGATGGGTGGCGACCCTTGGGGGCAGGAGCGAAGCGACTGGGGGGCCTAAATCTCGACTTTGGAGCCGAGCTCGACGACGCGGTTGGTTGGCAGGCTGAGGAAGTCGGCCGCGCCGCTCGCGTTGTGGTGCATGCTCGCGAAGAGCTTCTCGCGCCACATCACCATGCCCTTGCCGAGCGTGGGAATCACGATGTCGCGCGACAGGAAGTACGAGGTCTCCATGTCGTCGAGCTGCACTCCGCGGCCGCGCAGCAGCGCCAGCGCTTCTGGCACGTCGGGGTCGTTCTTGAAGCCGAAGTTCAGCGTGACCTGCCAGCAATCGTGGCCCAGCGGGTCGATCTCGCAGCGCTTGTTGAAGCCGATCCACGGGACTTCGTGGTGCTTCACCGTGACGAAGAGATTGGTCTCGTGCAGCACCTTGTTGTGCTTGAGGTTGTGCAGCAACGCATTGGGCGTGATGCCCTGGTCGCTGACCAGGAACACCGCGGTGCCGCTGACCCGCGTGGGCGGGCTCACGAACACGGCTTCGAGAAAGCTCTTCAGGTCGATGGCGTCGTCGCGCAGGCGCTCGCGCATCAGGTAGCGGCCTTGTTTCCACGTCATCATCAGCATGAACATGACGCCGCCGATCGCGACGGGGAACCAGCCGCCGTCGAACACCTTCACGATGTTGGCCGAGAAGTACACCATGTCGACCACGAAGAAGAAACCGGTGGCGGCAATGCACACCCACCACGGGTACTTCCAACCGTAGCGGATCACGAAGAAGGTCATCGTGGTGGTGATGAGCATGTCGATCGTCACCGCGATGCCGTAGGCCGAGGCCAGCTTGCTGCTGCTGCCGAACACCACCACCGCCAGCACGATGCAACCGTAGAGCGCCCAGTTGATGAAGGGCACGTAGACCTGCCCCGTTTCCTTGACGGAGGTGTGGGTGATGCGCAGCCGCGGCAAATAGCCCAGCTGAATGGCTTGCTTGGTGACCGAGAACGCCGCGGTGATCAGCGCCTGCGACGCGATGACGGTCGCGCCAGTGGCGAGCGCGATCAGCGGGTAGAGACCCCACTGCGGCGCCATCTCGTAGAACGGGTTTCTGACGTTCTCGGGGTGCTCTAGCAGCATCGCGCCCTGGCCGAAATAGTTGATCACCAGCGCCGGCATCACCAGACTGAACCAGGCAAGGCGGATCGGCCGTTTGCCGAAATGACCCATGTCGGCATAGAGCGCCTCGGCGCCGGTGACGCACAAGACCACCGAGCCGAGCGCGATGAAGGCGATGCCGGGGTGTGCGCCCAGGAAGATCAGCGCATACAGCGGGCTCAAGGCCCACAAAACGTCAGGGTTGCTTGCGATATGAACGACACCCAGAACGGTCAGGACCGCGAACCACAGTGCTGTCACCGGGCCGAAGAGCTTGCCCACGCTGGCCGAGCCGTGGCGCTGGACCAGGAACAGTGCGGTCAGCACCACCAGCGTGACCGGCACGATGTAGTGGTGCAGACCGGGCGCGGCGACCTCCAGGCCTTCTACGGCCGACAGTACCGAGATGGCTGGGGTGATCACGCCATCGCCGAAGAAGATCGCGGTACCGAAGATGCCCAGCAACAGCAAGCGGCGGCGTAGCACAGGTTTGTCTCGGACCGCTTGCGAAGCGAGCGCCAGCATGGCGATCAGGCCGCCTTCGCCATTGTTGTCGGCCCGCAGGATGAGAGCGACGTACTTGAGCGACACGACGACCGTGAGCGTCCAGAACACCAGCGACAGCACGCCGTAGATGTTCTCCGGCGTCAGCGGCACACGGCCGTGCGCGAAGACTTCCTTGAGAGCGTAAAGGGGGCTGGTGCCGATGTCGCCGTAGACGACACCAATGGCGCCAAGCGTGAGCGCCGCGAGGCTGGAGCTGGGACGATGAGGGTTCACAGTCGACCAGACCTGCGCAAGCGGCCTGGCTCAAACACAAAGAGCGGCTATTGTGCTCCGTGGTTTGGGCGCCACTGTCCCGCGGCAGTGGCGCGCGGTTGCATTTTGTTGCAGTGCAGCAACGTGACCGCTTCAAGCGAAAGCGAAGCGCCCATCAAGCCACGCCCAAGCCACGCCCAAGGCACGGGTTCCCCGGGCCGATGGGTGGCGCCCCCCGGGGGCAGGAGCGCAGCGACTGGGGGGCCTATTCATACACCTCTGCGTCAGGGTCCGTCGCTTCGAGTTCATAGCTGGCCGCCAGCATCGCGAGCCGCGCGATCACGCCGTACATGTAGAACCTGTTCGGTGCGCTGGCACCGGGCTTGACGCCAGGCCGGGGCAACTGATTGGACTCGGCAAAGGCCAGCGGCACGAAGCTGGCCCCCGGAGAGTTCAGGTTCTCGTCGATGCCGCGCTCGGCATTCACGCGGTAGAAGCCGCCGACGACGTAGCGGTCGATCATGTAGACCACCGGTTCGGCCACCGCGTCGTTCACGCGTTCGTAGGTGGGCACGCCTTCTTGCAGGATGACCTCGGTGACCTCTTGCCCATCCTTGATCACGCTCATCTTGTTGCGCGACTTGCGGTTGAGGTCGACCAGTTCCTTCGGGTCTCGCACCGTCATGATGCCCATGCCGTAGGTGCCGGCATCGGCCTTCACGATGATGAAGGGCTTTTCCTGGATGCCGTATTCCTTGTACTTGCGCTTGATCTTGCCCAGCAACGCCTCGGCATTGCTGGCCAGGCATTCCTCACCGACGCGGTCGTTGAAGTTCACTTCGCCGCAGCGCGCAAACATCGGGTTAATGAGCCAGGGGTCCATGCCCAAGAGCTTGGCGAACTTCTTGGCCACTTCTTCATAGGCCTGGAAGTGGTTGGTCTTGCGCCGCACCGCCCAGCCGGCGTGCAGTGGCGGCAGCAGATATTGCTCGTGCAACCCTTCCAGCACCTTGGGCAGGCCGGCCGACAGGTCGTTGTTCAACAGGATGGTGCAAGGGTCGAAGTCCTTCAGCCCCAGGCGGCCGCGCGTACGCACCAAGGGTTCGACCGTCAGCGACGAGCCATCGGGCAGGTCGATCTGGGTTGGCGACTTGATGCTGTCGTCCAGCGTTCCCAAGCGCACGTTCAGACCCGCCTGGTGAAAGATCTGCTTCAGGCGCACCACATTGCTCAGATAGAACGTGTTGCGCGTGTGCTTCTCGGGGATCAGCAGCAGATTCTTGGCTTCCGGGCAGATCTTCTCGATCGCGGCCATGGCCGCCTGCACGGCCAGCGGCAGCATCTCGGGCGTCAGGTTGTTGAAGCCGCCGGGGAACAGGTTGGTGTCGACCGGCGCCAGCTTGAAGCCCGCATTGCGCACATCGACCGAGGTGTAGAACGGCGGCGTGTGCTCCATCCATTCGAGGCGGAACCAGCGCTCGATGGCCGGTAGCGACTCCAGAATGCGCTGCTCCAGTTCGTTGATCGGGCCGGTGAGCGCGGTGATGAGGTGAGGAACCATGATGAGCAGGAGGCCCGAAAACGCCAGAGGAATGGAATTCTAGGCACTTGGGGCTGGTTGCGCGGAGTGCAAGCGGCCCAGGCCTCGGCGGCGTGACAAACCGCGCACCCAGAAAAAAGGCCACCTCGCGGTGGCCTTTTTGGTTTGGCGGAGTGGCGACTTACTGGTGGTAAGCCGTTTCGCCGTGCGAGGTGATGTCCAGACCTTCGCGTTCTTCTTCTTCAGGAACACGCAGGCCGATCACCAGATCGACGATCTTGAAGGCGACCACCGAGACCACGCCCGACCAGACTATGGTCAGCAGCACGGCCTTGAGCTGGATCCAGACTTGGGCACCGATGCCGTTGGACGTCACCGAAGCCGTCACCCAGTCACCGACCAGGCCCGGGCCACCCAGCGACTGGGTGTTGAACACGCCGGTGAGCAGCGCGCCGACGATACCGCCGACACCGTGCACGCCGAACACGTCGAGCGAGTCGTCGGCACCAAGCAGCTTCTTCAGGCCGGTGACGCCCCACAGGCAGGCGAAGCCGGCGATGAAGCCGACGATGATCGCGCCCATGATGCCCACGTTGCCGGCAGCCGGCGTGATGGCGACCAGACCTGCCACGGCGCCGGAAGCGGCACCCAGCATCGAGGCCTTGCCCTTCATCAGCGATTCACCGATGCACCAGGCCAGCACGGCAGCCGAGGTGGCCGAGAAGGTGTTCATGAAGGCCAGCACGGCGCTGTTGCCTGCTTCGAGTGCCGAACCGGCGTTGAAGCCGAACCAGCCCACCCACAGCAGCGAGGCACCGACCATCGTCAGCGTCAGCGAGTGCGGTGTGAAGGCTTCCTTGCCGTAACCCACGCGCTTGCCAACCATGTAGGCACCGACCAGACCGGCAACGGCGGCGTTGATGTGCACCACGGTACCGCCCGCGAAGTCGAGCGCACCCCATTGCCAGAGCATGCCGGCCTTGGAGTTCATTTCATCGACGACTGCAGCCGAGCTGTAGGCGTCCGGGCCCATCCAGAACCAGACCATGTGGGCGATCGGGGCGTAGCTGAAGGTGAACCACAGCGCCATGAACAGCAGCACGGCCGAGAACTTGATGCGTTCTGCGAAGGCGCCGACGATCAGGCAGCAGGTGATGCCGGCGAAGGTGGCCTGGAAGGCAGCGAACAGCAGCTCAGGGATGTAGACGCCCTTGCTGAACGTGGCGCCCATGGCGAAGGTGCCTGCGGTTGCGTCGAACATGCCCTTCATGAAGAGCCGGTCCATGCCGCCGATGAACTTGTTGCCCTCGGTGAATGCCAGGCTGTAGCCGTAGATCATCCACAGCACGACGATCAATGAGAACGTGACCATCACCTGCATCAGGACCGACAGCATGTTCTTGCTGCGAACCAGGCCGCCATAGAACAGCGCGAGGCCGGGCACCGTCATCATGATGACGAGCAGGGTGGCGACGATCATCCAGGCCACGTCGCCTTTGTTGGCGACGGGAGCCGGTGCGGCAGAAGCCGCGGATGCGGCCGCCGAGGCAGCGGCAGCCGGTGCAGAGGCTGCTGCCGGAGCCGAAGCGGCCATCGAAGCGGCTGCTTCAGGCGCAGAGGCCGCCTGCGAGAACGCGGCTCCGCTGAAGCCCAGGACCGACAGGCCCAGGACGAGGGTTGCAATGAGTTTTTTCATGGTTGGTTGTCTCTCTTCTTCGCGTCAGAGTGCGTCTTTGCCTGTTTCGCCGGTGCGGATGCGCACCACCTGCTCCAGCGGCGAAACGAAGATCTTGCCGTCGCCGATCTTGCCGGTACGGGCTGCGTTTTCGATGGCTTCGATCACGCGGTCGATGAGGGTGTCATCGACTGCAGCTTCGATCTTCACCTTGGGCAGAAAGTCCACCACGTATTCCGCGCCGCGATACAGCTCGGTGTGGCCCTTTTGACGGCCGAAGCCCTTGACTTCGGTCACTGTGATGCCCTGCACGCCGATGGCGCTCAGTGCTTCACGAACTTCGTCAAGCTTGAAAGGCTTGACGATGGCAGTCACCATTTTCATGGTCATCTCCAGAGGTTGTGGTGGTTAGAGGATGGGGTTGACCGCGCCGACGGCCATTGGAAAGAGAGTTTTCTTCAGCATTGGGGATCTCCGCATTCGACGTGGTTGGGTCGGAGCAACGATTTGCAGCTTTTGTGCCATGTGCCTTTTGTGGGCATGGCGCCCCAACTCGGTAGCTGCAATCTCAAGGCAGTGGCTGAAAGCGCCCTCATTGAGTGCTTTTTATCTATCGAACCGCCTGGCGCACTTGGGTGGTGCTTGAACTCAACGTGAACGGGGGCTGTCTCGGCCACCTCGGCCGGCGGCACAATGCCAGCCATCAAAAGAGGCGGGGCGACTTGGCCACTGTCTCGAATCAGGGAAGAACAAACATGTCACTCGCGGTTATCCACAGCCGTGCGCTCGATGGACTCGACGCGCCTGCGGTCACGGTTGAAGTCCACCTCGCCAACGGGTTGCCCAGCTTCACTCTGGTGGGGCTCGCCGACACGGAAGTCAAAGAGGCCCGCGAGCGGGTGCGGGCAGCACTGCAAAACAGCGGGCTTGCCTTCCCTCACAACAAAAGAATCACGGTGAATCTGGCACCTGCCGACCTCCCGAAAGAGAGCGGCCGGTTCGACTTGCCGATCGCGCTGGGCATCCTGGCGGCGAGTGGGCAGATCGATGCGCAGCGCCTGTCCCGCTTCGAATTCGCAGGCGAGTTGTCGCTGGCGGGGGATTTGCGCCCCGTGCGCGGCGCGCTGGCCATGGGCCTCGCACTGCAGCGCTCCGCCAGCGACGCGCAACCGGTGCGGGCCCTCGTGCTGCCGCAAGAGAGCGCACAAGAGGCAGCACTGGTTGATGGGCTGGTCATCCACAGCGCACGCCATTTGCTGGATGTCGTCCAGGCCATGCTGCCCGGCGACGCCGCGCTGGCGTCCGACCTGCCGCGTGCGAAGGCGGAGTTGGCGCCATACGTTGCGAGCGTGCCGGACCTGCGCGAGGTCAAGGGACAAAGTGCGGCCAAGCGTGCTCTCGAGATCGCTGCAGCGGGAGGCCACAGCGTGTTGATGGTGGGCCCACCCGGCACGGGCAAGTCGATGCTGGCTCACCGCTTTGCCGGCTTGCTCCCGCCGCTGTCGCAAGATGAAGCGCTGGAGTCGGCGGCCGTGTTGAGCCTGAACGGCAGCTTCACGCCGGAACGTTGGCGCTCAAGGGTCGTCCGTCAACCTCACCACGGGGCTTCTGCCGTGGCACTGGTAGGCGGCGGTTCTCCACCGCGCCCCGGCGAAATTTCATTGGCTCATCACGGGGTGCTGTTCCTCGATGAGCTGCCTGAATTCCCCCGCGCGGCGCTCGAGGCCTTGCGCGAGCCGATGGAAACGGGGTGCATCACCATCTCGCGTGCCGCCCGTCAGGCTGAATTCCCGGCGCGTTTCCAGTTGGTGGCGGCCATGAACCCTTGTCCATGCGGTCATCTAGGTAGCCCTTTGCGCGCTTGCCGCTGCTCGCCCGATGCGGTGCTGCGGTATCAGGGGCGCATCAGCGGCCCCTTGCTCGACCGCATCGACCTGCAGGTCGAAGTGCCCGCCGTGGCGCCACAGACGCTGGCCGCGGCGCCTGACGGTGAACCCAGCGCGCAGATTGCCGAGCGCGTGGTTCGCGCTCAGCGCCTGGCGTGGGCTCGGCAAGGCTGCAGCAACGCACAGCTCACGGGCTCCCTGGTCGACACCCATTGCAAGCTCGACGACGCAGGAACGCGCTTCCTGCAAGCAGCCGCCGCGCGCCTGGGCTGGTCAGCCCGCAGCTACCACCGCGTGCTGCGCATGGCCCGCACGGCGGCTGACTTGTCCGACAGCGCGGCCATCCAGGTCGCCCACTTGGCAGAAGCGATTCAATACCGCCGCGTTCTCGCGGCGCAGTGAAAGCGCGTCAGCTCTTGGCAGCGGCCAGGGGCTTGAGCTGGGAGCCTTCGACTTCGAAACGCGCCCCCACGGCCGGTGCCGTGCTTTGCGTGACGGTGCGGGTGCTGCCGTCATCCATGCGCATCTGCACGTGATAGACGGTGGTGCTGCGAACCTGCTTCTCCACTTCGTGACCGGCCAGCCCGCCGCCGACGGCGCCCAGCACCGTGAGTGCCTTCTTGCCGTTGCCGCCGCCCAGCTGGTGACCGACCACACCGCCCACGACAGCGCCGCCCACGGCGCCCAGGCCGGTGCCTTCTCCCTTGTGCTTCTCTGACTTGACGCTTTCCACCGTGCCGCAGTTGCTGCAGACCGATGCGGACGCTACTTTGGTGGAAGCGGGCTTCGATGCCTTGGCCGGCGTGGATGACGTCACCGTGGTGCTTGCAGGCGGTGGCGCCTCGCTCTTCGAAGCGGTCACCAATGAGGCCGCAAGCGCTCCGGCTCCCACCAGCCCCAAGCCTCCCAGCCACCAGACGATGGGCTTGGGCAGGGTGGATCGTTGAACGGCACCCGGGGCGGGCAATTCGTTGGAAGAAACGGTCATCTCTACTCCTGTTGATCAAATTTGTTGGTTGAACATCAACCTGCGTTCATGAACCCCAGATCGCGCGTCGTGAAACTCGCGAGGTGAGGGAACACGGTCAAGGCATCGGCGTCGCTGATACCGAACCACTTGGCCAGTGTCGCACCGAGCTGGTCGACCGAGGTGGTGGGCAGCAGCGCGCCGTTGCCGAGCTGGTCAGGGCTGCTGTCGAAATTGTTGTTGTTGGCGTTCTTCGCACCGAGCGTGGGGAAGTTGCCGTACAGGTCGCCGCCCTTGACGGCCCCGCCCATCACGAAATGGTGAGCGCCCCAGCCGTGGTCGGTGCCGTCGCCATTGCTGGTGAAGGTGCGGCCGAAGTCGGATGCAGTGAAGGTGGTGACCTTGTTCAGCGCACCCATCGCAGCCAGTGTGGTGTCGAAGTAGCGCATGGCGTGCGCGAGGCGTGCATACAGATCGGCGTGGCCGCGGTTCTGCGCATCGTGTGTGTCGAAGCCGCCCAGGCTCACGAAGAACACCTGGCGCTTGGCGGCCACGCCTGAAGCGGCGCTCGCGTCGATCATGCGGGCCAC
>Ga0307515_10018470_pt1 | contig 12615 bp, 3 predicted proteins | sample 17_EM_MG_FD_194513 | JGI IMG/M metagenome (GOLD analysis project Ga0307515, IMG submission 194513) | Populus trichocarpa ectomycorrhiza microbial communities from riparian zone in the Pacific Northwest, United States - 17_EM | ecosystem: Host-associated > Plants > Roots > Unclassified | place... | reverse complement strand
CCCCCGGCGGGGTCGCGCTTAGGGGGTATCCTGCCAGAAACCTAATAGGACGATTAGAAAATACTAGTTTTCTATTAGAACCTTAATAGGACCCTAAAAGGATAGTTAGGAAAATTAAGGATCCTAGTAGGAGCCTACTAAGAGCCTATTAAGACCTCCAGGACAATTAAAATCCTATTAGGAGGCCTCTAGGATCTTAGCACCCTAATAAAATGCTAATGTATTAAACCTAAATAGTTAGACGCTATAGGCAATATAGATTGGTGTATACTTATATAATGCGTATTACTTTAAATTATAAGCGTATTTTGCGTACGGAAGTAACTTATACTAATTATCTTACCAGTAATTTAAATATATTTATAAGTAAAACTCTAGTTTTTAGTTCTAGCGTTCTATTTACCTATCCGCTTATAGGTGGAAAGCTATACCATAATAGTATATTAGGAAAAATTTTTTAGGCTTATTATTGCGGTTTACGGCAATTTACTGCAAACTATATAGACTGTACAGACTATGTAGTTTGCATAGTCGTATACGGAGGTACGTTTTAAAAGTCTTTACTAGCCCTGCCTAGGTTAAGCCTAAAGAGCCCGCATATAGCCGAAAATTAGGCGCATTCTAAGCCGGTTCTAGGGGACCTTAGGCGCCATTAGGCGGCTTTTAGCCCGTTACCCTACTAACCTTAAGGCAGCCACCGCCTATAAAACCGCCTAATAAGGGGCGGCAAAGACTTTTGAAACGCACCTCCGTATAGTTAACAGCGTTTCGCGTAAACCGCGCATTTTGTAATAAATTTGCACCTCTTAATAGCAAAATGTAGTAAATGCGCCTTATAAATACAAATTGTAAAAACTATATAAATTATAAAAACTGTATAAATTGTAACTATATAAATTATTATTATATTATGTAATAACCAAATTATTATATATTTCTATAAATTGCTATAATATACTTTTAAATATATTTATATTATAACTATATAAAATGTAGAGCTATCTACTTAGGTATTAAGGGGGAAGCCTTTTACAGAGGCTCTAAATTGTTAACTGGCCTAGTACCTACCTACCTATCTACCTACCTAACTGCCTATCTACCTACCTATCCGTCTATCTATCTGTCTATCCGTCTGTCTATCTATCTATACCTACTTATTTATGCCTACCTATCTATATTACCTTAATTTAATCGATCGATTGAATCGTTTATAGTGTTCACTAGCTAGTCGTTTAAACGGTTGTCGTGTAGCTCTAGCGACGGTTGTATAGCTCTAGCGACGGTTATATAGCTCTAATAACGGTTATATAGCTCTAATAACGGTTATCTAGCTCTGGCGACGGTTATATAGCTTTAACAATAGTTATCTAGCTCTAATATCGGTTGTCTAGCTCTAACGACGATCGTCTAGCTCTGGCGACGATTGTCTAGCTCTAGCAACAGTCGTCTAGCTCTAGCGACGGTTGTCTAGTTCTAGCGACGGTCGTCTAGTTTTGGCAACGGTTATCTAGTTGTTAGGCCATAGAGACGCACTGGCCATAACCGGCTTAGCGTAGGCGAGGCGCAGGCGAGGCGCCTACAAAACGTAGTCGCCCCGCATTAGAGAACAGCAGAATTCAGTTCTATAGTTCTACTTCATCAAGAACCAGAAACTCTTTGCATCCCGCTACTGTTGTTACATTACTACATGCCCTAAGGACCTTAGCGTCCTAACAGTACTGAATTCTCATCCCTTTTTAGGGGTAGTAGCCCAATAACACAGCGGTCTATAAAGGCTACGACTACGTAGCAGCAACCCTCTGTTGAGAAGACGACCTATATTTATTAGCTATATTGCAGCCTATCGACCTAATGGCAAGACGCGGGCGTACTAGCGCAGTGCGTAATACCGAGTCTAGGGATTAGCCCTAGGACGACACAGGCGAACCTATGTCGTCCCGGATAGAACCGGAAGCTACGGACGAAGGGGATATATAGGAAGAAATATAACGGCTAGAAAACGAGAAGCTATAACTCCTAGAGTAAAGAAAACTATACTTGCTTAGGGAAGAGGTGGAAGTACTAAGACGGCGTTAACGCGGCGAGGCGATGTTAACTCCCATTCCTAACCCAGATCTATAACCTTAAACTATCCTATCGGAGTACTTAGATGGTAGCTAGATGCGTCCAAACCTTAAGTGGAAGGCTACTGATATAATAGGCGCTCCGTTAAAACGGGCCGTTAAAATAGAGAAGATTGCTCCGTATTATGGTAAGACCATATAAAAGCACCAAGACTTCCGCGATAGCTTAAAGCTAGCGTTCCGCCTAGAGCGCGACGGCTTCTTAGATAAAGATACTAAAGTTGCGTTTACTATATAATATATAAAGGGGACCAACTGAACCCTTTAGCTATAGTATAAAGATAACCACCTAGATATATAGTTTACCTAGGAGGAGCTAATAGAATTCCTACTTAACTAAATCAAAAGTCCTATTAATTGAGAACTCCATATAGCCCTAATATATGCGAAAGCAATGCAGCGAACCGATTAACTAGTAAACGAGTTTGCTGCTTACCTAACCTCTTTAAAAGCGCAAATTAACCCTCCTTATGATGCAAAGCATCTAATAATATATCTATTCGCGAAGCTGCGGCCAGAGCTACGGGTTGCTATTACCAACTATTAAGAATTCCTTTAAACACGAGATCAGCTAGTTTCCCTAGCTACCCTATTAGAGGAAAACCAGAAAAGCACAAGCGCCCCACTAGGTAAAAGCAATAGGCGCGCCGCGAACTTAAATACAAAGACTACCTAGTTAGGTAACTTAGGGAAAGCGGACTCTAAAACCACCGCTGGCGACTTAATGGCGGGGCGAAGTAATACCGCCGGGGGTTTAACTCAGCCTAAAGGAAACTGCAAAATTTATGGCAAGCTAGGATATTGGTGGCGATAGTGCCCAAAGCAACGATAGCAATAGCAGCCGCCACTAAGCAGCGTAAACGCCATCTCTACGCCGGGAAAAGGCAGGCGCCCTCGGAGCCCCTTATACCCGTAGGGCGCAAGCTACCACTAAATCGTAAGGAAGCTATTACTGTCTCGGGAGAAGTCCTATTTAAGTAGACTTAAAAAGAGACCTCAGTAATGCTTAATCTTGGCGCCAAAGTAAATGTAATCAATCAGCGATTCGTAATGGAGTGTAACTTTAAGACACTAGACATAGAATTACCTACCTACTCCTGGTTAAATAAAACTTAGGTATATTGCTATAAAGCCTATAAGGTACCATTAAGAATAAAGGACAGCTGGGGCAGGATTAGGGAAGTAACTTTTGTCTGCTACAGAATGGCTAACGCATCCCCCACTGTTACCCTAGGTATGCTGGGGTTGGAGAAGGCCCAACTTCTTATTAACTGCGAGGCGAAGGCGTGGCAATGGAAGCTGGACGGCTCGTCCCTATTGCTATAAACCCTTAAGGGTTTCGCGGAGTCTCTCTAGAGGGAATCTAGGGTCTTTGCCCTAGTGATTGCTGGATTAATGCCTAGCAAATAAGATAATAGTAGCTTGCTGGTCCTTTCCCCACAGTTAAAAGAAGCTAGCGATATCTTCTTATATAAGGAAGCAGGAAAGCTACCCTAATACTACTGGGGCGACCATACTATTGACCTGGAAGAGGGATAAGAGGTCCCGTATAGACCGCTCTATAACCTCTTAGTTAAGGAGCTGGAGGTACTAAGGGAGTACTTAGACGACGCCTTAGCTAAAGGTTGGATTTAACTAAGTACTAGTCCTATAGGGGTACCTGTCCTATTCGTACCTAAAAAAGATAGGAAGCTGCGGCTCTATATAGACTACAGAGGCCTTAATAAGGTGACGATTAAGAATCGTCTCGCACTACTATTAATTAGTAAGACCTTAGACCGCTTGGCAGGTTCTAAGATCTTTACTAAGTTGGACCTAATAAATGCGTATCACCGCCTTCGTATCCGTTGGGGCGATAAGTAAAAGACGGCGTTCCGCACGCGTTACGGCCACTTTAAGTATTTAGTTTTACCTTTTGGGTTAACTAACAGACCAGCGACCTTTTAGGGCTATATTAATCGAGCCTTATTAGGACTAGTAGACGTCTTCTATATAGTCTACCTTAATAATATTCTAATTTTCTCTGAAAATCTAGAGGAACACTAGCGCCACGTACTAGAAGTGCTATGTAGGTTATAGTAATATCAACTATATGCAAACCTTAAGAAGTGTAGGTTTAGCGTATAAAAGGTTAAGTTCCTAGGATATATTATTAGTCCCAAAGGCGTAGCAATGGATCCTAGCCGGGTAGAAGCTATTACTAAGTAGAAGAGCCCTCGATCCTATAGGGATGTCCAGGTCTTTTTAGGTTTTGCCAACTTCTATTACCGGTTTATCCATAAGTACTCTGCTATTGCGAAGCCTATTACTAATCTCCTTAAGGGAGCAAAGAACGGCCGTAAAGCTAGGCCTTTCAGTTGGCCAGAAGAGGCGGAGTAGGCGATGCGCCGGCTCTGCGACGCCTTTACAACGGCGCCGCTCCTGCAATACTACACGCCGGGCTTACCAACCCAGTTAGAGACTGATGCCTCCATACAAGGCCTAGCAGCAATTATATCGCAGTTATTTAAAGATAGCCTTTGGCATCCAATAGCCTTCTAGTCTAGGAAGCTTTCGCCAGTAGAGCGCAATTATAAGACCTATAATTAGGAGCTACTAGCTATTATAGAGGCTTTTAAGCATTAGAGACACTACATTAAGGGGCTATTAAGCCGCCTAGAAGTGCTTACAGACTATAATAATCTAAAGGGTTTTATAAAAGTAAAAGCCCTTAATAGACGGTAAGCCAGATGGGCTATAGTATTAGCTGCCTATGACTTTATTATTAAGCATAGGGTGGGAAAAATAAACCCCGTAGACGCGCCGTCGAGGCGACCCCTAGGCGTAGGGGGTCCGCCAGAAGAAGACACCATGCTACCATTGCTCTAAAGGACTTTGGGAATATAGGGCCACCAACCCAAAGTAAAAGTCCTATTAGGTGTACAAGAAAGCGAGCCTTCTATAAAGGTGTTGTTTCTACGGCTACAAGCCAGCGACCCGACGGCGGTACGCCTAGGCCATATAGCATTATAGTTCGACTAGGCAACCTGCACGCATACCGTTAAGCAGCGTGTAATAAGGACCTAAGTTAGAGTAGTAAGCGCTTAAGAGAGTGCCTACAAGTCTAGTACGGAAACAGTTGTTAAGCTTATTAAAGGACTTTAAACTATAGATGACTTTATGCTGCAAAAGCGCAGCGACAGCGTAAATACGGCGAGACGCCGTTAACGCGCCCGCTCGAAGCCAGTATGGCAGTTTAATTCCGCTAGACTACTTTGTTACCATGGGAGGTTATATATACCCCTAGACCTAGCAGTTCGTGCAAAGCTCCTACAGATCCACTACAATAATGCCCTAGCTAGGCACTTTGGTAAGAAAAAGACTCTAGATCTACTTTCGCGTAAGTACTACTGGCCTAGTATAACTGCGGACGTTATAAACTATATCTCTACCTATAATCTATGCTAGCGTATACATGCGCCTTGACATCGCCCTTATAGTGAGCTTTAAGCGCTACCTTGCCCGGATTAGCTATGGCAGGAGATTACGATGGACTTTATTATAGGCCTACTGCCTAGTAGATAAGGCGATAAGGTATATAACGCGATATATATAATAGTCGACCGCTATACTAAGATGGCTTTATATCTGCCTATAGTAAAAACTATTATAGCAACCGAACTTACAGACTTCTTCCTTAATGAAGTAGTACGCCGTTTTAGAACCCCTAGAGGGATTATCTCTAATTGCGGCAGTATCTTCACTAGTAAGTTCTGGTTAGAGCTATACTTTACTGTAAAGATAAAATATAGGCTAAGTACGGCTTTTTACCCGTAAACAGACGGGTAAACAGAACGCCAGAACTAAACCCTAGAGTATTACCTTTGTGTATTTTATAATAAGAAGCAGAGCAACTAGTTAGGCCTCTTATTACTAGCCGAATTCGCCTATAATAATGCTAAACATAGTATGACGGGTATAAGCCCGTTCTATGCCTGCTATAGGTTTTACCCGCGTCTAGAATACAAGGTCTAGGCGGACGATAGTAGTTCTATTCTAGCCGCCTCTAAGAGGATTAAAAGAATATCCCTTAAACGCAAAGCGCTGGCGAAACGCTAGGAGCACGCCGCTAAGGCGCAGGCGAAATACTATAATCGTCGTTACTAACCACAGGCATACAAAGTAGGGGATCTAGTCTTGCTATCGACTAAGAACCTTAAACTAAAAAGGCTAAGTAAGAAGCTTATAGTACGCTTTATTGGACCTTTTAGTATAGCCGAACTAGTTAGAAAGTAAGCGTACCGGCTATATCTACCTACGTCTTACTATATTTACCCAATATTCTATATTAGCTTGCTAAAGCTATATAAACAACATAAGGGTACTACTAGAGACCCTCTACTAGGGCCTATTAAGCTAGACGATAAAGAGGACTAAGAGAACTAGTACAAGGTAGAAGAAATACGTGGAAGGAAGGGACGTAACTAGACCCTGCAGTACCTAGTTAAGTAAAAAGGCTAGCCAGAAGAGTATAATAAATGGGTCCCAGCAGAGGACATTAATAAGGACGTAAAGGAGACGTATAATAGTTACTTTACCCTAAGGGGTAAACGGAAAAGAAAGTAGATGGGAGAACAAAAAACTTTTAATTACACCCCACCAGCGGGGCAACAACGGAACAACGGCGGAGTAATGGTAGTACGCTAATAGAAATATAGATACTCTACAGCTCCAACAAATCCTCCCTCTCCTCCCCTCCTTCCTCTTCCTCATCCTCCTCCTCCTCATCCTCCTCCTCTCCCTCCTCCTTATCCTCCTCACCCTTATCCTCATCCTTATCCCTTATAATAGAAGGCATATTGGCCTACAAGTACTGTTAGCATACGCTATAACGGCGAAACACCTGCGCTATAACACGTACTAAAGCGCGCATTACGTTAAGAATTCCTTTAAGAGTATAACGGATGGCCTATAATTCCTGCACTTAGAGCAGGGGAAAGTCTTCGCCCTTTAGGCGCTGGCGGAGACCGTGCTTAGCGCCGGTACGCACTAAGGCCTTAATATCCTTTGTAAAGAACTTCTAGGTGGCAGCGACGCAAGTATTAAGGTTAGCCGTGTCTCCGCTAGCAACCCGCTAGCGCTTAGCCCTATTAATAAGGGCGAGCAACTTATTTAGGCGGCTATAGAAGGCCTTAGGGACCTAGTCTGTTAGCTATTAGAACCTAAACCAACGCACTTAGACGTACTAGTTGGCACGACTTATTTAGTTATTAGCAGTACCCGTAATTGCGGTTAGCCTGCTTGCCGTAGGTGGCCCGCCTAGTTATAGCTATACGCTTAGCGTAACGGAGGCAGATTGGTTCCAGTAAAGCTAGGGAAGCGGCTTGCGAGCGGCGTAGGAGCTTTAACGGCGCCTAGTAGGGTTAGCGACAGCTACAAGCCAGTATAAAAAATACTTATAGAAAGCTCGCGAGCAGGCGAACCAACGGCTTAGCGCTTGCGATTCATAATTAATTGGAAATTGTGGAGAAGGCAAGTCGTAGGCTAAAAGAATCGGAATAGACTTAGAAGGGAAATCTAATGTCCTATCTAGGTGGGAACTCCTACCTTTATAGATCTCTATAAGGTCCTATTATTACATTATCCTATTATTATATTATCCTATCGTTACATTATCTGATTCACTTAAATTTGTCAAAAACTTTTTATTTAGAGAAGGACAATAATCGCACTCCTATTATATAATAGCGTCGGCTAAGGACAGCCGCTTAAGAAGGGGGGAGCAATTATTAGGCCATAGAGACGCACTGGCCATAACCGGCTTAGCGCAGGCGAGGCACAGGCGAGGCGCCTACAAAACGTAGTCGCCCCGCATCAGAGAACAGCAGAATTCAGTTCTATAGTTCTACTTCATCAAGAACCAGAAACTCTTTGCATCCCGCTACTGTTGTTACATTACTACATACCCTAAGGACCTTGGCGTCCTAACACTAGTTTTAGAGATAGTTATCTAGTTCTAGCGATAGTTATCTAATTCTAGCGACAGTCGTCTAGTTCTGGTAATGGTTATCTACTAGCTATTATTCTGGTGTCTCCCTAAGTAGGGAGGATATAAGGAAGAAAGGGTAAGAAATAAGGTGGCTACCTAGGTGTATATAGGGGGTATACTTGGCAGAGGTATATATAAAGGCTATTAGGAATATAACAGGGACCTAATATAGAGCTTTGCGTAGAGCCTTGTATAGAGCCTTTATATATAGAGTTTTATATAAAGCCTTATATAAAGCCTCGTATAGAGCTTTATATAAAGCTTTATACAGAGCCTTATATAGAGCCTTTATATATAGAGCTTTATATAGAGCTATATAGAGCCCGTAGAGCCTTATATAGAGCTTTATATAGAGCCTTTTTTTTTAAATATCTAATTATATTATACTACGTACAATACTGCACATGCAGCCTTTAGGCTATGGCGCTATAGTTCTATATACATAAATCCTTTCTAGGCAGCTTAACATATACTAGTAGCTAAGTAGACACTCTAGCCCGGGTTTAAAATGCTAGGGGAGTTCTAGTTCTGGTATTTTACTCTCTAATATCCAGTTCACACTAAGGAAACCCTAGCTCTTTTATCTATTTCTACCGTATTCTACCGTTTCTAGAGTAGAAAAAGCGCTCTAAAAGATAGATTTAGTAACATTTTTGTATATAAAAACAAAGAGCCCTAGATAGTTTGCCAGCTTAGAGACAACTACTAGTTATTTCTATATAACTTTTTATTCTATACCTAATTCCTCCTCCTTACTAGTATAAAGCTTTATATAGAGCTTTATATAGCGTTATAGTATTTTTATTATAGTTTTATAGTATTTTTGTTGCAATTTTATAGTATTTTTATTATAGCTAAAATTAGGGTCTGTTTAAGTCGTAATTTTAGTAATTTATAGCAATTTGCATAAGTAGTTTATATATTTATAGCAATTTATAGAAATCTATATAAGTAGCCTTACAAATCGCCAAAATCGCCGAAAATCGCCAAAATCGCGACTTACGCTGTTACGGACGCCCTAGGTACAATATTATAACTACTTAGAGAGGAGTTAGAGGAAGCTAGTTAGTTAATCCAAGCACGGTCTAAGATGGAGCTAGTAGAGCTATATGACGAGGAATAGTAACCAAGGTTACAAGATAAGATCTGTATAATCTATAGGATCTATATAATCCGTAACAGAGCAGATAAAGCGCGCGTATATTATATATAAGAAGGATTTTATAGGAGTACGGTTATGTATTTAAGGACCCTCAGTCCCTACCTAGGTAGTTCCTCTTTATAGTAATTCTTAGAATATAATTAGAGTTAATCTATTAGGTAACTACTCCACTAGTTATTATTACGTTATTAACTTTAATTTACGCCACCTATACACCTAGCCTAATAATGAGCCTATCGTAGTACTTGCTACAAGGTTCCGTTATATATACCGGTTTTATAAACCCTAATTTTTATTTATAACAATGTACCCAATTTTTTTTTCTTAATATAGTCTATCTTTAAATAAAAGTATAGATTTAACTAATACTGGCTTATAAAGACGCTGCCTCTATTAATAATAATAGACTGCGGCTAATCTACTTTAAGAAAGCATTTCTCCTTAATTAGGTTGGTAAGCGCTTATAGATTAATCGTCTTATTAATGGGAAGGTATTAGACGTACTTTAAAAACCTATTAATAAGTATAAGGACCGAATTATATATTTATTTTTGGCTATCTTTAAATAGTGGGAGATCTATAATAAAGTTTATAGTATAATATTACTATAGCTTACTAACGGGGGGAACTAATTTAAGTAGACCCTATCCCTTAGCACGGTAAAGGCTTTGGAGTAGGTGGTCTGTACAGGAACACTAGAATTAAAGGTACGCATATAGTCAAGGAGCCTTGATCCTATTGACTCTATTGGCCAATCCTTATTAATAAGTAGTGGACGAATTTTACCGTGCTAAGGGATAGCTTATGCCTATGGATTTTATATACTTAATACTTCTTATAATAGCTAATATACTCCTTTACTTCCTAATTAAGCTTTAGCTAGTAGTATTTACGCTAAAGTAATTCCACTATCTTTACTTAACTATAGTGGCTATTTAAAGGATTATCGTAATTCTTTATAAGAATCTTTTATTATAGATTTGCTTCTTATAGCACCTAAACATTACTATATTTATATAATAGGCCTATTAGGTCTAGTTCTTAATAGTAATACCTAGTAGCTTCCTTATTATTACGTTTCTAGTTTACTTCCGTATTAAAGATAGTATAAAAGACGTCCCTTTATTACACCTTATAAATAAAATCCATTAACCTTTTAGATAATTTCTAGGTAAAAGCTATTTTATTTAATGCTACTCTAAGTATAAAACTAGATAGTATTATAGATCTTATATCTTCTTAGTGCATATATATTAAAAAGGCCGCTATAAGGTTAAAGTCTTTTAGTTATTATAGGGTTCTAAGTTCTAATTACTTTATAGCTTTACTATTAGTTTAAGAGAATAGCTTAGTAATTAAAAATAGTATATTACTAGGTTTTAAGAATATATTAGAGATGTTTTATCTAGGTATATTTAGACCCTTATTAGCTATAAACCAAGTATTAGCTAAAATATTAGTAGAAGCTAATAGGGTTTATACTACCTAAAACTTAATATATAGAGCTATAGGTACTTAAGCATCTTATACCTAGAGCTTGTTCTATAATATAGGAAGTAAAATATCTATTATCTATTTTCCTTCTCCTATTTTAAAGCCTTTGGTATAGTCTAGCCGTTATAACGGTCTATTAGTAGGGTTATTTCCCCCTAGCTTATATTTAATCTTAAAATTAAATCTTATAAGCTCCTTTATAGTTATAAAATAGCGTAAATTGTAATAATCTAAGAGTATATAAGTAGTATAGCTTACGTACTTAAGGTAATATCGCTACTATTTAAAGTAGTTAACTATAGATAGTAGTTTCCTATCGTGGGTATAATACCTAACTTTAGGCCTTTAGAATTTTCCATTATAGAATACTATTAGTCTTTAGTAGAGCTAGGTAGCGTCTAGATGCCTATTAGGTTATAGTAGGATACTAATAAAAATAAAAATAAAAATATTAGCAATTATTATTAATAGCTAATTTAGGTTAAAATACTATAGTAATAAAGCTTTTATAAACTTTACACGTAGTTTATAAAAGGCCTTTTAAACCTTTTTAGGCTATAATTATAGTTTATATAATTTAGTTAGTCTCTTTTTGGTTTTCTTCCTTCCTATCTTTAAGCTTTTTGCTCCTTAAGTTAGGTTTTAAAAAGCTTCCGTAATATAGTTAAATAGGTATTAGGCAATGTCTAGGCAGTTATAGATAAAGCGCCTATAGAAATTAGTAAAGCTTAAAATACTTAAATATCCTAGTAGCTCTCTAGCTTCGGCTACTTCTAAATTATCTATACCTATATTAAGTCTATAACTATACCTATAGGCGTTATAATATAACCTAGAAACTTAACCTACTTAATATTAAAGATATATTTTAACGCCTTAGCGTAAAAGCCCTAATTATTTAAACGTTCTAGTACTTCGCAAGTATATTACTTATGCTAATCCTTATCTTCCAAGCAGATTAGGATATTATCTAAATTGATAATATATATACGGTTAACTAGTCCCCCTAAGGCTTTATAAATATATAATTGGAATGTTATAGGCGTATTAGCTAGTCTAAAAGGCATTATTAGATACTTAAAGTAGCCGTATTAGGTCTTAAAAGCGGTCTTTTACTTATCCCCTTCTTTAATATAGAGCCTATAATAGGCGTCTTATAAATTTAACTTTATAAAGATCTTCGCCATAAATAGTTAATCCAGCATTTTACTAGCTAGTAGTAGTAGGTAACTGTTCTTAATCGTAATCTTATTAAGACCGTAATAGTCTATATATAGCCTTATAGTTCTATTTAGTTTTAGGATAAAGAGAATTGGCGCGCCTACCGGTAACTTATTGGCTAAATCTACCCCTTTTTTAGTAAACTATTAAGGTACTCCTATAGAATCTTAAGCTCTTTATAAGAGAGGTTGTGGATAAAAAGGTTTAGTAGTTACTTACCTTTTTCTAAATTAATTGCGTAATTATATTCTAAGTTTCATAGTAGGACTTTAGCTTATCTACCTAAAAAATACCTTTAGTAAATGCCTTAGGCCTAATAGAATATTTAATAAATTGGGGTCGCGTTTATCCTTTATATTATTATTAGGTAGGTCCTAAAGCTCCCTTAAAATACTTACGTGCAGTATTGCGCGCTATAGTAGTTGTTTGTATATAGTTGTTACCGTATATTATATTATTATATATAGTAGCTAGTAAAGGGTAAGGAATTCTTTAACCCAACGTTTGAGGTATTAAAGTATACTTCTTATATATTGCTTAAGTCAGAGTAACCTATAACGGTTGAAGTATTTTATAAGATTTTCGAG
>Ga0307515_10018469_pt1 | contig 12615 bp, 17 predicted proteins | sample 17_EM_MG_FD_194513 | JGI IMG/M metagenome (GOLD analysis project Ga0307515, IMG submission 194513) | Populus trichocarpa ectomycorrhiza microbial communities from riparian zone in the Pacific Northwest, United States - 17_EM | ecosystem: Host-associated > Plants > Roots > Unclassified | place... | reverse complement strand
AATGACATCTTAGTATGGTCGTCGGTGGATAGCACAGACTGTATATAATACGGTAGAGCCCAATGTGTCCGAGGGGAGAAAGGAGAAAAGAGGGAACGGTCAGCCTGTAGCTTATAAAAAGTCCGTGCTAGTGGCAGCGCGAGTAAAATAAATATACAGGTTCCGTCTCTGAGAAATCTAAACACCCGTGATAGAGCTGTTCTTTTCCTGAACTGCGGGTTCGTCATCTAGTAAGCGGCCTGGGTGGAAGATGTTGAGGGCGATCATGGAGAGAACGATCATGGCACCGTCGAGAGCGACTGCAATAGGCATCAGTTAACCGATGAGGAAGGGCTACGAACTTGACTCACTAAAGTAACGCTCGATGGAGATGATTTCGCCATTCCAGCCGTCGGCCAATTCGATGGTACGGTAGACACCACTTGAACCGGATCTGTTAGCCCCCGTGGAGGAGGGGAGGGGGGAAGTGGGACCTACCGAATGAACATGGCAAGTGAACTGAGACCGACACCAAAAATCATCTGCTTGGTCTTGGAGTCGAGAACGGTTATATGCCGGGCGTCGTCGAGGGTTTCTTCGCGACGGGAGAATGGCTTCTTCAGGGCAAAGCGAATCAAGAATTCGATGGTAAGGAGCATGTAGACCACAACGGCGACAAACTGGAAGATAATGCCGCCTACGATGCCCGTGAGCGATGATCTATGGGGAGGGGGAAGGAGACACTTACCAAGAGCGATATGCCCGCCCGTTTCAGCGCCGGAGGGAGTGTCCGCGGAAGAAGCCATGCCTCCACCAATGGATTGGATAACAAGGGCGACGACGTCCTGGAGTAGCAGTTAGTTTCCGTCCTTAACAAGTCCTCGTTGGATGTACATACACAAGTACAGAACACAATAGTATCTGGAAGAAGTTCAGATAACGCGTATTTGAATACATGGAATCAACTCACACAGCCGAGGGCTCAAACGACTGTACTTGGCACCGAGCTTCCGAATGAGACGCCCCACGATCACAAAATTTGCAGCAATGATGAAAGTGGGACTGATAATCGTCGTCGTGATCCTAGGTTGAAGATGTGAAATGCAAGTCGGGGTTTTCTCCTGAAGACGACTTACTGCATCAGGAACGGGTTTTGGGAGGAAGGGTTCTTACTACCCCATAGTCGGCCAACCCAGCCAATGAGCTCTCCGAGACCCCCAATGACCACTGTTGGGAGCAGCCACCACACCCTGGCATGGAGCGCTTGTCCGAGGTGAGCGGCTACCGGGCGATACGTTAGATAACTGTCCTAGGACCGAGAAGAGAACGAAGTACCTGTAACGACACCGAAAAGGGCCACGAAGACGATGCCAGCCGCGAAGGAGGGCACGTAGTTGAAAGGAAGTTCGTTATTGTTGTCGCCTGGAGTTAAACACTATCGGTGAGTCAAAGGGAAACGAGCAGCCTTGGATCTACTCACCGTTGTTGGAGGACATCGCTGCAATAGAGGGACGAGCGGAGGAAGAGGGGATAGGGAAATCCTCCCAGTGCTAGGATCCCTTATATGCGCGCGGTCCTTCATGCATCATCATGAGTAGGTTGGTAGGTTTGTACGGCCACAACTGCGGTCAGGGTTTTTTGCTCATGCATTTCGCGTAATCAAGACATGTGCATTGCGTGCCGTGGGGATTTGGTGGGCCCCGGTGTGACGGTAGACGGGTGACACACAGCCAAAGCGCGGCGAGGCGCCCACGCAAACCTCCCCTGTTGTGAAGGTCCATCTATCGCTCCGTTTGAGTGGTGGTAGAGGTACCAGTAAACCAGGATTTCTCTGTAAACCCATGCCAGACGGCCACATGCGTCGGGAGCCTTGCGTTCTCATCCACATCCCGGTGCAGCGGTGAGACCTAAAAGAGGAGAAAGATCCATCAATGACTCGGTATTACCGATCAAAAACCTCGCTCACCGGCGGGCGACGTACTTACTTACTTGTCTGAGTGTGAAAGTCGGTGCCTGGCTAAGGTGCCAGAGCGCAGCAAACGATGATCTCCCGCCAAGACGCAGTGACAAGCTAGGCGGCCAGATTCCGATCACGCAGCATGCAGCCACTGAAGACGATTGGACGACGCCCCAGGCCGCCACCCGAATTTCTAAGCACATTCGCACACTCACTGGCAGCACCCATCATTCAAGTGTCGATCCCCCTTCTTGGCTCGACGACGCCGTCCCCCGAGCGTCCCGAGATTCAATCCTCCAGATTTATACATTTCACTTCCGTCCTCATCGCACCGTGTCAAATTGTTTCTTCACGTGGTACCCCCTGTTGTGGCGATGCTACGCAGATTACCTCAGCACGTACATCCCCTCACCAATAGTCAATATCACGGTAATGTACAACAGAACCCTTTCGCTTCGCCCTTTCCTTCTTCCAACGTTCGAACCACTGGCTCATCTTAGCTCTGGAGACTTCGCTGCCGATGTTCACCGTGGCGATCATCTTCTCCCACTCGACCGAGAGCGCGAAGCAGGTGAGTTCAAAGAACGAGCTGTGTTCCGAATATGGCACAGCATATACTTGGAGGTTTACGTCGGAACCCTTCATCTGCTTCAGATCCTCCCATGTGAACTGCCTGCGCTGCGCGTTGGTTAGCATTGTCGAAATATCCGTCACTAGGCCAGCTCCGCCGGGAGGCGAGAACCTTGTGACGGCAATGTCAGGAGGCGCTATGGTATGGGGGGAAAAACGCCACATACGTCCACCCAGTAGGTCGGAGCCCTATGACCTTGGTGAAAGTATCTTTCCAGTTATCCGCATAGCCTTTGAGCCTTTCAGTCGAAATCAAGCCCAGAGGCACGACGTGAACACACGCTTCGCGTGGGTTGTCAGTCAGCATTGCAATCAGCTCTGGATCGGATTGGCATCTTAGGATCCCAGCTTTACGGGCGTCACAGTATATTTTGGCACCGAGACGTTTCGCGACAGCTGCAGGCATGTGGATCAGCGGGCGGTGGTAGTTAAACGTGGCCCCTAGCTCACCGCTAACGACCCGCTCTTTTCCAACCGAGTACGTCCTAGGCGAAGATATAAATAAACACTCGCTTCCGAAGCAGGGTAGACACAGACCCGATTACTATCAGGACCTTTCCTGGGTTTTTAGAATTCACGGCTGTGTACAAGGCGGTTGTCGTTTTAGCATTATTGACTGGCCCCTTAGGGTGGAGATAAAGCGTCGATAGCCTCTGGGCGAGTTCTGCACATGCAGAAATGATTTGAGGTTGGGGAGGGAAGTTATACTGACAGAATAAGAGAGTCAGTTGATCTAGAGACTGCCACCGGTAGTTCCCGAACCTTGGGATCTAGATATGTTGTGTCGAGGTAAACATGGTGAAGGTTCTTCCCCTTGACGGCAGGATGCAGAACGTGACGTGGCGATGCTCGGAAATCGCCACAGTGAAGGTAGCGAAAGGCACGCGAAGACCCAATGAATGGAGAAGTGAATGAACTGTCACCAGCGTCCACGGTTTGTAGACCCTCAAACAGAAAGAGGGATGACCCCGGGCCTGTGATATCCTCGTAAGCTGCGCGTCGAATACTACGTGATCGGAGAAATGTACAATGATTAGCCTCGATCAAAGTAACTTGAACGCCTCCCGTGTCAGGTATGGTCGTTGGGACGTCGATTGGAAGCGGCTTCACCCATTTCGGATCCACGCTCAACATATGGATAATCAGGTTCGCGGTTTCTTCTGTAGAGTGCAACAAATTAGTATTTCATCTCTTGCGTGATGCGATCATGACATACGGGAACAATATATCAGACCATTTGACCACTTTGATGAGAGGTTGGTATAATGGTCGGAGTGTGCATGACTGTAATGTCAATTGGCTATGAGATTGACAGATAAGACATTGGGAGAGACAAGAATCATCCTACGTCAAAAAGTATGCCGTGACTCCGGGGATCCTGCCATAACGGAAAGCATCGACCGCGATTGGCATTCCTTGCAATACTTTGAAGAAAGGGGCTTTCCGACGGCCCTTATTCTGCTTGAATGTAGAAGTCTCGGCTTCGATTGCCTCTTTCCAAATAGCGTTCTCCTTATTCGTAGCCATCAGGACCGAGAAAGCATTTTGCTTCGCCGAACCACTGGAAGGTCGGGACGTGTTTACAGCCCTGGAGTTACGGGCACCAGAAAACTTATTGCTAGTTGACTGCATCGTTGGCTGACCGTTGTCGATACAAGCATTGATGTGCGCTTGAAGTTGCTGAATGAGGGTGCGATGAATACGGACCCATCAGCAGTGGAGAGGTGACGCTCACAGAGAGGCAAAAGTCTACAAAAATGGCTCCGCAAACGGGGCAGGTGTCAAGGATGTTCTCAGCGCCATCCTCTTCGTCACCCACGGCCTGAGAATTGTCAACGAGATCGGGAAACTCATCATCGCCCATCTCCCAGTCCGAGAGGATGGTCATCGTTCGCTGAGTTTGATTAGTTTCTGTGCACAGGTCATCCTCGATAGGCCCGACACTACAGTTCAGCGAGGATGGGGGCACCGGTTTCAGCGGAGAGTCATTTTCGGGAACTGATTGGGCGGCGTTGCGAGAAAGCTTTCCTTTCTTCGAGCCAGGAGAACCCCCGGTGTCCGGATCGTTCAAAGCCTTTCGCTTCGGCTGCGTAGGATTTATTTCGGGATTTTCATCACCGGAGTCAATGATAATTATCTCTGCCGGTGTTACCGGAGCACGGATCGACGGGGACTGGGTAGCCGAACCGAAGAAGGAGTGCAGAGTCGCCGCTTGCCCGGTTGGTATCGCTTTCTCTTTCTTCGGTCTTTGGGAACGCGACATAAAATGGGACGTGGACGGTGGACGTAGCAGAGAGGATTGCCTGAGGCAAGCGCCCGCGGGTCTACCCAGGTCACGTAGAGCACCTGAGTGCACGTGATCCAAAGTTGAACTTTCGACTTCAACCTGAGCCTCACGGCCAACTTCAGCTCCCACGACTATTCAGCCTCTCAACGCCGTGTTCTCCCCGCTTCCCTCATAACCCATGGGTTTCTTTAAGCGTCTGCTCTCCAGTAGGAGCAAGAGAAGCAAGAAGGCGTCCTCTACGAAGAAGGAGGCTCAGGACCTGCGACGATTCGAATCCCAGCCTTTGCCTGTTGTGTCAGAGGTCGAGTCCGAAGCTGCAGCAAATCGACTTCTGAGGTCCGCCTCGAGCAGGCTTGGTGCTATGCACTATAATACCGGCGATGACCCACTACCACCTTTGCCGAATCGTGAGTGCACGCTACCTCTCCCCCGCATTTTTCTGAAGGCACTCCTTGTAAAGCTCATCCAGAACTCAACGAGGACGAGGCTGAGACTCGTTCATTACCATTCCTTCCTAACCGTAAGCCGCTTTCCTGCTGGGACGCCGAATTTTACTCATGATCCCTCAGCTCACCCGCTCGTGTCCCCGATCGAGCCCAACTCCCCAACTGCGTTCTCACCCCGTAAGCAGAGCCCCCCCGTGAGCCACGGACCCTCTCTGATATGCTTACAGGATGCTCTGTTATTGATATATACCCTGGGCCTGAGCCGAAACGCGAGTCCACGCCACCCCCACGAATGACTTATACCGTCAAAGTTCACGAGCGCACCGTGATCTCACGCACAGAATTCCCAAATGCGATACCAAGTTTACTGACTCCCACCAAGGCACGACCAAAATCTGTCCCGTTACCCATCGCGGACTCCGACACGTCCGACGATGAGTCCATCGGTCCACCCACGGCTAAACGCCCCACTATCACCCCAAGGGACCAGAACCGCCTCTTGCGCTTACGACAAGACCCTTCTGTCGCCAGCTTGTTAAACATCTATGATTCGCATGGTCGGCTGAACAACAAAGCCTTCTCGAATAGCCCAGTGACTAGCGGCGAAAGTGAGGAGGAACACCAACGTGAAGAGGAACACCAGGATGATGAGGAGCACCAACGTGAGGAGGAAGACCAACGCGAGGAGGAACACCAACGTGAGGAGGAACACCAGCGTAGAGAGGAACACCAGCGCAAGGAGGAAGACCAACGCGAGGAGGAACAGGTTTATGCAGTTGGCCGGCCACAACACCAGCGTAGGAGGTCAACCCTACGACAACTCATGGGCAAATCTGAGCCTGGAGTGCAACCAAACAGCAGTCGATCGGAAGGAGAAATATCCTGGGCGGAACGTTTTCTTCAGTAGGTGCCCTGGACCATGCGAACGGGATAGCTTTCTGACTATTTCAATAGGGAAAGAAATGCCAGCTCGACATCACTTACCACTGCATCCTCGTCCGCTGGTGTTCGGACCCCACAAGACATTAATTTCGGCCAGAGCCAATCATATGAAGATGAACACACGACTAGGCAGGATTATGATTCTTATCAACAACAAGAGTCGGTTGTCTCCTCCGCGGAGGCAGAAGCCAGTGCGAACAAACCCATTACCGACATTGTTACGACAACCGTCGCGGAAACCCACTCTCAAACCCCTGGCAGGGCGAATGGTGTTTTCGAGTTCTTGACTGAGCGTCGGAAGCAACAGGAGTCACGCCCGTTGCCCCCGACTCCCTCATTCAATTCGCGCCCGTCATCGATCTCTGGAAGTCCGTCGTTGCCACAGGAAGACTTTTCCCTTGAACCATCCCAATACGTCCGCGTCTCGCAAGAGTTGAGTTCCATCTCCAGGATACCGAGATTCAACGGCGACGAAAGTTCCGTCTTTGACCCAAGCGCGTCACCGACACCGATCGTTGGTGATTCCCGGATTCCCCGGCGGATAGAGTCGCGGCCGCGACCCAAGACATCGTTCGACGACCGTTTATTGCGGAACACCGATCAGGCGGACCGAGAGAATTACGACCCGTTCACCGCCATACCGACTCGCGAGCACCGACGCAAGTCGTCATACACAGATGCAGACAAAGCGTTAACCATATCCCTTGATCCGGCGCGAGGCTTTGGAAACGATGTCGCCAACGGGAGATCGCAAATACCACTCAATCGCAAGGCGCTGTCCGCATATGAAAACCAAGAGAATGACTGGAGTGTCCGTGAGTAATGATAACGGATTCCAATGGTCCTTGTTTGCTGATACTCTGTTCAGAGGGTATAGCCCCCACCACGCCGAAAAGATCACGGACAGTGGATGAATGGTATTCCGCTGGAGGGACGCTGATACCTACGTCCCCCGCTAGTTCTACGGAGATGTCACCTATGGGCCAGCAGATCATGGCCAACGTTCGCAGGAAGAGATATGGACCCTGATCACTTTCCATGGACTTATGCTTTGTTTGTTGTCAAGCGTTTTCATCCCTCTTTCTTGAATTACCACCGCTGTGAATACTAGCTATCTACCCATCGCATATGCCATATTAAACTTGAGGATTTTTCTTTTGGGAAGATCGGAACTGATACTGGTGCGGGAACGGGAAGCGTGAGCCGATGGACGCCCGCACCAAGACCTTTTGCTCACCACCGTCGTTGGCTTCGACAACGACGAATATCCTCGACCCTAGCGGCCATGGACAATAGACCCGCAGGCCCTCGCCAACCCCCAGATAAACGCAATGCGGCATACGAATCGATCTTTGGGCGACCTGGCGGCATGCACCACTCGTCGACGCTGCCCTCGCAGACAAATCATGGCCAATACCAGAACTCGTACGTCGGGAACGGCTCAACGTCTCAGCAATTCTCCCAGCGGCAGCCCTACCAACAACAGCACTACCCGCCTCAGCAAGACAGACCGTCATCTTACACCGATTATGGCCACCCTGCCCTCAACACCTCCTACCCATCGCAACCTCAGGGATTGTACAGAACGCCAACCCAGTCAACCCAATCCCAGTATCCCTATCAAAATGTACAATATCCGTACCAGAACAACCCGCAAACCACGCTGTCACCGCCTCAGACAATCAACAGAGCAAGATCCATGAACAGCGTGCCATACTCCTCCCAACCCGTCCAGCAGGTTCAAGAGACAGACCCTTCGCTGGAAAGGTACACCAGAGCCGGTTTGACACCCGCTCAGGCCTACCAGCAGGTCTACATGGCTGGAAGTAACCAACCGTCCACCACCAGCCTGAACCGCCGTTCGTATCACTCGTCCCACAACCCCATTCCCGGCACCTCAGCTCACTCCCAAAACGGAACACTGCCCGGCACCCCGGAAGTAAAGCTTGATTTGGATGTGGATGGGGATCTCGGACTGAACTTTAATGTTGATGCCGCAAGTCCCTTGACGGCAACCTCAAGCAGTGAGCTTCCTTGGGCATCAACAGAGCCTTCAGGTACGTACACTCGCGTCACTTGCGGTGATAGAGGTATATGTTCAACTTTTCGGCAGAACAAACGCCACAGTGGTCATCCGCAAGTAGCGTGCACTCAAAAACCTCTACCAACGACTATCACCCTATGTCCGTGTCCTCCCGCCCCTATCCTCTCCAGCTTGACACGGCTATGACCTCCGCTCAAGCGGCTGGAAACTACAACACTTCTCCCGCGACTTCCGTCGTAGATCCACAAACTTCCGCATCGGGTCGACGATCAACAGAGTCCTCACGCACATTACCCCCGGTACAATATCGTCGTGAACGGACAGTCCAAGACAGGTCAAGATCGATGTCTTCAGCCATCCACCCTACCCACATACCCTCAGGGCGGGGGCAACCACCAATCCCCCCACCCCCCAATGGGAGGAACTCTCCAAGAATGTCGATAGGAGGTCAAATCACTCCAAGACGATCGCCAATTGTCTATCCGGCTTTACTCTCGCGGGTTGCGGAAGCGTTTCGAAATCGGGTACAACTCTCCGACCAGGTGAAGGATGGGCTGACGTACAAGGACGTTTTCGACGGGCGGGAAGCTGTCGATAAGATCGCGTATATCATCAAGACAACGGACAGGAATCTTGCCTTACTTCTTGGGCGGGCTCTAGACGCTCAGAAATTCTTCCACGCGGTAACCTATGACCACCGGCTGCGAGATAACGCCAACGATCTATATCAGTTCAGGACAGTCGTGGCTAGCCCATTTAGCAGTGGTGAACTGGAGGAGGAAGAGGGTGGTGCAAAGACAACCGCTGCACCTCTGCTGAACCAGGGCTCAGAATATGCTTCCGTCGCGATGCTAACAGCCCAGAGCAGTCCGACACCTTCTGGAGAGTCTGACTCTGGATTTGGAGATCTTATCGAAGCGAACATCAGGGCACCATCTCCATCTCAACTCACACCACCCGATGCGCGCCGGGCAAACGCGAATGTTGCTACGGACGACGCTCCGTTACCCACTGGCGTCTTCACACTGCTTACCGACTGTTACTCCCCAACCTGTTCCCGCGATCGGCTGTGCTACTCCATCGCCTGCCCGAGGCGGCTGGAGCAACAGGCGCGTCTCAACATGAAACCCCAGCCTGGCCTGAAGAAACAGATCAGTAAGGAGAGCTTAGGGGAGCTTGTGACGACTGAACCCGGTACTTTGTGGATACATTCGGTGCCTCAGGAGATCGTCAACAGTGTTTCCGAGAAGGAGAAGAAGCGCCAGGAGGCGATTAACGAGGTCATTTATACAGAGAGGGACTTCGTGCGGGACATGGAGTACCTTCGCGATGTACGAAAATTTCTTTTTCGTGCCGACTGCCTCGCTAATGGGATCTTTTTATCGCTAGATCTGGATAAAGCCGTTGAAGGAATCAGATATTTTGCCGGTGGAGCGGCGCACGGACTTCCTCGAGCAAGTTTTCTGGAACATTCACGACATTATCGCGGTAAACACAAGACTACGCGATGCGTTGAACAAACGCCAGAAATCCTACGCGGTCGTCGAGCAGATCGGTGACATCCTTTTGGACGCAATTCCTCATTTCTCGCCGTTTGTTTCGTATGGTGCACATCAACTATACGGAAAATACGAGTTCGAGAAGGAGAAGAGTTCCAATCCTGCGTTTGCAGCGTTTGTCGAGGTACAGAAGGCGTCCCACCGTTCTTGTGGGAGTTGTTAATGATTTTTCGCAGGAAACTGAAAGGCGGCCAGAATCGAGAAAGTTGGAGTTGAACGGCTATTTGACCAAACCTACCACCCGTCTAGCTCGATATCCCCTCCTAATGGAGGCTGTTTTGAAACACACCCCCGATGATAGTCCAGACAAGGTCGCCTTACCCAAGGCCGTTGCGATGGTTCGGGAGTTCCTGAAAGCCGTCAACTCCGAATCAGGAAAGACCGAGAACCGCTTCAACCTCTTGCAACTGGACCAGGCGCTCGTATTTAAACCAGGGGAGCAAGTGGTATGGGAATTGTTACTTGGCGTGGTCATCGTGCGCTTACGGCTTCCATCAGGACCTTCGGCTCAAGGAAGAAGGTCGGGAGATGATTTACAAGGGCACGTTGAATAAGCGCGGTGGAGGGCAAGGTGATAGTGGAGATCTGATGGTATTCCTGTTCGATCACGCCCTGCTCATGGTCAAGCCGAAGACGAAAGTGGAACAATACAAAGTTTATCGCAGGGTTTGTGCTTGCCTTTTCATCTGGCTCTTCCCACTCATCCTTTCTTCTGGTGTCCAGCCCATCCCACTAGAATTGCTTCTCATCTCTGCCCCCGACGAATATGCGGGAAAACCGTCAAACAAGCAACGGCAGCTTCTGAGGAACCTACCCGCTCAACCGCCGCCAAGAGATCCCAAGGGTGGTTTCTCCATCACGATGGTTCATCTCGGACGGAAGTTTTACCAGATAACACTATGGGCGAGCACGTATGTTGGCCAGCGGAAATGGGTAGAGGTGATTACGAAGCAGCAGGAGATGATGAAACAAAGGAGCACTGTGTTTGACACGCTTAGCATCTCCGAGGGCTTCTTTGTTGGCGCAAACAGGGTGAACTGTGCCGCACCATTCTGTGAGTACCTATATTTGTACGATGGTCGTGCGACATTGACTGATGTCTGGGGTTCTATTTCCGATCAAGATGGGGGAAGGAAAGTTGTGTACGGCACCGATGATGGCGTATATCTCTCGGACTTCCGGGAACGGAACCGTGATCCCGTCAAGGTTTTAGGTCTGAGAGAGGTTCTCCAGGTTGACGTCCTCGAGGACTATCAGCTATTGGTTGTGCTGTCAGGTAGGAAAGTTCACCCGGATCACCAGACGCAACTCTGATTTCTCTCTCATAGAACGACAAGTAATCACCTTCCCTCTCGATGCCCTTGATCCCATGGATCCTCTGGCAGGGTTGAAACGCGCGAAGCGGATCGCCTCTCATATCACTTTCTTCAAGACGGGCGTTTGCTTAGGCAAGACACTGGTTTGCGTCGTGAAAGCCAGCCCGTTATCTAGTACCATCAAGACTTTGGAACCGATCGACCAGAACGTCAGGGGTAGGAACAAGCCTACCTTCCGTAAGCTACTCCAGGGTGGAAACGATACGCTGCGGGTATTCAAGGTCGGTCTGGAGCAAGACAATCGATCGCTACACACATTTGCTGACTGATCCTTCTCCAGGAATTTTATATCCCTTTGCAGTCGAGCTCGATACACTTCTTGAAGACCAAGCTATGTGTCGGGTGTCCAAACGGCTTTGAAATTGTGGACTTGGAGACCTTAGATACCCAAGGCTTATTAGATCCTGCGGATGAATCTCTTGATTTTGTCCGAAGAAGAGAGAGTACTTTGAAGCCAATGGCCATCTATCGGATCGAAAATGAGTTCCTCCTATGTTATGACGGTAGGTTGTCGCCTCGTGTCAGTAACGTCATTCTAACAATAATCCGCAGAGTTTGCATTCTATGTCAACAAGACCGGGTGGCGATCACGTAAGGAATTCATGGTATACTGGGAAGGTTCCCCAACTGGATTCGGTAAGTATCTTGACGTTTATCGCTCGATCACGGGGGCTTATCCTATGCCAGCGTTGCATTACCCATATGTCCTCGCATTCGAGCCTACTTTTGTCGAGATCCGCCATGTCGAGACAGGTTCCATGGCGCAGATCATCCAAGGGAATAATCTACGTTTACTGTTTGCCGACACACCACCGTCAACGACGAATGGCGCCAGTCACATGGGCGGCTACAACCCGTACCAGCAACCCCAGTACGGCTACAATCCTTATTCCACACCACCGCCTCCGTACGGACGCCCCTCAGTTGGTTCCATACAAAACAACAATGGACCGGCGTACAACCCACACCCCAGTCCATACCACCGATCAAACTCTATTCTCCGCGACGAGATCTTGCTGGCGTCGGACGACCGGGTGATGAGGGTGGAACTGGTACAGCAGCAGTCTCTCGGTTACCAGTGACCCGCTAAGAGGTGAAGCTGCCGTGGGGGGAACAAGGAGGAAGGGTGGTTGCGGTTAGTTTGTCCGTGCTTGATTGTCTCTTTTCTCGTTCAAGTCTCGTGTTGTGCATTTCGCGGCATGTCGGTAGAGTTGGTGCGCGCATGTGTTCTCTCGTTCCCACCCACCTCTTTTCCTCATCTCTGTCCTTCTCGCTTTCGAGTTTTCTCACGTCGTGTAACTTTTTGACATCATTATCTTCTTTTTTGTTTTTCCTCTCTTCCGCCCGGATTTTTCGCTTCCCCACGTGTTTTGTATCTTCCTTCGTGGGCCTTCT
>Ga0307515_10018468_pt1 | contig 12616 bp, 6 predicted proteins | sample 17_EM_MG_FD_194513 | JGI IMG/M metagenome (GOLD analysis project Ga0307515, IMG submission 194513) | Populus trichocarpa ectomycorrhiza microbial communities from riparian zone in the Pacific Northwest, United States - 17_EM | ecosystem: Host-associated > Plants > Roots > Unclassified | place... | reverse complement strand
ACGCGGAAGGCGCCAGTCGCGTTGATCTTCTCGCGCAGTTCGTGGGCGAACTTCAGTGAGCGGTCGAGCAGGCGGTAGCCCTCGAGCACGGCCTGCTTGCGCGCCACGTCAAGGCTCGCAATCAGGTTGTACTGCGGGCTGGTCGACGCGTGCATGTTGAAGTTCTCGCGGAACAGGTGGTCGTCGAACGCGGGGTCGTTGACGTGCACCATGCTGGCCTGCGAGAAGGCCGACAGGATCTTGTGCGTGCTCTGCGTCGCGTAGTCGGCGCCGCATTCGAGCGCGGTCGGCCGCAGCTCGGGGTGAAAGCGCGCGTGGCCGAACCAGGCCTCGTCGATGATGACCTTGATGCCGGCGGCATGGGCCATCGCGATGATGGGCTTCAGGTCGTAGCGCAGGCCGTCGTAGGTGCAACTGGTCAGGATCAGCACCTTGGCATCGGGGTGCGCTTCGATGGCAGCAGCCAACGTGGCCTTGGGCACCGGGCCGAAGATGCCGTAGTGGCGGTTGACGGAAGAGTCCAAGTACACCGGCCGCGCGCCCGACAGGATCACGCCGTGGTGGACCGACTTGTGGCAGTTGCGGTCCAGCAGCAGTTTGTCGCCCGGCGCCAGCAGCGTCTGGAAGATGACCTTGTTGGCGGTCGAGGTGCCGTTGGTCGCGAAGTAGGTCTTGCGCGCGCCGAAGGCCTTGGCGGCCAGCTTCTGCGCTTGGGCGATGACGCCCATCGGGTGCAGCAGCGAGTCGAGCTCGGGCACGCTGACCGACAGGTCGGCGCGCAGCATCTGTTCGCCGACGAAATCGTAGAAGTCACCCACCCAGGGACTGCCCTTGAACGAGTCGCCGCCACCGTGGCCGGGGGTGTGCCAGCTGTCCTTGGCCTGCGCGACGTACTCGCACAGTGCGTTGTAGAACGGCGTTTCGGCCTTCTCGGCGATCTCGGCGGCAACGATGCGGAACCAGCCGTTGTAGTCGTGCTCACCACGGAAGAAGTAGCCGTCGACCGCGTCGCTGGCCAGTTGTTCGACCAGCAGCTTGTCGGCGTCGTCTTCCAGCACCATGTACAGCGACAGCTCGGGCCGTGCGTCGATGATGCGCTGGGCCGTGGTCACGGCCGGGTTGGCACGCTCGCCGGCGCCACGCGGGCCGTGGTCGATCAGCACGACCTGCAGGTCGGCCTGCGTCGGGCCAATGGCCAGTGCCGCCTCGACGGCCGCCTCACCGCAAGGGCATCCAACCGCCATCAGGCCGAACGGGTTGTCCAGCCGGCCGGCCGCCTGGTTCAGGCCCTGCACGACCTGGGCGCGCCAATCTTCGTCGGCGCTGACGACCAGCACATGGGTGGCAGGGTTCATGGTGGGCACTCCTCGTCGGCCGCGCCCGGAAGGCGCAAAACCAGACAGTGTAGGCACCCTGTTGCCGAAGAATATTCGGTTCAGCCCTGATCTTGTCGAGCCTTGTTCGCCCGCCGTCCGTCCCAAGGTGACGGCTCTCAGTCAGGGGGCGGGGCCGCAGGCCTGTAAAGGACGGCTTTCTGCCGGGTTCGTCGCTTGAGCTCAGGATTCCGTCCTGAGGCCGGGCGCCGGCGGCACCGAGGCTGGTTCGTGGGTTCGACGGCGTCAGCGTTGGACCGGGCTCGACGCAGCTTGAGCGCGCGGGTCCCTGATGTTCGCCCCGCTGAGCGCGACCCTCTAACTTGGCAAGCGGGTACGCCGCTGGGAGGCCAGCGCGACACCGCCTGCCACCACGCCCCAGAAGGCCGAGCCGATGCCGGCGATCGTCAGGCCTGACAGCGTGACGACGAAGGTCAGCAACGCGGCGTCGCGGTGGTGCTCGTCCTTCAATGCACTGGCCAGGCCGCCGGCGATCGTGCCCAGCAGCGCCAGCCCGGCAACAGCCGCCACCAGCTCGCGTGGAAAGGCCTGCAACAACCCCGCCACCGCACCGCCTGACAAGCCGAGCACGATGTAGAACACACCGGCCATCGCGGCCGCGGTGTAGCGCTTGGCCGGGTCTTCGTGCGCTTCGCGGCCCATGCAGATGGCCGCCGTGATGGCGGCCAGGTTGAAGGCATAACCACCGAATGGTGCGAACACCAGGCTGGCCAGCCCGGTCGCACCGACCACCGGCGACACGGGCGGCTGGTAGCCCGACGCCCGTTGCGCCGCGACACCCGGCAGGTTCTGCGACGCCATCGTGACGACGAACAGCGGCAGCCCTATGCCGACCAGTGCACCGACGCTGAAGACCGGCATCGTGAACACCGGCCGTGTCCATTCGAAGGCCACGCCGCCCAAGTGCACCTGGCCCTGCACCAGCGCGACGACGATGCCGGCCAGCAGCACGCCCGGCACTGCGTAGCGTGGCCACCAGCGGCGGCCGGCGAGGAAGGCCAGTGTCATCACGATCACCAGCAGCGGTGCACTGCGCGTGGCCAACACCGCGTCCAGTGCGAAGCGGGCCAGCACACCGGCCAGCAGCGCGGCGGCAATCGCCATCGGGATGCGGCCCATCACCCGCTCGAACAGCCCGGAGTAGCCGGCGATGGTGATCAACACGGCGCAGGCGACGAAGGCGCCGGTGGCCTCGGGCAGCGAGAGGCCGTGCGAGGCGGCGATCAGCGCGGCGCCGGGGGTCGACCAGGCAGTCAGCACCGGTATGCGGTAGTGCAGCGACAGCCCCAGGCTGGTCAGCCCCATCCCCAAGCCAAGCGCCCAGATCCACGAGGCGGTTTCGGCGGTGTTGGCGCCCAGTGCCTGTGCGGCGGCAAAGACGATTGCCACCGAGCTGGTGAAGCCGACCAGCACAGCGACGAAACCGGCGACGGCGGCCGACAAGGACAGGTCACGCAACGGGTTTGACAGGGGCATGGGCGGCGAGCATAGCGGCCAGACCCGGAGGGCTTAAGCTGGCGGGTCATTCCGATGACACATCCCACCCCCGACCTCGACACCCGCGTCGCCACGCTGCCCAACGGCGTGCGTGTGCTGACCATCGCCCTGCCGCGGCTCGACAGCGCCAGCGTCAGCATCTTCGTGCGCACCGGCAGCCGCAACGAGAGCCGGCGCCTGAACGGCATCAGCCACATGGCCGAGCACATGGCCTTCAAGGGCACGCATGCGCGCAGCTGCCAGCAGATCAACCTCGATGCCGAGCGCCTGGGCGCCGAGGTCAACGCCCACACCGACAAGGACCACACCGCGTACCACATGCGCGGCCTAGCCGAGCACGCGCCGCTGTTCCTGCGCATGCTGGGCGAGATCGTGCGCGACTCGAACTTTCCAGCCGACGAGCTGGAGCGCGAGCGCCAGGTCATCCTGCAGGAATTCGCCGAGACCGAAGACGATGCCTTCGATGCCGCCTTCCAGCTGTTCGACAAGGCTTGTTATGGCGCCCATCCGCAGGCGCAACCGGTGATCGGCCGGCGCCGCAACATCGAAGGCTTCACGCGCGAGCAGTTGCAGGCCTACGTGGCGCAGCAGTACACCGGCGCCAACGTCGTCGTCGCGGCGGCCGGGCGCATCGATGCGCGGGCGATCGTGCGCGAGGCGCAGGAAGCCTTGGGCGGATTGCCCCGCGGTGAGCCGAACCTGACCCCGGCGCCCATCTTCGAGGGCGGGATCGGCCTGCGCCGCCTGGCCGGCCACAGCCAGACCCATGTCGTGCTGGGCTTTCCGTCGCCTGCGGTCACCGCGCCCGCCCACGCCGCGCACCAGCTGGCGGCTGCGTTGCTGGGTGAGGGCATGAGCTCACCGCTGATGGACAGCCTGCGCGAGCGCCTGGGCTTGGTCTACTACGCCGCCTGCTCGGCCGACCTCGACGACCTGGCGGGCCAGTTCGTCATCGAGGCGTCGATGACGCCGGTGAATGTGCCGGCGTTCGCCGACGAGGTGATGCGCTTGTTGCATGCCCAGGCCGACAAGATCGAGCCGCTGCAGTGGGAGCGGGCGCGCAACCAGATCGCGGTGCGGCGGCTGCAGACCTGGGAGCGGCCGTCACGCCGGCTGGAAGACGCGGTGCTGGACCTGTTCGCCTTCGGCCGCGTGCGCTCGCGGGCCGAGCGGCATGCAGCACTGGATGCGGTGACGCCGCGCCAAGTGCAAAAAGTGTTCGCCAAAATCCTCACCGGCCCGGTGGCGGTGGGGGCTGCGGGCCGCTTGCCGAAGTCCGCGGCCGACCGGCTGCACGTCCTTGCGGAAGGCTAGATTTCCGGCCGCGCGAAGCGCCGGTCGCTCCAAGTGGCGTGCGCGGACCGGCTCTGCCGGTCCGCTGCGCGAGCCCCCGCGGGGGGCAGCCCCTGGAAGGGGCGTGGGGGCTAAATCTCGACCTTCGCGCCCAGCTCGACGATGCGGTTCGACGGCAGGGCCAGGAAGTCGGCCATGTCGGCGGCGTTGCGGTGCATGCTGGCAAACAGCTTTTCGCGCCACATCGCCATGCCGTCGCCAAAGGTCGGGATCACCGTGTCGCGGCTCAGGAAGTAGCTGGTCTCCATCTCCTCCAGCGGCACGCCGCGGCCTTCGAGCAGGCGCAGCGCCTCGGGCACGTCGGGGTCGTTCTTGAAACCGAAGTTCAGCGTGATCTGCCAGCAGTCGTGGCCCAGCGATTCAAGCGCCAGCCGCTTGTCGAAGCCGATCCACGGCACCTCGTGGTGCTTCACGTGGACGAACAGGTTGTGCTCGTGCAGCACCTTGTTGTGCTTCAGGTTGTGCATCAGCGCATTCGGCGCCAGGCCCTCTTCGGCGACCAGGAACACCGCGGTGCCCGGCACGCGCACCGGCGGGCTGACGAACACCGCTTCGAGGAAGCTGCCCAGCTCGATCGCCTCGTTGCGCACCCGTTCATGCATGATCGAGCGGCCCTGCTTCCAGGTCAGCATCAGCAGGAACATGCCTGAGCCGATGACCAGCGGGAACCAGCCGCCGGCCAGCAGCTTCAGCGTGTTCGACAGGAAGAAGGTGACGTCGATGATGAAGAAGAAACCGGTCGCCAGCAGGCACAGCGCGAGCGGGTACTTCCAGCCGTAGCGGATGACGTAGAAGGTCATCACCGTGGTGATCGTCATGTCCAGCGTCACCGCGATGCCATAAGCCGAAGCCAGGCTCGACGAACTCTTGAACAGCGCCACCGCGAGCACGATGAAGACGTACAGGCCCCAGTTGATGAACGGCACGTAGATCTGGCCGGTGTCGCGCACCGAGGTGTGGCGAACGCTCATGCGAGGCAGGATGCCGAGCTGGATCGCCTGCTTGGTGACCGAGAACGCGGCCGAGATCAAGGCCTGCGAAGCGATCACCGTCGCCGCGGTGGCCAGCACCACCAGCGGCAAGCGCAGCGCCTCGGGCGCCATCAGGTAGAACGGGTTCTCGACCGCTTCGGGGTTGCCGAGGATCAGCGCGCCCTGGCCGAAGTAGTTGACCACCAGCGCCGGCATCACCATCGTGTACCAGGCGATGCGGATCGGCCGGCGGCCGAAATGGCCCATGTCGGCATACAGCGCCTCGCCGCCGGTCACGCACAGCACCACCGCACCGAGCGCGACAAAGGCGACCTGCGGGTGCAGCACGAAGAAGCCGATCGCATATTGCGGGTTCAGCGCGATCAGCACGGCTGGGTTGGCCATCACATGCGGCAGGCCGAGCGCGACCAGCACGATGAACCAGACGAAGGTGATCGGGCCGAAGAACTTGCCGATGCCACCGGTGCCGAAACGCTGCACCGAGAACAGTCCGGTCAGCACCACCAGCGTGATCGGAATCACCCACTCGTGCATGCCGGGCGCGATGACCTGCAGGCCTTCGACCGCTGACAACACCGAAATCGCCGGGGTGATGACCCCGTCGCCGTAGAAGATCGCGGTGCCGAACAGGCCGACGACCATCAGCGTGCGGCGCAGCGTCGGGCGTTCCTTCACTGCGGTGGTGGCGAGCGCGAGCATGGCGATCAAGCCGCCCTCGCCATTGTTGTCGGCGCGCAGGATCAGCAGCACGTACTTCAGCGAGACGATGATCGTCATCGTCCAGAAGATCAGGCTGAGGACCCCGAGGATGTTGACCGGCGAGGCTTCGACGTGCCCCGCGTGGAACACCTCTTTCAGCGCGTACAGCGGGCTGGTGCCGATGTCGCCGTACACGACGCCCAAGGCGGCCAGCGTCAACGAGGCGAGTGCCGGCAACGAGCGGCTGGCTGAGTGCGAGGAACTCAAATGCAATCTAGGGGGGCGCGGCGTGGCCGCTGAAGCTTCTATTGTGCGCGTTGCGGCCGCAGCGTCGAAATCATCGAAAATCCATGGCCCTGTCTCTGTCGCCCCGTTGCGCCACGAGTGTCATGCCCGCCGACGCACCATCCACCTCCCACGACGCCGCTTCGACCTTGGTCGACCTCGAACTCCCCATGGCTGTATCGCCGGCCGCGCGATTGGTGGTGGAACGTGTGGCGGGCATCACCATCGTCGGCTGGGCCTACGACCCGCAGGCGCCGGGGCAAGAGCGCCTGAGCCTGGTTTGTGGGGCGCAAACGTTTCCAGCCCCGGTGCGCCGCCAGCCACGGGGTGATGTCGCGCGTGCTGTCGGCGCCACCGAAGCGGTGGCCCTCGGTTTCGAGATCGATCTGCCGTTGCCGATCTGGCAGGCGCTCGGCCAGACTGGCGCGGCGCTGGGCGTGCGCATCGGCGAAGACGGCGTGATCGTCAAGTCGCCCTCCCAACCCACGGCAGCCGGTTTGCGCAGCTGGATGGCGACGCTGGCGCAAAGCCCCGATTTGCAGCGGGCCCAGGCCGAGCTGACAGCGCTGGCGCCGCATCTCGAACAGGCCACGCTGTGGGGTGGCCGCGACGCAGCGTCGCCCGCGGCCGCTCCGCCGCCGGCACCCGTGTTGTGCAACGTTGAAGGCTGGCAAGGCCTGACGCTGGGCGGCTGGCTGGCGGACACGCCGGAGGCGCGCGAGCCACTGCGCCTGCGCTGCGGCGACCGCCGCTACGAGGCGCCGATGCGGCGCGTTTCGCGCGGCGACGTGTCATCGCTGCTGAACCTGCCGCATGACGAGGTCGGCTTCGTGCTCGAAGTCCCCGGCAGCCTGTGGCGCGACCAGCCGCCGGGCGCCGACGAACTGGTACTGCAGCTCGAAGGTCGAGCCGGTCCGCTGGGGCCGGAATGGCGCCTGAAGCGCGCGGAACTGCCAGCGCGTCTGGACGAAGCGCTGGCCTGGCCCGACCCGCCGCAGCGCGGCCATTTGGCGTTGCTCGCGATGGAGCATCTGGCCTGGGCGGGGGCCTTAAGCGAGATCGACGATTCGGCTCGCCAGGCGCTGGCGGTGCTGGCCGAGTCCGCCGGGGTCGGTGCCTGGTTGCATGAAGAGCCGCACCTGTTGGCCGCACCAACCGAGCGTTTGCGTAAGCCGTTTCGCATCGTGCCGAAAGGCCGGCTTGGCCGCTGGTTGCAAAAGGCGGCCAATGCCGATCGTGCCCTCAGGCTGCTGACCAAGCTGCAGAGCAGGCCACGAACGGTCGGCCTGGCCAAGCGACTGGAGCTGACCCTGACCCAAGCGTTGGGCCTGTTCGACAAAGCCTGCTACGACGAGCAGATCACCCCGGCCCAGCGCGCCGACGCGCCGGCGCTGCGCCACTATGTCGAGCAGGGGGATGCGCGCTCGCTGGTGCCGATGGTCTTGTTCGACGCGCGCCACTACACCGGCCAGCTGAAGGGCCGGCGCCACCCCGGCATCAACCGCCTGTTGCACTACGGCCTGGTCGGCCGCCACCAGGGCCTGTCGCCCTGCGCCTGGTTCGACGCAGCCTACTACCTGAGCACCAATGCCGACGTGCGCGGCACCGGCGGCGACCCGTTGATCCACTTCGTCAACTTCGGCTGGAAAGAGCGCCGCCGCCCAGCGGCCCGCTTCGAGCCGACCACCGGTACGCGCCAGGGCCTGCTGCAGCGGCTGTCCCATGGGCGGGGCGGCGAGGCGACGGCATCGGTTGACCCGCTGCAACGCTTCTTGCTCGATGGCCTGCCGGCCGATGCGCAGCCGACTGAACCTGGCCACCTGCCCTGGTCGGTGCCGGCGCGGCTGGATGGGCGTGACTACCTCAACCTCGAGCCCTGGCGACATCTGCCGCGGCCTGCGGCCGAGCCGAAGGTTGACGTGATCGTGCCGGTCTATGCCGGCGCACAAGAAACGTTGCGCTGCCTGTGGAGCGTGTTGTCGTCATGGGTCGACACGCCGTACCAGCTGGTGGTGATCGACGACTGCAGCCCCGAGCCGGCCTTGTCAGCCCATCTGCGTGAGTTGGCGGCGCTCGGCCTGATCCACCTGATGGTCAACGAGCGCAACCGCGGTTTCGTCGCCACCGTCAACAAGGGCCTGAAGCTGCACTGGGACCGCGACGTCGTGATCCTGAACTCCGACACCCGCGTGCACTCGGGTTGGCTGGACCGGCTGGCGGCGCATGGCGAGTCCGAGCCGCGGGCGGCGTCGATCACACCGCTGTCGAACAACGCGACGGTCTGCAGCTACCCGCGCATGCTGCACAGCAACTGGGAAAAGCTGGAGCTGGACGACGGCGCGATCGACACGCTGGCGGCGACGGTGAACAAGGGCCGCCACGTCGAGGTGCCCACCGGCGTCGGCTTCTGCATGTGGATGCGGCGCTCGGCGCTGGACGCGGTCGGCCTGCTCGATGTCGAGCGCTTCGGCCGCGGTTACGGCGAAGAGAACGACTGGTGCATGCGCGCCAACGCCGCCGGCTGGGTGCAGCTGGTCGCCAGTGATGTCTACGTGCTGCACCAGGGCTCGGTCAGCTTCCGCGCCGAGGCCAGTGCGCGCACACGCGCCGGTGTCGCGACGCTGCTGCAGCGTCACCCGGACTACCAAGAGCGCATCGACGACTGGATCGCGCACGACCCGCTGCTGCCCGAGCGCGCGCGGCTGGACGCGGCGCGCCTGAAACGCGCGACCGAGGTGACGGCCGGTGGCGGCCTGGTGCTGATGGTCAACCACGCCCGCGGCGGCGGCACGGCGCGTCACGAGGCCGAAGAAGCGGCGCGCCTGCGCGCCGAGCGTGGCGTCGGCGTGATCACGATGCACCCGTCGCGCCGGCCCGGCTGCGTCACGCTGGGCGCCACCGGCGGTCAGGGCGGCACGCTCGATCTGCCGGCGCTGCAGGCGGTGCCGCTGCTGACCGATGGCCGCTACGGGCCGCGCCATCCGGCGCAGGCGCTGCTGGACGTGCTGGCGGCGCTCGATCTGCGCGAGGTGCAACTGCACCACCTGATCGACCACCCGCCGGTGCTGCGCGAGCTGCTGCCGCACCTGAGCAAGGTGCTCGAGGTGCCGCTGTCGGTGACGGTGCACGACTACCACCTGATCTGCCCGCGCATCAACCTGGTCGACGCGAGCGGCCGCTACTGCGGAGAGCCGGACCGCGACACCTGCGACCGCTGCCTGCAGCGTGACGAAGAGGGCCGCGCCGCCGGCCGCATCGGCGCCTGGCGGGCCGCCAATTCGCAACTGCTGTCGCACGCCCAGCGCGTCATCGTGCCGGACCTGGACGTCGCGGCCCGGCTGTCGAACTACTTCCCGACCGTGCGGACGCAGGTGCAGCCGCACGAGCCCTTGCATCTACCGGCGAACCCACCGCCGCGCGGCCACGTGCAGCACGTGCTGGTCATCGGTGCGCTGAGCCCGATCAAGGGCCTGCAGGTGCTGCTGAGCCTGGCCCGCAGCCATGCCGCCGCCGAGCTGGGCCTGCACTTCACGCTGCTTGGGCATTCGTCCGACGACGCGGCTTTGCGCGACGCGGGTGTGCAGGTGCTGGGCCGCTACGAAGACAAGACGCTGGCCGGGCGCATCAACGAGCTGGCGCCGGACCTGATCCTGTTGCCGTCGGTCTGGCCCGAGACCTTCTGCTATGTGCTGACGACCGCGGCCGAGTCGGGCCGACCGGTCGCGGTGTTCGATCTCGGTGCGCAGGCGCGACGCCTGAAGGAAGCGAAAGCGCCGGCGGTTTACCTGCCGATCGAGCTGGCCGGACAGCCGGAGATGCTGGCGCGGGCGCTGGTGGTGCACTGAGGCGGCGGTTTCCCGACCGCTTCAGCAAGGCCCGTCCAGGTCACTTCGGCTTCTTGACTGGTCGTTGCCAGCCGGCTAGGCTGACCTGTTTGGCGCGCGCCACCGTCAGCTGACCGGCCGGCGCGTTCTTCGCGATCGTCGAGCCGCCGCCGATCGTTGCGCCGTCGCCGAGCGTGATCGGTGCGACCAGTACGCAGTTGCTGCCCACGTGCACGTCGTTGCCGATCACCGTGCGGTGCTTGTTCGCACCGTCGTAGTTGGCAGTGATCGCACCGGCGCCGTAGTTGACGCGTTCTCCAACCGTCGCGTCACCCAGGTAGGCCAGGTGGTTGGCTTTAGCACCCCTGGCCAGCGTCGAGTTCTTGACCTCGACGAAGTTGCCGATGTGCACCTCGTCGCCCAGCACCGCGCCGGGCCGCAGCCGGGCGAACGGGCCGATCAGCGAGCCTGCGCCGACCTGCACCCCGAGCGCCTCGCCGTCGATGTGGGTGAACGGGTGGATCACGGCGCCGGCGGCGATGCGCGCGTTGCGGATCACGCAGTTGGCGCCGATGCGCACCTCGTCGCCCAGCTCGACCTCGCCTTCGAACACGCAGTTGACGTCGATCTCGACGTCGCGGCCGTGTTTGAGCTTGCCACGAAGGTCGAAGCGGGCGGGGTCGGCCAGGCGCAGGCCGGCGGTCATCAGCGCGTCGGCCTGGCGGCGCTGCAGGCGGCGCTCCAGGTCGGCCAACTGGGCCGGGCTGTTGACGCCCAGCACCTCGGTTTCGTCGTGCGCCGCGGTGGCGACCACTGGCACGCCGTCGGCGACCGCCATCGCGACGATGTCGGTCAGGTAGAACTCGCGCTGCGCGTTGTCGTTCTTCAGCGCCATCACCCAGCGCTTCAGCAGCGCGGTCGGCGCAGCCATCATGCCGGTGTAGACCTCGCGGATCGTGCGCTGCTCGGGCGTCGCGTCCTTGTGCTCGACGATCGCCTGCACCGCGTCGCCCTGGCGCACGATGCGGCCATAGCCGGTCGCGTCGGCCAGCGTCACGGTGAGCAGTGCGAGCTTGCTGCCGCCACATGCGGCGGCCAGCGCGGCGGCGGTGTCGCCGCCGATCAGCGGCACGTCGCCGTTCAGGATCAGCGTCGTGTCGGCCGCGTCGTCCAGCGCCGGCACGGTCTGCTGCACGGCGTGGCCGGTGCCAAGCTGCGGCTCTTGCCGCACGCAGACCGCCACGTTGCCGATCAACCGTTCGACCTGTTCGGCGCCGTGGCCAGTGACCACCACCTGGCGCTGCGGCGCCAGCGGCGCGACGCGGTCCAGCACATGCTGCAGCAGCGGCCGGCCGGCCAGCTTGTGCAGCACCTTCGGGGTGGCCGAGTGCATGCGGGTGCCCTTGCCCGCGGCCATGATGACGACGTTCAGCGCCATGGATTTGTGCTCCAGAAAAGCCCGAGCCGGCGTCGGGCGCCGGCTCGTTGGCATGAAGACGGGATTATCCCGCCCGCTCAGGGCAGCTGAACGGCGACGTCGTGCGGCTCGTTGCGCGCCTTCGGAAAGTCTTTCAACGCGGCCGAGAACATCGCCGCGATCACGGGCGGCCCGCCGGCGGTGATGCCGTCGGTGCGGGCGCGGGCCTCGTACAGCGGCTGGCCCGAGGCCTTGTCGCGGATCAGCAGGCCCGTCTCGCGCTGGTACTCGTTGGGCTCGCTGTGCCAGCGCCATGGCCCGTAGGGGCCCCAGGCGCCTGGCCAGCCCGGCCCGGCCCAGCGTGAGCCGTAAGGGCGCCACCACAGCGGGTCGTCCCAGGGTGAGCGGTCGTAGCGGGTGATGCGTGCGCCGATCTGCACCACCACGTCCGGCGTGGCGCCGGCGGCGGCAGGCACGAAGCCGGCCGTTTGCAGCGCCTGGTGGGCGCCTTGCTCGACATCGGCTTGCAGGCCACCCGGGGCGGCCTGTTGCGAGGGCAGGCGCTCGATCAGATAGCTGCCGGCAGGTCGGCCCGCCGGCCATTCGCCGAAGGTGCTGACTTCGCTGGTGACGGTCTTGAACGAGGCACAGCCGGCCAGCGTGCCAGCCGCCAGAGCGGCGGCGACAGCGGTCCAGCGGAGGGCGAGACGGCGGTGGCTGTTCATTGGTTTACTCCTCGCAAGAAACGAAGGGCCGTTCCCGAGTTTCTCAGCCCCCCTCGGGGGGCGGGTTGGGCGCAGCCCGGCCCTGGGGGCGCTCAGAAGGCACCGGCGGTGTCTTCTTCGTCAGATCCCATTGAACGACCTGAGGTTCAGTCGGGTTGACGGCGACCGGCGTGGCGCAGCCCTCATCGTCCTCGTCAAAGGCCTTGTCGCCAGCCGGGTCGGGCCGGCCGGTGGCCTGGATGGCCGTGAACGGGTAGAGCGCGCGGTCCATCATGTGCGACAGCGTGATGTTGCCCATCGCGCTGAACATGTTGTCGATCCGGCCCGGGTGCTTCTTGTCCCAGTCGCGGATCATCGCCTTGATCTGCACGCGCTGCAGGTTCTCCTGGCTGCCGCACAGGCTGCACGGGATGATCGGGAACTGGCGGTG
>Ga0307515_10018467_pt1 | contig 12616 bp, 6 predicted proteins | sample 17_EM_MG_FD_194513 | JGI IMG/M metagenome (GOLD analysis project Ga0307515, IMG submission 194513) | Populus trichocarpa ectomycorrhiza microbial communities from riparian zone in the Pacific Northwest, United States - 17_EM | ecosystem: Host-associated > Plants > Roots > Unclassified | place... | reverse complement strand
TGTTGAGATCAATCGAGTACGAATAGAGATATTGAATTGACTATCGTACAAAAGTGATTGTCTAAAGAGTAAAGAGAGAGAGAAAGACAGGCAAATATATGGGAAAGGAGAGAGCATACTCGGCGAAGCCGAGTATCACATCCGGAGACCAATGCCGGGCATCACTGCCGGGTCTAGCCCTACTCCTCAGCATGGTGGTGGCGGCCCATGGGGGCCGCAAGCCACCGGCCTCATGCCCGCAGCCTTAGGCCAAACGCCACAAAAGCCACCGGGCCAAATCCCGTGCCAACACGAGGATGGCCTGCGCTCTTCGATTGATCCGTCTTGCTACTCGCTGTCCAGGGCCCGGCTCTCGATTTTTCAGTTATCGGATACGTTTCGCTCACGAGGATATAGGAGTTTGACGCCAATTGTCACAATAACGACACACCCGACAGAAAACGAACAACCTGCGCGGTAATTTTACCGCCAATCGCCTCCTATACCTCATAGGAATGCTGCCGGAGGTCAGTTGCGCTTGGCTTGTACATGTTTGAGTAAGGATAACCTACGATCTCCTCTCGGCTGAGTATCCTCTATTCTCACTCAACTAGTCTCTGTACATCAGGAGGATGAAATCTACGACGAGAGTGATTACAGCGATGACAAAAATACTGTCGACCTGGAAGATTGCCTGAGCGACGGTCTGGGCGAGAACCCGAGCGAGCCCCGGCCTGCCACATAATCCAAGATCGCGGCCAAGCAAAAGATAATGCAGGAACAGTGAGAGATGCTCAATAATGCCATCCAACAGAGTAGTCATGTATGTGAGCAGAATACCGAAATGATGGAAGCGAACCGGGAATACTGCAGAGATTCTATTCGACGCGTCGCATACGGGTTCGCCAGAAACGACGCCAAATTGCACCAAATTCGAGAGGATCAATTGCTTACGGTTGATCGAGACGGTTTCAATTACGGACAGCTACATTAAGCACACATTGTAGACGTCTACACGATTGCCGTACACCTAATCGCATCAGTCAATTCACTGTGGAAGTCCAGTGAAATCAAGAGAGGATGTATAAGGCAACAAACCTACCTTCCACCATTAGGTCCAGTTTGGATCGCAAACCTTTTAGTCGAGCAATGCCCACCTGTTTTCGTACGGGATAGACCAATTCCTAAGCACGCCTACCGAAGAGACGAAAAGTTAAAGCCTATTCAAGAGGAGATGTCCATTGTTATGGAAGGTTACAAAGTGCTCACGAAGACCCGGTCATCTTACCGGAGTTGCTGATCACTCTTTGGAATGAATGTACGATCCTGCTTATGTATTCCCGTTCAACTTACCGGAGGTAGTTGTCGTTCCTGCAAAGCACTTCACTACAATAAACTCAGCCACGGTTGACGAACCCCACGTGATAAAGCCGTGGTTGATGGACCTGTTGTGTTGAACGATTGAATCCCGGTCTCAGATCGGAGGTGGTGGCAGCAGATGAACCGCCGAGGACGCCCCCATATGTCGTAAAAGGCCTCGGGTAGTGCGGTGAGGGCATTTCCTCTTCCGAGAGTTTATTGGTATGCCGCATTTGAAGGACAACTGCAAACATTCAGGAAGTTGTTCTGACATTCTCTCAACGAACGAGGAATGCAGTGGCTATTGGGAGCGATTATGAAGATCACCACTTTGGACGATTGGGGTGAGATTGAGACTATCAACCAAAGCACTGGACGAGCGAGCAGGGAGCAGCGGTGGTAGTTGGGGCAGAAGAGGAACCCCACTCAGCTATACTTGAATGACTACTACCGGCTTTCCGAGTCGCGATGGGAGGTTGTTGGACTAGCCGGGTTTGGCTCCCTCCTGGGCGAACCGCTTGATCCGCAGGTCCCTGGCTGCCTTTCTCATTGTTCTAGTCAGTTCGCGGAGAATGTCAGTCCGTGGAGTAACCGGTTAGTTCACGGAGCCCCACCTTCCGTGAATGAACCGGTCAGATCAGTTCTCCATGAACTGACTGGTGCTAATTGTGCTCAAACAAAAGTAACAATTACTCTGATTGCCAAGTTATGTATACATGAAATATGCGTAATTTATCGCTCTTTCACCTCTTGGTCTCCAATTTATCATAGCTTTAATATTGATAGAATGGTTGTGAAGAAACACCGATTTTCAGCGATTTTGGCCGTTTGGTTGAAAGCTGCTCAATCAATTTTAAAGATATTGTAAATTGAGGACAGGGAGGTGAAATAGCGATAAATTATGCATATTTCATGTATACATCACTTTGTGATTGGACAAATACTTGCAGACTTAATTGGACCGACTTTTTGTCATTTTTGTCAGTGCAGCTGAACTGAAAAATGCCAAACTGTTTTTTCCCGATTTTCCCTACAGTTGGCTGTATCGCTCAACAAAGTGACTGGTCAGCTCACGGAGCGTGTAGGCTCTGCGAGCTGAGCGGTCAGTACACGGAGCCCAGTTATCCCACGGCTTGACTGGTCACTCCACGGACTGACATACTCCGTGAATTGACTAGAACAGCCACTGTCCCTTTACACCACCAGCACTTGACGTCCTCTCGGTGGCCGAACCGTTTTGGATTGTTTACCATGGGAGCCTGCCGGCGCGTTATTCGGTAGAATGTGGCAGCTAGTGATTTCACGCTTGTCATTGAGATAGGTCTCTTGGTCCCCACCTTGCAGTGGAGGCTGTAACTGAAGTGCTTGCTGGACTTGTCGGTCTCCCACTCTGCCTTGGCTGCTGATCATCCCTCGGAAATTCGTCTAGCTCTATTTGTGGCCGAGGAGTATGGCCGCTGGTTTGCCGTGTTTCTGCTTGCGTCTCGGGCTAAGTTCACTTGACAGTCTGCTTCTGTGTTCCTTTGTATACCGGAGTGCCCCGGGACCAAATAAATCTCAGTTGCAATGCCGTGGTCAAGGAGGGACTGCGCCCTTCGATTGATCCACCTCGCCAATCGGTGCGCTGGGCCTGGCGCCAAGGTGTGCCGCTCATCCAATTGCAGCTTGTGCGTCGCTAAAGACTGCAAGCATCTTTACTTCATGCCTGTCAGTACTTATCTTCTCTTGACCGTCTGCTGTTGTTGTTGTTGTTTATTCATACTGTGTTTACTCTAGCCAGGGTATGATAGGCCTCTGTCCCCCCCCTCCGCCCCCCTGGAGAGCCGGTTAGATGGCGGAGCTCCCACCAACTACCCTTCGTCCCCGCAGACAAAAGAAATGTAAAAATGCAATGCGATGCAGTGTAAAAGACTGGCCACTCAGTCCTCCATGACTCACCCCGGCTGGAACTTCCCAATATCCGTGGCTGACAGGAAGTCCATTGTCGCCTTATCACATATCTCCATGGAAACTGCTCTGATATCTGTGAACGCCGGCGGCCTGCTTTCCAGCCCGTTGCCTTCCTCTCCTCCTTCCTGAACTCCCGCCGCTGGTATTTTCGCTGGCCGCAGTAACGGAGGAGATGATCCTGTGTTTGTGCCAACGTTCCCCCGTACCACCAGCACTTGTCTTGCTCTCACTGTCCTACCTGTTTTTGGTAACCTCCAGTAGGCGCATGCCCGCACTTTAGTTAGTAGAATCTTGTTGCTAATGACTTTGGGCTTGCCATTGGGATAGATCTGGTACTACCTGCTTTGCCCTTCAGAGTGTAGCTAAAGTGTTTACTGCATTTGTCGGCCTCCCACTGGGCCTACGCTGGTGATCTGGCTTCGGAGATCCATCTCACTCCATTCGAAGCCGAATTGTACGGCGGCTCTATTGTCGTTCTTCCGGTGGCCTCACGGGCTATGTTCACATGGCGGTCGGCTGCTATATTTCTCGGAATGCCGGAGTGCGCAGGGACCCAATGGATCTCCATTGCGATGCCTTGGATGAGGAGGGCCTGCGCCCTTCCATTGATCCGTCTTGCTACTCGCAGTCCAGGGCCCGCCTCTAGACGTACAGTCTGTCGAACAGTGGCTTGTGACTAGCTAAAAACCGCCACCGTTTTCACTCCATGTCTCTGTACAGCTTATCCTCTCTCGATTGTCGCATCGAGTGCGAGTCTGATCGCCAACAGCACGGCATCAATGACGTTCAGACGTCCAGTTCCCAGATTGCTGCGGCGGGACCTTGATTGATTTTGGTGTTTGCATACTGCTGCGCAATGATTCCACCAGTCCAGCATTGGACCAGTCCAGACCGGGTCCGTCCAAGTCCAGTCCAATCCAGTCCGAGTAATTTTTGGACCGGGATCGGACCAATCCCCACTTTTTCTGGACCTGGATTGAACTGGCCTGGACTGATTTGGACCAGTCCAGCACAGTGTCCAGGTCTAGGGTATTTTTTCACTGTATCGGTCTTTTAATGGGTGGAATATATCTCGATGGCACCAAATATACAGACAGAACTGTCATAATTTCACCCAGAGTGGGTATCCAGAGGTGTGCAGTGATAAATGTGAGGATGATTCATGTTTCAGTGGTTCTTGACTAAGAAACAATGTCGAAATTGCAAGCGTGTGCGGACTGGTCCAGACCAAGCCCGTCCAGTCCCAGACTGCCAGTCTTGGGCTCGGCACAGTCCGACATAACGGTTGGACCGGACCGTACTGAGCCCTACCCCAGACCAGTGATGTCAACCGTCCCGTCCGTCCGGGATCACTGCGGACGGGGACGGACGGCAAAGTCGCCCGTCCGAGGGCAGGACGGATCCGGCGCCGTCTTTTTGAGGCAGGACGGGGACGGACGGCAATGACGGCGAAGTAGCTGTCGCCGGCCGTTATCTGCCGACATCCATGGATCTCGTGCAGTGTACATTACAAAATCTCATAAAACTAGTTACATCTAATCTCTCGACCTCGAAGCAAGATCATTCTGCATCTGCTCCATCTTAACCATGTCTGACTCTGTTGCTCCAAGAATAAGCCTTGTGTCACCCGAGAATTTAGGCACTCACAAGCCTGAATGATATCATCACCCAAGCGATTTGGTAGGTCGCTGATAAGCACTTGTGACTTTGTTGAGCAGGTACTTCGTCCACCTTTGTAAACACTTCATTTATCTTTACTTTCGCTCTTGCACTGTAGTTTTATACATAGATAGAGTGCATCATGGTATTTATATATTTTACCGCACGCCATCAAGGCTTCATTGGGTTTAATCCAAGTATATACTCCAACCGCCCGATGTCGGCTGGGGACGGTGGATGACTGCCGGGGACGAGGTTTGTGCCGTCCTCGGCAGGTCCCCGGCCGTCTGGCCGTCATTGACATGCTTGGACGGGACGGTTGACATCGCTGCCCCAGACCGGGTCCGTCCGGGCTGGTGGAATCATTGCTACTGCGCCTCCCACTCGGCCATCGTCTGAGCGCGATCCATCTGTTCACCTCATCCAGACTGTTGAGATCAATCGAGTACGAATAGAGATATTGAATTGACTATCGTACAAAAGTGATTGTCTAAAGAGCAAAGAGAGAGAAAGACAGGCAAATATATGGGAAAGGAGAGAGCATACTCGGCGAAGCCGAGTATCACATCCGGAGACCAATGCCGGGCATCACTGCCGGGGCTAGCCCTACTCCTCGGCATTGGGGCTGGTGGCGGCCCATGGGGGCCGCAAGCCACCGGCCTCATGCCCGCAGTGTTAGGCCAAAAGCCACACAAGCCATCGGGCCAAATCCCGTGCCAACACAGACCCCCGCTCTGACATTGGTTTCTTTTTCTCGTGCCCAGCGCTGTGCGGCTCTCTTGTCTGCCATTTCATCGTCCAGTAGGATGGTCCTGACCACTGATTCTTTGCACGGGGCCAGCCAGTTCATGCTGATAGTTGTCCGGCCATGCTAATGCTCGTTCTTGACCACTCTGCACATCGGTGCCCAGGAAGAGGGGTTTTGGTGTAGCTGCTTTAACTTGTTACTGCATGCGTTTGCCAGTCTAGCTGGGAATCGTTGTGTGTGTGTGTGTGTGTGTGTTATTCATACTGTATTCACTCTAACTAGAGTATGACAGAATCCGTTTTTCCCCGATACTCCGCGGTGTGACCCCGACGTGTCGGCCAAGCCCTCCTCTCGGTCAAATGTACCATCCCTTTCTCCTTCCCCCCATTTAACCACCCCCCCACCGCCCCTCCTACTCTCCCCTCTCTCATGCAGGGTCTCATTGATGTCATCGCAGTGGATTACCCCAACCGGCTAATCCCCGTCCGTTCCGCTCCCACCCCCTTACTGGGTACGAGGTCTTGGTTGACTGATCAGCACGTTCGATCGAAAGCGCAGAAGGCGCGTTGAGGTTGTTTGTGGAGCAGGTGCCGGGATTCAAACCCGTAGCACAGTAGTATAGTGGCACAGCTTCTTATACAATCATCAGCACGTTAACCACTACACTACGAGGACCCGCCCTGGGAATCGTTGTTGTCTGTAGTCTATGATTACAGCCGGGGGTGTAAGCCCTGCCTCTCTCATCAGTGCCCACCATGGTATCGTGGGCAATGCGCCCAGAATGGATCTGGCTTGTCGATTTAGAAGGAGTTGGAGATCATCTCGCCTGCCTACATCTTTGGGATCCCACCAGAGCTCGCTCCCATACAGTGCGACCGCTTGGACGCATGCTATTTGGATGGCTCTCACGCTCTCTGGGACGACCCCGTACGTTGTTGTTTGGGCTCGGAGTCTAGCTTCGGTTGCCCTGGCTGTCTTCATGCATCGGTTGTGGTGCTCCTTGAACGTCAGGTGCCCGTTCATCCTGACGCCCAGCCAGCGTGTTGGTTTTTGGTTGAATCATATTGAGCCGTCTCCGACTCTTATCTTTGCTGTCAGCTTCGGCCGGTGGTGCTTCTTGTGGCCCCGTCCGCGTGTGAATAGTGCCGCCTCCGTTTCTTGACCGTTTCACCGAGCGCGATTCCGATCGCCCATAACTCGGCATCAATGACCTCCATACGTCCGCTGCCCAGATAACTGCGGCGGGTCCTCCATTCGCTCCCGTGTTTGCACACCGCTGCTGCTCCCACCTGGCCGTTGTCAGAGCGTGTTCCATCTGTCCACCACACCCAGACCCCCGCCCCTACTTTGGCTTCCTTCTCTTTTGCCCAGCGTTGCACGACTCTCTTGGCTGTGCCTTCGTCATCCAGTATAATGGTTTTAACCACAGGTTCTTCGCCCGGGGCCGGCCAGCTCATGCCCCCGGTTGTCCATCCATGCTCACGTTCTCTCTCAACTACTCGGCATATCGGTGTGTCGGAAGAAGGGTCTTCGTGCAGCTCCTTCAGTTTGCTGCAGCATGCGTTTGCTAGTCTCGCTGCGAATCGTTGTTGTCTGGAGTCTAAGATTACAGGCGCGAGTGTATGCCCTGACTCTCTCATTAGTGCGCCCCGTGGGGTCGTGGGTAGCGCGCCCAGGACGGATCTGGCTTGTCGATTGAGGAGAAGTTGGTGTTACGAACAAGTATGTTGGTTACAACCGACGCACATACGTACAGAACAGATTACATTATCAAATCAGATAAACACCGACTGCCGGTGTGATTTGCTTAGTTCGGTTCCAAGGATCTGCACTCTGCCTATGGTTCGTGGGTTAATTCCGTTTGACAGTTTGTTCTTCCGGAATACTCCGTGCCCCGGCATCATCCGGAACTCGCCGGTGTTGCTTTTTTTGAATTGTAGCCCAGACCTCCACCAGTCACTAGTTCAGTAAGAAGGTTGAGAACGTCGCGTTTGTATTATTTGAGGGCTCAACTCTAGTTGCGATTCCGACCCATTGCGACAAATCTTGTTTGCTGTTTTACGACACGATGCGCGCTCCTCTTCGTGGTAGAGCCTCAGTCGAGGAAAATTTGCGAGCTGGCAACAAACCAATACAGTTGTGCCAAGTCTTATCAAACTATTTCAGGCTTGCTACTCTTGTGCTTTAACTTCCTCGAGTCACAAGTCGAGCATCGTTTCTCTCCAATCAAATTAATCTGTTGTGGTGGGGGACGCGCCACTTTCAGTGTTCTCCACCGGCGCTAACTACCGTAACCAAGAACAAGGTTTTAGTATGTCGCCAATAAAATTCGGTTCTGTTTCTCTCTTACCCACTGCTGCCACGTCACCGCATTTTCAGCCGCACAACTACCATATATCTACGTCGAAGCGTTCGCTTCAAGGTCGTTTGCTCTTCGAACAATATTGTTGCTTATACTCCCGGTCGGTCGGAACCAATTTTTTCCCCTCCGAACGCAATGACACAGCGACGAACCCGCTCTGCTGCGGCTCTAGATCAAGAGCCCACTCCTCCGCGTGGACGCAGAAGGTCGGATAGGATCTCCCAGGGTAGTACGTCAGTAAGCGCCCAATCAAGTTCAAGCCAACAGGCCATCGATGCGAACCCCAGGTCTCGATCTCGGAAAGGAAAACGCAAGCAGCCACCCGATGGTTCACAATCAGCAGGAACCTCTAAGCGTAGGATCTCCCAACGTAGTACGCCATTAAGCGCCCAATCCAGTTCAAGCCAACAGGCCATCGATGCGAACCCCAGGTCTCGATCTCGGAAAGGAAAACGCAAGCAGCCACCCGATGGGTCACAATCACCAGGAAGCTCTAAGCGTGCCACTACCGGGAGTGGCGTTCGTACTGTCGGTGCAGGCGAACCACGACCGAACGACCCCCCAAATTTAAATCAACTAAAATGTTTTCGGATATCCGGTCTTCCATCAAGCTGGAGTGCGAACGATCTCTTTGAAGCTCTTCACGCCATTGACCCATCCCTCACGCGTCAGAATTATCGGCCTTCGCTATACCCAGCATGTTACAACTCCACTCAAATAGCATTACTTAACTTGGATCCTAGTACCGAACACTTACAGCGGCACAAACATCTGCAGGTCTCAGAATCGGCCAGCAGGACAGTGGCACTTCTTACGATTGACAGTCAATTCTACAATCTAACACCGTTGAACGTCCCTGAGGGCGAAGTAGTTGCAGAGTTAGTCGCTGTCCGTGCCCTAGGGACAACACATGAAGATGCTGATTCCGGTTGTAACAGTGTGATTGCGGTGACCGGCCTTGCAGGTCATGCATTTGGATCCTGGAGAAGCCGTAAAACTCATCAAATGTGGCTGAAGGACTTCTTAGCGCATGATGTTCCAAATATCCGAATATTGTCATACGGTTACGACAGCAGTCTGCTCGGGCACGGTAAAGCGGAAAACAGGCTACTGGATTACCAACGGCTTTTGATCCAAGATATAGAAAATGCCCGGAGCTCAGTTAAAGTAGGTGTATTAGTCCAGGAGAATCGTTGCATGTGCTGACTACCTTATATAGAAAAACCGACCCATTATATTCATTGGACACAGTCTCGGTGGTATACTAATTTTGCAGGTAGGCTTATTGTTCTTTGGAAAACATAAAAGCTGATGACGCGCTCTTAGGCATTGATCGAGTCCAGACGAAATCCGTCACATCGACACATTTTGGATTCAACATATTCTATTATCTTCTTCGGGACTCCACATCAGGGCATGCGGACCTATGATTTGGAAGAGATGGTAGATGCGGAGTCCGGCGGGTACGAGACGTCAAAGCATAACCTGCTTAGACAACTGAGAGAAGGCTCTGAATTCCTCGAGAATCAAAAGGAAGAACTTAGTTACATCTGGAAAGAGTATAAGCCGAAAATTGTCAGCTTTTATGAGACAGCGCCAACTCCCACAGTTGAAAGGGTAAGACTCCGTCTAAGTTGTGTTCAGGTACACTGTAAACTAACTTTCCCCAGTCAGAATCAGGCAGTTACGAGAGAGATGGCGATGAGTCCGAAATGGTCAAACGATTTTCTGCTCAACTATACATACCAACCGAGCAGCGTGTTCCTGTGGAGGAAAACCATACGAATATGGTCAAGTTCGCCTCCGCAGAGGATCGAACTTATCGAACTGTAGCAAGATATCTGACGGAGTGGGTGGATAGTATTACCGAGTCAAATGGTACAAGTAACCCTAAAGCTAGCCGCAGTATAAGAATGCTGATACCTACTGTACAGTGGCCGCAATAAAGATTCAAAATCTTCGAAGTATGTGACTCCTCTTGACATTTGTCTGGTGGTGGTCTGTACCAATAACCCGAAACAGAATCCCAAGAATACACTGACTGCCGGAAAAGTTTGAAGCCTTCAGACTACGAAAGTTACCGTGAAGAACTCTGGCGCAGACGTCATGAAAATACCTGCATGTGGATCCTGGACGATGATCGTTACAGAATGTGGGCCGAGAAAGACGGCCAGGCAATTCTTTGGATCTCTGGCGACCCCGGCTGTGGCAAGAGCGTCTTATCGTCATATCTGACCAAGGAAATCACTCATTGCAAAACCAAAACCAACCAGCTTTGCACGGCTTATTTCTTTTGTGACGACAAGGATGAACGATTAAGAACCGCTCACGCGATTCTGGTGAATTTGCTTGCCCAGCTGTTGGATCAAGTACCAGATGTTATTACTCACTTTTTAGCCGAACCTGATTACACCACGAACAAAGAGAAAACTTCATGGACCTTCGGCATGCTCTGGCGAGTTTTTGAACGAATAATAAATGACAACCATCGTGGTCAGGTCTATATTCTGGTTGACGCTCTTGGTATTCATCCCAACCTATATATAAAGATGTAGCTAACATCTGTAGACGAATGTGAAGAAGCATCCCGGGCAGAGTTCTTGCACAAGCTGCAACATCTTTCATGTGGTGCCACCACATGGCCTATTAAGATGATCATTACTAGTCGTCCGCACATTTCAGTTGCATCGTGCTTGACTGGTTTCATAGAGTTGCCTCTTATTGGCGAAAACTTGAACAACGATATAAAAGCATTCATTCAAACTGAGATGTGCAAATTGCCAAAGATTTCTGGTAGTCTACACGATGAAGTGCAGAAGGCTCTTCTAGATGGCGCTAAAGGAATGTTCCTCTGGGTTTCTTTAATATTGGAAGATCTCAAAAAGTGCTCGAACACAGCGCCCAGGGCTATCAGGACGGCGCTCCAGAAGTTACCGCGCGACCTTCCAGGTATATATATAAACATCTTAAACAAGATACGAACGGAAGACCAGAAAATTGCTCAGATTATCCTGCGATGGGTGGTTTCGGCTATACGTCCCTTGAAACTAGAAGAGTTAAAAATAGCTATTGCGATAGTGCCTGAACACACTTCCATGTCCTCGATGCAGGACGACATGCAAACAGACATGAGGAAGGTTATTCGGTTGATTTTTGGACCTATGCTCAGAGTCGAAGATGATACTGTTCACCTTGTTCATCAGTCAGCGAAAGATTTCCTCAGTAACATGAGTATAACGGTAGATGTGAGGGGGTCTAGTTATTCACCCCCAACATTCGACCTGTCATCAGCGAACTCGAACGCGCAACTAGCTGTGTCCTGCTTGGGTTATCTTTCTTTCGATGAATGTGAAGATGGGCCGGTCAGTGGTAAAAAGCGTTGGGAAACAAACGTCAGTCAGAATATGGGACTTCGACGACGGAAACTCCCATTTCTGGACTACGCTGCAACTAATTGGCCTGAGCATGCGAGACAGGCTGACCGAAGTGATGAATATCATGTTTTGTGTAAAACATTCCTGAATCTAGCAGAGTCCCGACAGAAAATGAATCTCGCCTACCAGATATTCGCGTTCTCACAGTATCAGGGATATCAAGAAACAGCACCACTTCAAATTGCATCATCTTTGGGACTTGTTACAATCGCTGAAGAGCTTTTGGATCACGGCGCCGACATTAACGCTCAGGGTGGACAATATGGCAACGCACTGAAAGCGGCCGTAGTTAAAAGCCACGTGTCTATGGTTCGCCTGCTATCCGCCCAGTTAGACGTCCAGATCACCGAGCCCATCGTCACAGCCGCGGCAGGGAATTGGAAATGCGCCAAGGAGGTGATGGAGGTGCTGCTCTCCGCCCGTCCCGACATCCAGATCACCGAGCGCATCGTCACAGCCGCGGCAGGTAACCGGTGGAGCGGGAAGGAGGTGATGGAGGTGCTGCTCTCCGACCGCCCCGACATCCAGATCACCGAGATGGCAGTGGTACAGATTGCAAAGAATTTCAGCAAAGAAGTTACAAAGCTGCTGCTCTCCGCCCGTCCCGACATCCAGATCACCAAACCCATCGTCAGAGCCGCAGCAGAGAACGAGGACAGTGGCAAGGAGGTGATGGAGGTGCTGCTCTCCGCCCGTCCCGACATCCAGATCACCGAGCCCATCGTCACAGCCGCGGCAGGGAACTGGAAGAGCGGCAAGAAGGTGATTGAGGTGCTGCTCTCCGCCCGTCCCGACATCCAGATCACCGAACCCATCGTCACAGCCGCAGCAGAGAACGAGGACAGTGGTAAGGAGGTGATGGAGGTGCTGCTCTCCGCCCGTCCCGACATCCAGATCACAGAGCGCATCGTCACAGCCGCAGCAGAGAACGAGGACAGTGGCAAGGAGGTGATGGAGGTGCTGCTCTCCGCCCGTCCTGACATCCAGATCACCGAGCCCATCGTCACAGCCGCGGCAGGGAACTGGGAGAGCGGCAAGAAGGTGATGGAGGCGCTGCTCTGCGCCCGTCCCGACATCCAGATCACGGAGCCCATCGTCACAGCCGCGGCAGGGAATTCAAGCGGC
>Ga0307515_10018466_pt1 | contig 12618 bp, 1 predicted proteins | sample 17_EM_MG_FD_194513 | JGI IMG/M metagenome (GOLD analysis project Ga0307515, IMG submission 194513) | Populus trichocarpa ectomycorrhiza microbial communities from riparian zone in the Pacific Northwest, United States - 17_EM | ecosystem: Host-associated > Plants > Roots > Unclassified | place... | reverse complement strand
CAAACCCCCTTAGGGTGCATTACTTTCCACGTTATTCCTACAAATACTCTATTTCTATTTTATATTGGAGATATAGATAAATTAGGCGTTAAGCTTAACAACCTTAAGAATATACTTGTATAGGGAGATAGTTGGGTACCTATTGTACGCAAAGTTACGTTAACTACACCGTCGTTTTGGCTACCTATTTGTTTATCGATTACTTAGGGTTCTTTAGTAAGCAGGCCATAAAGTCAAGGTTAAGGCAATTAAGCATCTTATAAAGTATTGCTATTACTACTAAATAAACCAAAAGTCCCCTAGCTAATTTAAGTTTACCCTTAAAGATAACTACGACTTTAACTTCTGTATTATTATTGACGTTATATATCTTAGCGGTAAGCTAGTGCTCTAAGTTATTAACTTCTTAACCTCCTTCTAAGCCGCACGATTCTTAAAGGATATATTAACTAGGAACGTATAGGATACCCTTTAATTATACTAGATTAATATCTACCTAGGACCCCCTAATTAAATTATCCATAATATAGGAAAGAACTTCTTATCTATAGAGTTTTGATAATAGATAAAGGTAATGGCAATTAAGGTTAAGGAAGTCCCTATTAAGGCACATAATAGTATTAAAAAAGTAGAGTAATATTACGCGCTATTACGCCGCGTATATAAGATTATCTCTTTAGAACTAGAGGATATTAGTAAAGAACTTACCTTATAAATGGCTGTTAAAGCCATTAATAATTCCGCTAGCCCGGATAGATATATACCTATATTACTAGTCTTTAGCGCCTACCCTTAAATAACTAATAATTCTTTACTATCTCCTTCCGTTATATAATAAGCTAAGGCTATTCGCAAGGCGACGAAGGAGATATAATATCTCTACGCTATACGCTAGGTTAACAACGTACTAGGAATAAGAAATAGCCTAAATACCTTAACTACGCTTAATCTGCCACTCTAGTCTAAGGTATACGTATAGCGTAAAAAGGGAGGGTGGTTAGGCCCATATTAACTTATTATAATTAATAGTTAAACTTATACTATTTAGATGCCTTACGGACATACTTAATTCCGTTTAACCGTTATTAAGCCTTATTATAAAGATAATAAATCCGAGCCTTTATAGGATGCCCTAGAAGATACCCTAAAGGAGAATTATAATTAACGTACTTTAGAAGGCGACTATAATCCTAATACAATTATAGTAGATGCGCTACAACTACGACGCGGTAGAGGTCGCCTAAAGGGATTATAAAATCGCCAACATCTTATTAATTTTAAAGAATAATTTATTGCCGCTATTAAGAATGGAGTTAAGTTATTAATAGTCTTTATAACAGCTAAAAAGAAGACTGACTTTAAGCTCGCAAAATAGCTCTAAAAGGAAGGTCGTATTATAACTTTAGAAGCTCCTTTCTAAGTATCCAATAAGTAGGAGATCGACGGTCTTATTATAAGAGGAGTTTTTAAATTTAAGAAGTATAACCCTACTAAGTTTAATAAAGTTCGTATCTTTAAGTTAAGGATGGTTAATAAGATTAAGGGTAAAGCTATTAACGCCCTATTTAAGAAATTAAGGCTTATTATTTAAGGTTATAACGATAATAGTAAAGAGATAATTCTTATACAATCTTCTATAATTTAATGAGCTAGTTAGCGAGTTATTATTATATTAGCTCCCTCTTTAATAAAGAATAGAATAGTAGTTTATTTGCGAGATATTACTTAAGCCTATACCCAATTAGAGACGCACCTTTAGCGCTTAATATTAGCATACCTTCTAAAGTAAATTCACTACCAGTATCCTAAAGATACGATTATAGTTATGCTTAAGCCATTATATAGAATCGCAGAGGTAGGAACTTACTAGTAGGCTACCTACAGTTATTAGATAATCTGTATTCTCGGTAGCGTAGGACATGCACTAGTTACGTGCACGGGTTACGTGTATTGTAAATATCTATCACATATTGGGGGGGGTTATTTGGCTCGGTTACGGCCCAGGTTAATACGAGGTTAGGGCTACCCCTACTAATAATTGGCGCGAACCCCGCACGAGGTCGCGCAGCGACCGCCCCCAAGTACCTTTGCACGCGATTTTGGGCGAAAAGGTACATAATTTAAGTTAGATCGGTACTTCTGGACGGTTGCGTAATATTGCTCTAAATTTTAAACACCTAAACGCGTACCATTCCTATATTAAGGCGTCTCAGTTACTGTAATGTAGTCCTATATTAAGACGTCTCGGTCGCTAGAGTATAGTCCTATATTAAGGCGTCTTAGTCACTATAGTATAGTCTTATATTAAGGCGTCTTGGTCACTACAGTGTAGTCTTATATTAAGGCGTCTCGGTCACTATAGTAGTCCTATATTAAGACGTCTTAGTTACTGCAGTGCAGTCCTATATTAAGGCGTCTTGGTCACTATAGTAGTCCTATAGTAAGATAGTATTATATATATATATATACTGTTTAATATAGAGCCTTTCCCTCCCTCCCCCGCCCTAAGAGCTAGTAGTTAAATATTCTTATAAAGCTAATTTAAAGAACGCCGGCCCCGTAGCTGCTCTAGCTAGTTAATAGCCTATCTCTTATCTCTTACCGTACCATCTTCTACGCGCCGTCTTATATCCTTAATTATCCTACGGCGACGGCTATAGAATATAGCCTCGCCATTAACCCGCCAGCGCGCCCCCTAGCAGTAATTAAGAGCTTCGATTAACGGCCTACTTATTAGCCCTAAAGTCTACTTAGCCTAGAGCTAGAATACTAAATTGCCGCCCTAAAGCATCTTATATTTTCTTAGCGGCGCCTATAGGTTAAGGATAAATAGGAAAGGTAGTTAAGTATCTACTTACGCCTGCGCTAGTAGGGGCGGCGCGGATATAGTAAATGGCTAAGCGGGTAGTGCGGATATAGTAAATAGCTAAGTAGGGGGTGCAGATATAGCAGATAGCTAAGCGGGGGGTGCAGATATAGTAGATAGCTAAGTAGGGGGTATAGATATAGCAGATAGCGGAGCGGGGGGTGCGGATATAGTAAATAGCTAAGTGGGCGGTGCGGATATAGTAGATAGCTAAGCAGGTAGCGCGGATATAGTAGACGTTATAGTAGACGTTATAGTAGACAGTAGATATACAGACTTTATAGGCCCTATCTAAATACCTGTCTTTCCTTGCTAGATCTATATAGGTACAGATATAAATAATGCTAATAACCTTTTTATCTTACTAAGGCGTTCTAAAATCGTATATACGTGTAACTAAACCCCCTTAATCTCTAAGATTGCGGCCTTATATCTTAGCTTAGCTACAGCCTTATAGGCGGGCCAGTATTTCTATATTATTAGTTTATTCGGCGTAACTACGTTAGCTAGTAAGCTTTCTACCCATATAACAAACCTCTAGTACTCCTCGCAGTTAAAGAGAAAGTCCTTCTATAGGGGGTAGAGCGGGAACTACTTACGTAGGATTACTAAGTCCTATAATAGGATTACCCTAAGTATATAGAGGAGGCGTAAAAATCCTAAGCCCATAAGGTTAAGCCGTATAACCTTATTATTAGCCCTATTTAGGTAGTAGGTCTCTATGCATTTTAGCTAAACATTAGTCTTAGGCCATATCTTTAAGTAAAGGGCCTTCTCTAGCACCTCCCGCGTGTGGGGAAGAAAGTAGCCCTTTCCCTCCTTTAGGAAGCTAGCGATCAACCGTATAAACGCATAGGGTAGGTAGCTAAGGTAGGCTCCTATTATCGCGTCTATATTCTAGCGTCCGGCCTATCTAATTTAGGTCTCCTTAATACCGCTAAGCTTAGCGTGCTAGACGCTCTACTTACGGGCGCTATAGGTCTTCTCTTTTAAGTAAATCCCTACCCCCTAGAATATCTTCTTATTCTATTTAAACTGCGTATAATAGCTTAGCGGCTATTATAGTACTTTAATACTGCCAGGGAAGATATATAGGTTATAATAGTCCTCTAGCTGCCAAAAGAATAGGAAGCTCTTAGCGCTATTCTTACCCTAGCGGTTAAAGAAGTAGAAGGCTATTATAGAGAGAGGGCAGAGGATAGGGTTAGTATTGCGCATAGAGCCTATATACTTAACCTTACCGTGCTAATTCTGCTTCCCCTATATTATTAATATAATTATATACGGCGCTAGCTCGTCTAGTTTAGGCCCTTTATTCTCTAGTTTAATAAGGACAAGATTAGTAAGCTAAATATCCCGTCTACTTTTACCCTAGGTAATAGTAGTATAGCCTAAAGAAAGGAATAGGTTAGAAAACGGTAGCTATATAAACCAATAATATACAAACCTAATAAATACTCGGCCGCAGTTTAAAGGTAAAACTTAACTAAACCCGGCATTTTAGAGCCCGTCTCCTAGCACTAAGTAATCGCCCTTTTAAGCCCTTTAACATTATAGCCGCTAGTAATTATAAATAGGCCTTAGTTAATAAAGTTAACGCGTTAAATCCGGTCCTTATTACGGTGGACACTATCTAGTATCGCTAAGAGCTTTACCCCCCACAGTAGCTACGAGGCCTTACCTTCTAATTACTATATATAGAGCTTAGTAATAGCAAAAACGTAGCTATTTATAACTAAGTATTAGACTATCTTATTAAAAAGGGCGTCTAGGGCCTCCTTATCCTATATCTCTCCTTCCTTATCCTTTATAGCTTCTTCCCCTATAGCTACGGCTGCCTTCCCCCCTAACTACCCTCCCACCTTAGCTATCTTCTGCCTCTTTTTTACCCGCTTACTATCTTTCTACATCTCTTTCTGTTTTAACTTACGTTTTTAATAGCCAGCGGCCTATAATTCTTAGTTAATAACTTACTGCTCTAGAAATAGGCAAAGCTTATCTTCTATTACCCAGGCGCCGTCTATATTACCTTCCAGTCTTATATACTAGTCTTCCCACTCTTTCTACTTTAGCTTATACGCCCTTATAGTATTCTTTAAGCGCTAGGCCTTATAAATATCCTATAGCCGCGCTATCTAGGCCTTAAATTCACTCTAGAGGCTATAGGGGGGGGAGGCTAGGGGGGCTTCCTTTAGCCGTAAAGTGGACCGTAGGGTAAGAAGATTCTTAAAAGACTTTATATCCGCAAGAGGTAAGGGGGAGACGTATAAGCGCGGCGCGGGTAAATAAAGCTACTAAACGCGTAAATATTATAGGAAAAGAAAAAGAGAGCTCTATATTATAGAATTAAAATTATAATAGGCCTTTTTATATAAAATCAGAAGCCCTACGCGAGCTATCGCGGGCATAAGAACAGTAGAGGGTTGGAAAATAAATTGTTAAGGCAACAATAAGGTTAAAGGCGCGCTAAGGCCCTTTATACTAACCTAGTACTAACCTAAGCCTTAAAAACGCGTCTAAAAAGTAAAAGCCACCACCTAGGGGGGGTGCGATATTTAGACGATATGTTGAGGACCTTAGGGGCTTATATATAACCTGAGGTTATACTAAGCCTAACCTAGACCTCTAATACCTATCATATATCGGGGAGGGGTCATTTAGCTTGGTTACGGCCCAGGTTAATATAAGGTTAGGGCCACCCCTACTAATAATTGGCGCGAACCCTATACGAGGTCGCGCAGTGACTGTCCCCAAGTACCTTTGCACGCGATTTTAGGCGAAAAGGTATATAATTTAAGTTAGATCGGTACTTCTGAACGGTTATATAATATTACTCTAAATTTTAAACACCTAAACGCGTGCCATTCCTATATTAAGGCGTCTCAGTTACTATAATATAGTCCTATATTAAGACGTCTTGGTCGCTAGAGTATAGTCCTATATTAAGGCGTCTTGGTCACTATAGTATAGTCTTATATTAAGGCGTCTCGGTCACTATAGTATAGTCTTATATTAAGGCGTCTCGGTCACTACAGTAGTCCTATATTAAGACGTCTTAGTTACTATAGTACAGTCCTATATTAAGGCGTCTCGGTCACTATAGTAGTCCTATAGTAAGATAGTATTATATATATATATATATACTATTTAATATAGAGCCTTTCCCTCCCTCCCCCGCCCTAAGAGCTAGTAGTTAGATATTCTTATAAAGCTAATTTAAAGAACGCCGGCCCCGTAGCTGCTCCAGCTAGTTAATAGCCTATCTCTTATCTCTTACCGTACCGTCTTCTACGCGCCGTCTTATATCCTTAATTATTTTACGGCGACGGCTATAGAATATAGCCTTGCCGTTAACCCGCCAGCGCGCCCCCTAGCAGCAATTAAGAGCTTTAATTAACGGCCTACCCGCTAGCCCTAAAGTCTACTTAGCCTAGAGCTAGAATACTAAATTACCACCCTAAAGCATCTTATATTTTCTTAGCGGCGCTTATAGGTTAAGGATAAATAGGAGAGGTAGTTAAGTATCTGCTTACGCCTACGCTAGTAGGGGCGGCGTAGATATAGTAAATGGCTAAACGGGTGGTGCGGATATAGTAGATAGCTAAGTAGGGGGTATAGATATAGCAGATAGCTAAGTAGGGGGTATGGATATAGCAGATAGCTAAGTAGGGGGTATAGATATAGCAGATAGCGGAGTAGGGGGTGCGGATATAGTAGATAGCTAAGCGGGCGGTGCGGATATAGTAGATAGCTAAGTAGGTAGCGCGGATATAGTAGACGTTATAGTAGACGTTATAGTAGATAGTAGATATACGGACTCCGTAGGCCCTATTTAAATACCTGTCTTTCCTTACTAGATCTATATAGGTATAGGTATAAATAATGCTAATAACCTTTCTATCTCGCTAAGGCGTTCTAAGATTATATATACGTGCAACTAAACCCCCTTAATCTCTAAGATTGCGGCCTTATATTTTAGCTTAGCTACGGCCTTATAGGCGGGCCAGTATTTCTATATTATTAGTTTATTTAGCGTAACTACGTTAGCTAGCAAGCTTTCTACCCGCGTAGTAAACCTCTAGTACTCCTTATAGCTAAAGAGGAAGTCCTTCTATAGGGGGTGGAGCGGGAACTACTTATATAGGATTACTAAGTCCTATAATAGGATTACCCTAAGCGTATAGAGGAGGCGTAAAAATCCTAAGCCTGTAAGGTTAAGCCGTACGACCTTATTATTAGCCCTATCTAGGTAGTAGGTCTCTATATATTTTAGCTAGATATTAGTCTTAGGCCATATCTTTAAGTAAAGGGCCTTCTCTAGCACCTCCTGCGCGCGGGAAAGAAAGTAGCCCTTTCCCTCCTTTAGGAAGCCGGCGATCGACCGTATAAATATATAGGGTAGGTAGCTAAGGTAGGCTCCTATTATCGCGTCCGTATTCTAGCGTCCGGCCCATCTAATTTAGGTCTCCTTAATACTGCTAAACTTAGTATACCAGACGCTCTACTTACGGGCACTATAGGTCTTCTCTTTTAAGTAAATCCCTACCCCCTAGAATATCTTCTTATTCTATTTAAACTGCGTATAATAGCTTAGCGGCCGTTACGGTACTTTAATACTGCCAGGGAAGATATATAGGTTATAATAGTCCTTTAGCTGCTAAAAGAATAGGAAGCTCTTAGCGCTATCCTTACCCTAGCGGTTAAAGAAGTAAAAGGCTATTATAGAGAGAGGGTAGAGGATAGGGTTAGTATTGCGCATATAGCCTATATACTTAACCTTACCGTACTAATTCTGCTTCCCCTATATTATTAATATAATTATATACGGCGCTAGCTCGTCTAGTTTAGGCCCTTTATTCTCTAGTTTAATAAGGATAAGATTAGCAAGCTAAATATCCCGTCTACTTTTACCCTAGGTAATAGTAGTATAGCCTAAGGAAAGGAATAGGTTAGAAAACGGTAGCTATATAAACTAGTAATATACAAACCTAATAAATACTTGGCCGCAGTTTAAAGGTAAGACTTAACTAAACCCGGTATTTTAGAGCCCGTCTCCTAGCACTAAATAATCGCCCTTTTAAGCCCTTTAACGTTATAGCCGCTAGTAATTATAAATAGGCCTTAGTTAATAAAGTTAACGCGTTAAATCTAGTCCTTATTACGGCGGACACTATCTAGTATCGCTAAGAGCTTTACCCCCCGTAGTGGCTATAAGGCCTTACCTTCTAATTACTATATATAGAGCTTAGTAATAGCGGAGACGTAGCTATTTATAACTGAGTATTAAACTATCTCGTTAAAAAGGGCGTCTAGGGCCTCCTTATCCTATATCTCTCCTTCCTTATCCTTTATAGCTTCTTCCCCTATAGCTACGGCTGCCCTTACGGCTGCCTTCCCCCCTAGCTGCCCTCCCGCCTTAGCCATCTTCTACCTCTTTTTTGCCCGCTTACTATCTTTCTATATCTCTTTCCGTTTTAACTTACATTTTTAATAGCTAGCGGCCTATAATTCTTAGTTAATAACTTGCTACTCTAGAAATAGGTAAAGCTTATCTTCTATTACCTAGGCGCCGTCTATATTACCTTTTAGTCTTATATACTAGTCTTCCTACTCTTTCTACTTTAGCTTATACGCCCTTATAGTATTCTTTAAGCGCTAGGCCTTATAAACATTATATAGTCGTACTATCTAGGCCTTAAATTCGCTCTAGAGGCTATAGCGGAAGGGAGTTAAGGGGGCTTTCGTTAACCATAAAGTGGACTATAGGGTAAGAAGATTCTTAAAAGACTCTATATCTGCAAGAGGTAAGGGGGAAGATGCGTAAGCGCGGTATAGGTAAATAAAGTTACTGTTGGTTACATAAGGGGATATCACGTAGCTATGGTTCGTAGATAGTATGATAATTATTCTATATTCTATTCATTAGGGGGGGCGAGGAGCTTAAGGCTCCTCACTACACTAGTGCCGCGGCGACACGTGACGGCAACTTGCCACACGTAACGGCAACTTGCCTATATTCCCAACACTAGCAACTCTTCTTTTGCGGTTGCTATCTACATATATATACCACTCAACTAGCGTAACAAATATTAATCCTCCTTACTTACTATTGCCATTATAATATAAGTCTCACTATCCCAAAAGTTTGCCTTTTAGCACGTGGTGCTTTCTTACTTAGGAGTTATAGGTAGATATCTTGTTTGGAGGGCCACTAAGGCGCTAGTAGTAAGCGAGCTAATAGCGATTTTCCATCCCGGGGATGGAAAATCCTAATTAGCTGGTTTGAGTTAGGGTCTATAGAATATTATACTCCCCCCCTCCTAAAAAAGGCTTAGTAAGAGAATCTAACTAATTAAACAACTTTAACCGCCGGTTAAAGTTCCTAGATATCTTAAGACCTTACGTAACTAAGAAATTTCTAGGAACTCCCTTTTAACTTAACCTTTAACTTATATATATAGAGTATTCGTATTAACAAATGTCTCTAGTGCCTTATTTAGGTTCGCCTTTATTATTACATCTACTAGGTTATCTTAGCTATTAATTTATTAAATTTTAAAGAGTTCTTAACGCTTATAGGATTGCTAAAGTGCTATAATATTAATTATAAGGCGCTTCTCCTTTATAGTACCGAGCTTAACTAAATACTTATAGAGGGAATATAAGTCGATATATACGATTATAGGGATAATAGGAAGTTTAAGTCGATCTATAATTATCTTTAGGGTAGTTCCAATTATAATTACTATATTAACTCCGCTAATTATTCTATATATCTCTAACGCTAGAACGCTTTAAGTAACGCGTTTACTCTTAGTTAAGCTCTAATAGATAAGATTGCTATAGATTATAAAGTTATTCTCTTTAGTAGATTCGTTTACGATAATAATTTTATATCCTAGCTAGGAGCTAAAATCTTTATTATTTATAAACGATTTATTAATAAATATAAAGAGCTTAGCAGTAGGAAGATTAATAGGTACGTAAAGTTGTCCCTAATTAAGATGGTTCATTTACTAGAAAAGATATTTATTTAGGGTAAAAATGTTATCCTTAATTAGTTCCTAGTATTAGATAGTAACAGAGAGATTAAATAAAGCCTTAGGTTAATAGATAGAAGTAATATAAGCTCCGTAAGCATATTACTCCACATATCCTTACTTTAAAGAATTAACGTTAATAATGTTAATTTTCTTACCTTAACCCTTCTGACGTAAAGTAATAGAATCCTTATTTAGGGAGAGGGTGCATTTATTAAAGAGTAATAGTGTTATTAAATTAAGCTTTTCCTTTAGCTTTGCTATAAGATTTACCTTTACTAACTTATCTTCTTTAAGAGCTAAGAATTAGTCGTCTTTTAGGATAATTATATTATTAGTTTATATACCAACAATTCTAAATGGAGTTCCTATAGTTATAATTAGGAAGTATAGGTTAAATATAGAAGTAGTTATTAAAAGCTTCTCTTTATAGTGCTTGCTATAGGTAGCCTACTAATAGGTTCCTACCTCTGCGATTCCATATAATGGCTTAAGTATAACTATAATTATATCTTCGGGATATTAGTAACAAATTTGCTCTAGAAGGTATACTAATATTAAGCGCTAAAGGTATGTCTCTAATTAGGTATAGGCCTAAGTAATATCTTATAAATAGACCGCTATTCTATTCTTTATTAAGGAGGGAGCTAGTATAATAATAACTTACTAACTAGCTCGTTAAATTGTAAGAGATTATATAAAAATTATCTCTTTACTATTATTATTATAACCTTAGATAATAAGTCTTAATTTCTTAAATAGGGCGTTAGTAGCTTTGCCCTTAATCTTATTAACTATCCTTAACTTAAAGATGCGAACTTTATTAAACTTAGTAGGGTTATACTTCTTAAATTTAAAGACTCCTTTTATAATAAAACCATTAATCTCCTACTTATTGGATGCTTAGAAAGGAGCTCCTAGGGTTATAATACAACCTTCCTTTTAGAGCTGTTTTGCGAGCTTAAAGTTAGCCTTCTCTTTAGCTATTATAAAGGCTATTAATAACTTAACTCTATTCTTAATAGCGGCAATAAATTGTTCTTTAAAATTAATAAGATGTTAGCAATTTTATAATCCCTTTAGGCGACCTTTACCGCGTTATAGTTGTGGCGCATCTACTATAATTATATTAGGATTGTAGTCGCCTTCTAAAGTATATTAATTATAGTTCTCTTTTAAAGTATTTTTTAGGGCATCCTATAAAGGCTCGGAATTATTATTTTTATAGTAAGGCTTAATAACAGTTAAATGGAATTAAGTAGGTCTATAAGGCATCTAAATAGTATAAGTTTAACTATTAATTATAATAAGTTAGTGTGGGCCTAACTATCCTCCCTTTTTACGCTATACGCGTACTTTAGACTAGAGTGGTAGATTAAGTATAGTTAAGGTATTTAGGCTATTTCTTATTCCTAGTATATTATTAACCTAGTATATAGCATAGAGGCGTTATACCTCCTTTATTGCCTTATAAATCGCCTTAACTTATTACACTATAGAGGGAGATAGTAGGGAATCGTTAGTTATTTATGGGTAGGCGCTAAAGACTAGTAATGTAGGTATAAGTTTATCCAGGCTAGCGGAATTATTAATAGCTTTAATAGCCATTTATAAGGTAAGTTCTTCACTAGTATCCTTTAGTTTTAAAGAGATAATCTTATATACGCGGCGTAATAGCGTATAATATTACTCTACTTTTCTAATACTATTATATACCTTAACAGGGACTTCCTTAACCTTAATTGCTATTGCCTTTATCTATTATTAAAACTCTATAAATAAGAAGTTCTTTTCTACATTATAGACGATTTAATTAGGGGGTTTTAGGTAAATATTAATCTAGTATAATTAAAGGGTATCCTATACATTCCTAGCTAATATATCCTTTAAGAATCGTGCGGCTTGGAAAGAGGTTAAGAAGTTAATAACTTAAAGTACTAGCTTACCGCTAAGATATATAACGTCGACAATAATATAGAAGTTAAAGTTATAGTTATCTTTAAGGGTGAACTTAAATCGGCTAGGGGACCTCTAGTTTATTTAGTAGTAATAGCAGTATTTTATAAGATACTTAATTGCCTTAACCTTAACTTTATAGCCTACTCGCTAAAGAACCCTAAGTAATTAGTAAACTAATAGGTAACTAAAACGACGGTATAGTTAGCGTAACTCTAACTTAGTTAAATAGCTCTAAGTAACACTCTTTTCTAGTTATTAAAGGAGCAGCTAAGGGTAACCCTACTTACGTATAATAGGCACCCGATTATCTCCCTATACGAGTATATTCTTAAGGTTATTAAGCTTAACGCCTAGTTTATCTATATCTCTAATATAAAATAGAAATAGGGTATTTATAGGAATAACGTAAAAAGTAATATACCCTAAGGGGGTTTAAACCCTAATTATACTAAGAGAGATTATAGTACCCTTACTAAAACAAATCGTGTATTAGCCTGCCGTTAAATAGTTAATCTAAATAGAGCTATTAAGCTGCTAAAGGGCTTAAACTTAAGGTTCTCCTATTGTAGATACTCCTGCGGCTCTAGTATCCGGCATAATACTATAGAAGACGTTCGTCGAGTATCTGTCATTAAAGGAAAACGTAAAGCTCTTCTTTAGCTCGTTAAAGATATTTAACTTTGTAATAAAATAGAGCGTAGATTAGTTATTAAGAACAGCAATAGTTTGTATACTATTTACCTCACCATACTT
>Ga0307515_10018465_pt1 | contig 12619 bp, 1 predicted proteins | sample 17_EM_MG_FD_194513 | JGI IMG/M metagenome (GOLD analysis project Ga0307515, IMG submission 194513) | Populus trichocarpa ectomycorrhiza microbial communities from riparian zone in the Pacific Northwest, United States - 17_EM | ecosystem: Host-associated > Plants > Roots > Unclassified | place... | reverse complement strand
TTCTACTATATTCTGCCGACCTGTAATTAGCCCGCCCAAAGCTAGCGCCTTAGCGGCTCACCCTATATATTTATTTACATCGGTCCTAGCGACCCCTTTTCCTTCTCTTTAGCTTAGTATCTTCGTAATATAGTATTCTATAAGCTTTAGTTTAGAGGCATTTATATAAGCCGTAATATTATACTAAGCTTACCCTACCTTACCTAGGAAGGCCTTAATAATATCCTACCCTAAAGAAACTTCGTCTGCAACAACGCATCGACGCGCTATACTTAGACACCAAAACAACTCTATATTACCTGGGAAGGCCTAAATAATATCCCACCTTATAAGCTAGATAAGACTAGACCTATACCCCCAGAATTAAAACTAAAGCGTATAATACTAACGAACCTTAGGAAGCTAACAATGGCACCTAAAGTAAGCTTATTTAAGAGAGCTGCCTCTACCTAAGAGGAACCTAAGATCTAATTGGGATTAGAAATTAAAGATAATAATAATGTCGTAGACGTACGCGAGTAGATTCGCGCCCTTGTAGCCAGCTAGGAAGCCGATTATTTTAAAGCGAGAAATATATAAGAGACCCTATAAGAGATCCTAGAAAGCCTTACGGCCCTATAAAATAGCCTAGCTTCCCCTTTTTAAAGCCCTAGCCGACCTATTTACTCCACTAAATGCGATATACTAGGGAGTATAAATACAATAACGCAGTAATTAAAGTCCGTTAAGCTCCTTAACCCCCTACTACTATCCAACGGGATAGACCCTACCTTTAAGAATTAGAGGATTTAAGTATAAGAAAAGCTCCGTGTTAACTACAACTATTTCCTTTCTAAGGAAGCTAAAATGCTCTACCTCTTTAGTCGAACTACTAGGGACGCCTAACGGCACCTTTAAGCTAAGTTTAAGGACGACTCCCCTATCTAATTTACATTTATTAATAAGATAATACGGCACCTAGCGGCTATCTATATTAACCCGAATAAAGTATAGGATGCCTATTATAACTATAATCGCCTAATAATAAAACTAAACTAACCCTTTGCCAAATTCTAGACTTAATTCCTATACCTTGCAGGAAAAGGCCAGGTTCCCCTTAAGAACTACTAATTAGACCTATACAATAAGCTAACAATCCGGCTATAAGAAAAGATCGCTATAACCTTAAATAACCTACTAACCCACGAAAGACTCGCAGCTTATTGCCTATTATTAGACTTAAAACTAAAGCGGATTAACGCCTACCCTAATTAGTAAAAGCGACTCCATAATAATTAGAACTCGCTAGCTATACCTATAAAAGCTAGAGCAGGAAGATAAGTTACAACTACTCTTATACTAAAGGCGGTTATAACTACGCACTAGTGAGCCTTATATAACTAGTTATATACCACGCTATTAACTAGTATTTACCGCAATACTCTAATTAACCCTACCTCGGCCACGTGCTATAACTGCGATAAGTAGGGTTACTTTACCTTATCCTGCCCGGAGCTAAAGGATATAGGCGATATTAAAGAGATAGAGGAAGGAGAAACGTCCAATAAGTTGGGAAAAGAAGAACCCTAGGGAAAGACTCCCCTCTAGGGTACCCTATTAATCTTAAAGAAATTAATCTTAGTTAGTTAATAGGTGGAAAGCATTTTATGGTTCTATATATAGTATCTTAGAATGGATATAAAGTTAATATAACCGCCCTTATTAATACTAAAGCAAATAGCTTCGCCTTTATAAATACTGCCTATATGAATAATGTTACCAAGTTTCTAAATACAGAAGCCATCTAACTAGAGAAGCCTATCTAAGTAAAAGGCTATAACGGCTAAGCCGGTTAGCCTATTACCTACATCTTAAAATTATATATCGCTTTTAACGGACGACGCCAATATAGTATCCCCTTTTATATCCTAGACCTAGGGTCCTATAATATAGTCCTTAGACGAAAATAGATGTCCTATTTTAATATTTAGTTAAACATACAATAAAGACGGTTTATCTAGCTAGAGGATAGACCAAGGTTGCCCTCCTTTATTAGGGAGATCTAAACCAACCGCAAGACACTAGCCGCAAGGGCTAACCCTACCTACTAGTAGGATGTTTGGGCCTATAACCTAGCCTTTACCTAAGAAGACGCCCGCCATAAAGCTAGAAAGAACTCTGTACTAATAAAGATACTCTCCTAAAGCGCTATATTTAAAGAGGACTCTATATATAAAAGTAGGACAGATAGTAATATAGACAACGTCTAAATTATATAGATTTAACCGGTATAGAAAAGAACGTATTAATAGGATATAAGGGATAACCTCTAAAAGATACAACAGGAGCTAAAAGGAGTAATAATAACGCCAGTACCCTAGAAGTTCCTAAAGTCATATACGCCCCTATTATTAGGTAACCCCCCTACCGTAAATATCGCCGTAATTAGTGCTGTAGCGTTCTACTTTAATATGTACTAGAAGGACAATAAGGTCTTTATAACAAGCCTATATAAAATTAACCGAATTATTAATAATAGAGAGGAAAGGCTAGCTAAGGAAACCGACAAGGAACTAGTTAAACGCCTTCTTTTTACCATTTATACAGACTATAAGGATATATTCTTAAAGGCGGCCTTAAATAAGTTACCCCCCTACCAAACGTACAATTATAAGATTTAATTAAAAGCCAATAACTCGCTGGGCTATAGCCCCCTCTACTATTAATTAACGGATAAGCTAAAAGCAATAAAGTAGTACTTAATTAATAATCTAGATAAAGGGTTTATCAAGCCAAGTTAAGCCCCTTTTACTTCCCCTATCCTATTTATAAAAAAGCCTAATAGAGGCCTTCGTTTTTATATTAACTATTAGAAGCTAAACGCTATTACCTAAAAAGACTAGTATCCTATTCCTTTAATTAACAAAACCCTTACACGTCTAAGCCAGGCAAAGATCTTTACTAAACTTAATATCCGCCAAGCTTTCTACCGAATTAGGATAGACCCTATATCCGAAGATTTAACAACGTTCCGTACCCGTTATAGTTCCTATAAATACAAAGTTCTTTCTTTTAGACTAATAAACGGACCGGCTACGTACTAAAGGTATATAAATAACGTTCTTTTTAATTACCTTAATAAATTCTGCACGGCATATCTAGACAACATTCTTATATACTCGGATAACGAACTTAAGTATCAAGTTTATATTAAGAAGGTCCTAGAGAAACTACAGAACGCGGGCTTATAAGTTAATATTAAGAAATACAAGTTTAGGGTAAAACGTATAAAATACCTCAGGTTTATTATAACTATAGAAGGAATTAAGGTCGACCTTAAGAAGGTAGAGACAATCTATAACTAAAAGCCCCCTTATACAGTAAAAGGAATCCAATCCTTCCTTAGCTTTTATAACTTCTACTACCAGTTTATTTATAACTACGGAATTATAGCAAAACCTCTTATATAACTAACTAGGAAGGACACGCCTTTTATCTTTAATAATAGCTATATAGAAGCCTTTAAAGAGATAAAGAATCGGCTTATCTCTTCCCTAATCCTTTATCACTATAACCCGGACCTTAAATTAATGCTAAAAACGGATGCCTCTACTAGTTTAAGTAAACGGTAATAATAAATTAAAGGTTAACGAAATACTAGCCTATAAGATAGTACGGGGAACGCTAAAATACCGTATCTAATAGAAGGGCTATAATCCTAACCCAACCTAGTACCCTATATAGAACTTTATAGGCTACCCCTAAAAGCTTAAAGAATTTTATAACTAATACCCTAATACACCTAGACCCCTAAAGTACCTAGATAAATAGATGGAATGCTAGTATAATAAAGACAATAAGTTACCGGAAGAACATAGGGACAAAAACGCCCTAAAGCCCTAATATAGCTATCTGCCAAATTCTGCTATATTCTGCCGTTTTCTGCCGGTACTATAAAATTTCAAATGTCTAGGAACTTTAACCGCCGGTTAAAGTTATCTAATTAGTTAGATCCGTGCTAAGACTTTTAGCGGCTACTCTTTCTAGCCTAGTGCTTCTACTTAGCCCACAATCGCCCTTTATACTTAGTCTGGATATACTTATATCCCCTTTATCTCCTTATCTTATATTTTATAATCCTATATTTATAAGCCTAGTGCTACCCTATTTCTAACTAAGCCTAAGGGTAGGCTTTCTTTTAAAAAGGGGGGTAATGTAACGGCGCTATCGCACGTTACCTACCAAATTCTACTATATTCTGCCGACCTGCGATTGGCCCGCCCAAAGCTAGCGCCTTAGCGGCTCACCCTATATATTTATTTACATCGGTCCTAGCGACCCCTTTTCCTTCTCTTTAGCTTAGTATCTTCGTAATATAGCATTCTACAAGCTTTGGTTTAGAGGTATTTATACAAGCCGTAACATCTAGGGTGTCTATACTTCCCCTAATTGCCCTTATAATTGTTCTTAGTAGTCTTAATATACTTATCTCTAACTCCTTTATTTTTTATAGGGTCTTATATAGCGACCGCTTTAATAACTCCCTAGCGGTAATCGTTTCTAAAGGTCTTATAAGGTTAGACAAACTAACCGTAGCTTCTTCGTAAAAAAAGGGAATACGCTCCTCTAGGGAGACTCTTTAAGTCTCTTATAGTAAGGGCGTTGCTTTATAGGGTATAGGAGTATAGTCTATTATCGTTAATTAATAGCTATACGTTCCTAACGGATTGTAAGCAATTAGAATTATAAAAGGCTAGCTTAACCGGAACGTATAATTATCTAATTAACAGTGTTACCGGTAAGTAGAAGGTAAGTTAAAGGTACGTTAAAGGTAAGTAGAAGGAAGAATAAGTTTTATATATTAAAGGACAAATACTTTTAACCACTTCTATTTAGAGACTAATTGCTAGTTCTTCTCTAGAGGGGAACTAGCTTCCTATATATTTCTTTTAAGACGCTAGTAAAACCTTTCGCCCCTAACCTATCTAACTATATCTTCTGGAACATAGATAGGACATAGATAAAACCTCCTACCGTCTTATTAGATATATACCTCCTAGGGGATTCCGTTATAGTCCCTTTATCTTTAAACTTCTATTAGGTGCTAACTATATATATACTTAGCGTTTTTATACTTTACCTTAATAATAATAATTCATTGCTTAACGTCCGATTTGGATCCCTATTAGGCCCACGCGGACTACTCCTTATATACATATAGGGAGAAAACTCTATTTAAGAAAACCCCGTAATCTATCTCCCCGCCTTTTAGGACTCGCCTATAAGGCGCCTACAAGGCGCCTATAAGTTACCTATAGTGCTCCTACTACCTTACTTTTTAACCTCCTTAGGAACTACTGCTGCTGTAATAAGCCTATAGACGCGCTAGTATCGCACACTTTACTCTACTACTGTAGAGTTATTAGGGGGCGCCCGTTGCTCGCCCCCCCCGCCCTTTATTACTATTTCCCTTATAACCAGGAACTGGTTTAGTATATTTTAGCTAATAAGCCACTAGGTAACCGCCTTAAGGCCTTTTTATATCTAGAGTAGTATATTATAGTTCTCTATGCTAGCTATTAAGAGTATTACTTCTTAGTTAGTGCGTAAGGGGCATAATAGTATTACGTGTTTTAGTGTCTATTTTGGCTAGCCATATTTATATCTTAGGCTACTTATTAGGATACCTACCTAGTAGAGCCAGTCTTTTAGTCCTATTATTCCTGTTCTTAAAAGTATTACTATTATATTTTTTACCTTTATTAGGCCTTCTTAAAGCCCTAGGGTGTTTACCCCCTATAGCGTTAACTATACTACGGCTTAGGTTCCTCTTACCTTAGTTAGCCTTTATACCTTTAACTCCTATATACCTTTTTAGCGTTAATCCAACCAGTATTATATTACGGTAGATGGTTTCCTAGCGTTCTTTTATACTCTACTTTAGCTCCTTCCTCTTTTTTACTATTATCTTTACTAGCCTCTTACGCGTCTCCCTTCCTCTTCTATATAGGCCTGGGCCCTAAAGCAGTACCATTCTTCTTTTGCTTTTTTTACTTGTTTCTCTAATATATCTTCCCTACTTTAGGGTTATTGGTTTATTCTCCTATAGGGCGCCCTAGGGTCCCTCTATAGTTTATTTAAGCGTATCTTAATATACTTTATAATATTAGAGTTATATTTATTTTACGCCCTTTATATTATAGCGGCTTTAATATATAGTTATAGGGGGGGAATATTGGCTTCCTTCTTAAGCAGTGCTGTGGCCGTTCGCTTATATACGCCTATTATACTCCGGAGGCAGGCTATTTAAACCTTTTAGAGTGGTTTAAAGAGTGACTTAGGGGGGCCTTTCTTAGATTCTCTAATGGCCCAAATACTGGACCTATACGTTATAGTTAGCCGTACAACTGCTATATATAGTAGGCGTGACCTCTAAAAGCATAAACCCTATATAGAATTAACGATCCTAGATAATATAATATACTATACTTAGCCCTTATAGGCCGCTTACGCCGTATATGCGCTCTACTAGAGCTTACTGTTTACCTATACTCCTAATACCCTTAGGCCCTAAACTAGTTAACCCCTAAAGCCTTAGATGCGAATTATATGCTAAAGATCTATAGATTAGTTACGTTTTCTTATAAAATAGATTAGCTGGTATTTCTTTAGTGAGAATTGGACTCTATATTGTCTTGCCTATTCTATATAGGTGTTATAAGCTTTCTCTAGTATTCTGCAATTCTCTACAGCTGTTAGCCCGTATATAATTAGGTTTATATTATTAACAAAGCCTATCCCCTAGGTCGCCCCTTCCTTAAAGGAGTTAAGTAGGTTGCTTATAAAGAAAAGGAAGAGTATAGGTAAGAGGGGTAATCCTTATAGTATTCCTATTATAACTGCAATAGGGGGGCTCTGGTATCTACTAAAGACTAGTAATATTTCTTTCTAACTTATAAACCCTTAAATAAATTATATAATCTATTCTAAGAAGCCTTTTGCCCTAAGGATATATAGGAAACGCTCGTAGGGTATATTATTATAAGCGCCACTAATATCTAGGCTAATTATTAATATTATAAAGTCCCTTCACATCGCCTATACAGATTTAATGGTAGTAGCGAGTAGTATAAGTGCTGATAGTGTTAAGCGGTTTTTTCTTGCCCCTATTTAGCTCTATAGTAGTAAAGTGTATTTCTTAGCCGTATCTGCTATATAGTCCGCTATTACCTTTTCTAAGATCTTACTAAGGGTGTTTTCTAAGGTAATAGGGTAGTAGCTTCCTAGGATTAAGTAATCTGCTTTACCTTCTTTTTATAAAACAACCGTTATTACAGATCTTCTAAGTCGTAGGTAGTAGCCTATAGTAAAGCATGCTCTAGCTATATCTATAAGCTAGAGTGCTATAAGTAAACTATAGGTCTTTAGGGCCTTATTTAGAATCCTATCTAGTCCTAGTACTATATTATTTAAGGCGGCTAATAGTTCTGGCCATTTCCTCTATTATTATGTCGCTGTTAACCCACAGGCGAGTTACCGGTGTTTTACCTATAATGTTACTAAGGTTTGCTAGAGCCAGTTAAGGGAAGAACCTTTTTATAAGGATCTTTGCCTTCTTATCGTTATTATTAGTGGCCTATAATTCCCCTACTCTTTATAGGGGTAGTAGGTATAGGTCTTCTACTAGTCACCCTACCTTTTCCTTTACCTATTTTGTTATAGCCTATAGGCCCTTATTATAGGGGAGGCTCAGGTTAAAAGTATACTTGTTTATAAATCGTCTCTAGTTATTTCTTGCTTTTTTTTTGGGTATTCTTTAGCTGGTTTCTTATATCTTTATATCGTCTCTTATCTTTAGGGTTATAGCTACTTAAGTATTTCCTTCTTGCTTGTTATTAGCTAGCTATAAAAACCGCGCATTATACGGACTATGCGTATTATATATAGGGGCCCGGTCTTAAGACCGGGCAGTACTCTTTTAACCTATTTTTAATTGCTGCCTAGATCCTTTCTAGTCTTCGGTTAATTTCCTTAGGGGTGGCTAATAAGCCTCACTTATTTAGTATTGGGTAGATTTCTTCTAGGTCTTAAAGTTGTTGTTTAACTATATTAAGAAAGCTGTCTACCTTAAGCATCCTTATTATATATCTTTTACTATTTAGTTACGCCTTAATGTCTAAATCTAGCTATATCTAAATGGGGATATAGTCTAAAGTAAGTGCCTATTCTTCTTTAGGATTGCACCTTTTAAGTCTTTAGTATAGGCCTTCGTCTATAAATATAAGGTTAATTATACTTCTAGCAGATCCTTATTGCTATATAATTGCTTTAGGGGGGGTAGCTAGCTTAAGGCCCTAGGTGTCTATAGCTTTTAGTAGGCACTCTACCTATTATTTAGCAGCGACATAGATACCCCTTTACTGCGGGTGGTGGAGGTTTATATCTTCTAATAGGATAGGCTCTATGCCTTTAGTTTTAAGTAAGCTTATTACTAATATAATGTTCTCTATTTATGGGACCCCTTTAACCCTAGGGTTATATATATTAATAATTTATACCGGTCCTTTATATATCTAGATTATTATAACTATAATATCTAGATTAACTGCCTGCTATAACTATAAGGATAGGCTAATAGTCTTACTAATTATAAAGCACACGCGTGTAGCTGCTTTTGGTTTATATAGGAGCTGGAATCCTTAGGGGCAGTATGTTAATTATATATAGGTATTGTAGTAAGGATATAGTATTTCTTTAGGTTTAGACTGTCTAGTAAGGGCCTTATAAGACGGTGGTTTGTATTACTATAGTTATACTATATAATGGATAGGTGGCGGACCCCCGGCGAGGGTCCTTCGCCTCTCTATTATTCCTCGCTTCTTCTATTTCCGCTTTCTTTAGAATATTTAGAACTTCTATCTCTTATATCTATACCCTAGTTACTACTTATTTTATATTTAAAATAATTAAAAAGAAAATACAAAAACATAGAGCTTTTTATTCCCGTGTCTTATGTTCCTACTAGCGCTTCTATATCTAAATCTGTTATTATCTCTGGTTCTTCCCCTATTCTTACTAGTTAGCTATACACCCTTTAAGAGTTAGCTGTAAATATTATATTTGCCGCGTTAAGTCTAATTCTTAATTGTCCTGGTCTTAAGCTTACTATAGCTGTCTATAAAGGTTTTCCTATAGGGCGTCCTCTCCCTTATATCCCCTATAACCCTTATATCCCTATATAGTTTAGTAATATTACATAGCGTCGCTTCTAGCCTATTAAGGCTTAGGATAGCTGGCCTAGCCCCCTAGTATTAAAGGTAGGAAACACTAGAAAGGCACCTGCGCCCCCATAGCTTATTGCCTATTATTTCCATTTATATAACCTTATGTGCAGTTATTCCCGCAGCTATTAAGCCCTTACCTTCCGTCTCCTATATTTAATGCAGTCTTCTCTCTTTTACACCTTATATATGCTTTAGTAGCAGTTTACGCATTTTATTTAGTCTTAATTTAAGCAGTGTCTTATATTGTGGGGGCCTGTATAGTGGCTATAGCACACCTATACTGCGTATATGGATTAAGTATGTCTCTATTATGCGCAGCAATAGTATTATTTTAGGCGTAGTCTATGGTTATAGAGCCTTATATTATATATAAGGCCGTTTATAATTATTCCTTTTTAGATAAGGAGTTTTTGCATTCCTAGTATATATGTGCTAACAATAAAGGAGCCATACGTTTGTCTAGCGTCTCCCTAGCAAGTCTTTAATAACCTTTATATCCTCTTATTATTCTTATTATTTGCTTAGTTTATATTTTCCTATTAAAGCCATTAGATTTGGGTGATCTTAAGTCCTAGTATAAGGCGTTCCGTTTGTCTTACTATTTCTTATATAATTGCTGTGTTGTTTACCTAGCGTTCCTTTTCTATCCTAAGGCTTATAGGGACCGCTAGGACTTTAACTAGGTAATCCTCGTAAAGTACTTTTATGCTAATACGTTCTCCTAGCCTATCCCCTACCCTTACGGCTTATTCCTTTACCTATTAGTCCTTTAGGGTAACTCTAATATCTCCGCTCCTAAGGTATTAGACTATAATAGCGTTATAGACCTCTTTATAGATTTTTATAAGGACTTCTATTTCTAATTATCCCCTAAACCCCTCTGCTTTTTCTATATTTAGTTATATTATAATTATATGCCCAGTTATTATCTTAAGGGGGGTAAGTTCCCTATACTGTAGAAGCGTAGCTACGGCGGCCTAGGTACAGTTTGCCGGTAAGGGGGGATTTTATTTAATTTTAATTTTACTTAGCTATTAGAGGATTTAATTAAGGGTTTACTAAAGAGGCGCCTAAGGTTCGCTAAACTAGCGGAGCCATTTTACTAGCTGCGTTAAATCGTTATAGCTAACGGTTACTCCCCCGTAATTTTGGGTACTAAATACGTCTAATAGGCTTTATATTTTATTAAATGCCTTCTTAATAAAGGTATTTCCGCTTTATAGTGTGGCATTTGCCCGTCTTTATTATGGAGGGCCATTACTAGGCGTAGTTCTAGCGGTCGCGCACGAGTGTAAGCTACCGTTATTTAACGTATGCCTCCCCTGCGATGTATGCATTTTAGGGGGATTCTCTAGGTATTTTATAGGGTTCTTTTGGTTGGTTTTAGTCTTTTTTGGGCCGGGTGTAGTAAGAGCTCCAAAAAGTCGTTTAAAAGTATTTTTCTTATACTTTACCTTATTTAGCACCTAATATATCCTTACTAGGTACTTCCGGTGCTTATCTTTAGGTACTCTATATATATTATACGTATTATCTATATATATAATCTATACTAATATATAATACGCTTAGTGTCTTAGGTTAACTCTTAGCTTATCTTTATCCTTAAGTTTAACCCTTTCCTATATTAATTTAAGCGTTATAGCTTTATTTACAGGTACTAAAATTTACCTCTTACTTTTTTAGTCCTCTAATTACTCCTTTAAATCTTTTAATATTATAATTAAGGCTCCCTTAATATAAGTTGTAGCTTTTTCTATAATTAGGTGGTCTTAAATAACTCGTTAATTTAGCTGTATATAGAAATCTTCCTACTTATTATTATATCTCTATCTATACTACTTTTAGTATAGTTCCTTAAGTATATACGGCTTGTCCGTAAAGAAGTATCTTCTTATTACTATATTATAACAGCCCTTTATATATCGTTCTTTAAACCTAGTTAGAATCTTTAAATCCTCTTCTTATTCTAGTTTAATAAGCTACTTAGCTCTTAGTATACCTACCTTAGGCCTATTAGTAATTATTTATATAGGTACTCTATCCCTTATACGTCCTAGTATACTAGATCTCTTATCTAGTTTCTATTCTTACTATGCAGTAATTCTTACTCTAAATTCTACTATAGTTTCTTTCTTTTTGCGTCTTATAAGTAGATCCTTAAAGTCTTCTTACTTCTTAATTCCCTTATTAATAGTCTTTATTTAGGTGTTAAAGTCTTAGTTTTATAGAATTTTTAATCCTAAGCTAGCTTCTATCTTAAGCTTTACTCCTACCTTAGTCTAACTAGACTTAGGTATTCTTATCTCGTCTTAAAAATCTTAAATCTTACTTATTTTATCTTAAGAATCTTATACCTGTAGGAAACTCTATCCTAAGCTTATTCGTATATCTTTAAACTAAGCTATTACCCTACTCTATTAGTTTTCGTTTATTATAGGTCCTTAGGTTCCTCTTATTTCGTTATAAAAGTCTTAAGTCTTTAGCCTTTTACCTTTATTAAGTGGTGAATTAGCACTAGCACTTATTTACTTACTTAATCCCTTTAGAATGCTTTTCCTGCTATCTTATAAAGCGATAGATACCATATCTAGTAGTATTATAATTCCCGCTACTAAGCCTTGCTCTATAGTAGTTTTAGTTTTTACTTTTATTGCGTTACTAAGGTTTAGGTATCTATAGTTAGTCCCCTCTTCTTCCTTATTACCGTTAATTAATAAGTACTCTAACTCCATTATTATTATTACTAATCTTTATCCGTATATTACTATAATATCTTAATCTAGCTTATAGAGTTAATCTTATTCTTTATCTAACTCTTTAGTTCCTTTAAGTTCTCTTAACTTTAGCTCTTATAGCTAATAGCTTGCGCCGTACTTAGCGTTCTTATAAATTTAGTATATGTTATTATAACAAAACGCAAAACTTTTAATTAAATATTCTTTTATTCCTTGCAGTATACTATTATCCCTCTATATATATATGTTAGCTACTAGTCTAGTTCCCTTTACTATATAGTTATACTAACTACTCCTATAGTCTCTAGTAAAATAACCCTATTTTCTATAATTTATATAAGCTCTATCTTTAAACTATTGCTTTTATTATAGAGTCTGCTTAAACATCTTCTACTACTAAAATCCTTAGTTTAGCCTATACTTCTTAGTCCTATAATTACTTAATTCTTAACCTCCTAGTTTCTATAGTTACTTTATCTATCTCTTATAGGTTTCTTTAGTACTGTGGTGGTGGACGCGGTCCCTCTCAGATAGGAAGTCACAATGCTGTCTGTCTGTCGGTCGGTCGGTCGGTCGGTCGGTCAGTCGTCAGTCGTAATCAATCAGTAGGAAAGCAGT
>Ga0307515_10018464_pt1 | contig 12619 bp, 6 predicted proteins | sample 17_EM_MG_FD_194513 | JGI IMG/M metagenome (GOLD analysis project Ga0307515, IMG submission 194513) | Populus trichocarpa ectomycorrhiza microbial communities from riparian zone in the Pacific Northwest, United States - 17_EM | ecosystem: Host-associated > Plants > Roots > Unclassified | place... | reverse complement strand
GACCAAGCAGGTCCTGACCTCGCCGCCGTCGCCGGCCACGCCGCCCTGGCCGCCGATGCTGACCTCGCCGGCCAGGCCGGAACCGCCGTCACCGCCGCCGCCGCCGACCGACTGGGCGAACACCCCGTGGGAGTCCTTGCCCTTGGTCCAGATCAGGCCGCTGTTCTTGACGTCCACCAGGAAGCCGTCGCCGCCGCCCGCGCCCGAACCGCCGATGGCGATCTGGCCGCCCTTGGCCTCGCCCTTGTTGGCCATGTCGAGGAAGGTCACGACCTCCTCGCCCTGGGTCGAGATCAGACCGCCGCGACCGCCGCCGCCGCCGACCGACTGGGCGAACACGCCATGCGAGTCGCCGCCGAGCGTCAGGATCTGGCCGCTGTTGTTCACCCAGACCTCGCCGCCGTCGCCGGCCGCGCCGCCCTGGCCGCCGATCGAGACGTTGACCGAGGTCGCCTTGGCCGTGCCGGCGCCGGACGCCTTCTTGGAGAAGCTCAGCGAGAAGCCGCGGGCGTCGCCGCCGCTGCCGCCGCCGCCGCCCACGCTCTGGGCCACGATGCCGCTGGAATTGCCGCCGACCGTGCTCAGCGAGCCGCTGTTCTTGACGTCGACCAGCTTGCCGTCGCCGGCCGCGCCGCCGAAGCCGCCCAGGGCGATGGCGTAGGTTCCGTTCTTGCCTTGGCCAAAGCTGCCGGACGCCGCCGTGGCCACGCCCGCGTCGCCGCCGCCGCCGCCGATGCTCTGGGCGTAGATGGCGTTGGCCTGGGACTCGCCCGTGGTGGCCACGACGCCGCTGTTGGTCACCTTGACCTCGCCGCCGTCATTGCCCGTTCCGCCGTTGCCGCCCAGGGCGACCGAGATGTTGTTGCTGCCCGAGCCCAGGCTGACCGTACCGGCCCCGCCGGCCATGTAGTCGGACCACTGGTTCTCGTCGATGCCGGCCATGCCGCCATGGCCGCCGCCGCCGCCGATGCTCTCGGCGAAGATGCCGTGCGACTGCTCGCCGTGGGTGACCACCGTGCCACTGTTGATGACGGTGACGTCGCCGCCGATCGAGCCGGTCGCGCCCTGGCCGCCCATGTTCATCGCCAGGTTGGTCGACTCGCCGCCCGACACCGCCAGAGCCCCGGCCGCGCCGCCGGCCCCGCCGCCGCCGCCCACGCTCTGGGCGAAGATGCCGATGGCGTCATCGCCCTCGGTGACCACCAGGTCGGTGGAGGTGACCTTGACGTCGCCGCCCACGCCGCCGCCGCCGCCCGAACCGCCGAACGCCAGCGAGATGTTCTTGGACTTGGCGCCGCCCAGGGCCGCCGAGACGGCCATGCCGCCCGTGCCGCCACCACCGCCCACGCTCTGGGCGAAAATGGCCGTGGCCCCGTCGCCGGTGGTGCCGACCTTGCCGTTGTTGATCACCTCGACCAGACGGCCGATGCCCGCCGAACCGCCCGAACCGCCGACCGACACGCCGATGGCGATGTTGCCGTTCGAGGACAGGCCGCCAGTCAGCGCTCCGGCGAAGCCGCCGTCGCCGCCGCCGCCGCCCACGCTCTGGGCGAACACGCCGTAGGCGCGCGCGCCCTCGGTGGTGGTCACGCCGTCGGTGGTCACGTGGACTTCGCCGGCGTCGCCCGCCGAGCCGCCCGAGCCGCCGATGGCGGCCGAGATGCCGACCGTGCTGGTCCCTTGGGTCAGCGCGCCGCTGATCGAGAAGCCGCCGCTGCCGCCGCCGCCGCCGATGCTCTGGGCGATCAGGCCGTGCGCGTCATCGCCGTGCGTCACCGCGCCGAGGTCGCTGACCACGGTGACCGTCTTGCCGTCGCCGCCCGCGCCGCCGGAGCCGCCGATCGCGGCGCCGACGCCGATCGGCTTGCCGGACGACAGGGCCACGGTCACGGCCGCCGAGAAGCCGCCGGCCCCGCCGCCGCCGCCGATGCTCTGGGCCTGAACCGCATAGGCGCGGTCGTTGTGGGTTTCGATCAGGTCATGGCTGTTGACGGTCACGACGCCGCCGTCGCCGCCGACCCCGCCGCCGCCGCCGATGCTCAACGACGCCGCGCCGGTGCTCTTGCCGACCGAGACGCCAGCCGCGATCGAGAAGCCGCCGCTGCCGCCGCCGCCGCCGACCGACTGGGCCAGGACGCCCACCGCGTCGTCGCCGTGGGTCTCGATCTGGCCGAAGCTGTCGACCTTGACCGTCTTGCCGTCGCCGCCACCGGCTCCGGAGCCGCCGACCCCGACCGCGACCGCGCCGCTGGTCTGGCCCGCGCCGACCGCGAAGGCGCCCGTCCAGCCGCCCGCGCCGCCGCCGCCGCCGATCGACTGGGCCTGGATGCCGTTGGCCCGCGCGCCGGTCGTCGAGATATCCGCGTGGCTGGTCACCTCGACCAGGTCGCCCGCGTCGCCCGCGGCGCCGCCGGAACCGCCGATGCCGAGCGAGCCCGAGCCGGACGTCTGGCCCACGCCGACGCCGCCGACCAGGGAGAAGCCGCCGCTGCCGCCGCCGCCGCCGATCGACTGGGCCAGCACCGCCGTGGCGTCGTCGCCCAGGGTCAGGATCAGGTCGATGACGTCCACGTCCACGTCGCCGCCCTTGCCGCCCCCGGCGCCGGAGCCGCCGACGCCGACCGCGATCGCCGCGCCGGTCTGGCCCGCGCCGACCGCCAGGGCCCCGCTGAAGCCGCCGCTGCCGCCGCCGCCGCCGATGCTCTGGGCCTGGACGCCGTAGGCGCGGTCGCCCTTGGTGCTGATCACGCCGTCGCTGGTCACCTTGACCAGCGCGCCGTCGTTGCCCGTTCCGCCGTTGCCGCCGACGCTGACGGTGGCCGAGCCGGCCGTCTGGCCCGCGCCGACGCCCAGCGCCAGGCTGAAGCCGCCCGTGCCGCCGCCGCCGCCGACCGACTGGGCCAGAACGCCGGCCGCGTCATGGCCCTGGGTCGTGATATTGCCGGTGCTGGTGACATCGACGACCTTGCCGTCGCCGCCCAGGCCGCCCGAGCCGCCGACGCTGACGCCGACCGCGCCGGCCGTCTGGCCCGCGGCGATGGCCAGCGAGCCGCTCCAGCCGCCGTTGCCGCCGCCGCCGCCGATCGACTGGGCGAACACGCCCGCCGACCGGTCGCCGACCGTGTAGATGGAGCCCCTGGTCTTGATGGTGACGGTGTCGGCGTCGCCGCCGCCCAGGCCGCTGCCGCCCACGCCGACCGAGCCGCCCAGCGCGCCCTGGCCGACCGCCACGCCCGCCGCGATCGAGAAGCCGCCGCTGCCGCCCCCGCCGCCAACCGCCTGGGCGAAGATGCCGGCCGAACGGTCGCCTTCGGTGAGGATATCAGTGACGCTGCGCACCGTGGCCGAGCCGGCCAGGCCGCCCTCGCCGCCCGTGCCGCCGACCCCGACCGACGCCGCGCCGGCCGCCGTGCCGCCCGATAGCGCGCCGGCCAGGGCGAAGCCGCCCGTGCCGCCGCCGCCGCCGATGCTCTGGGCGTAGAGGCCCGCGGCGTCGACGCCCTTGGTGTTAATGCTGCCGGCCGTGTCGATCAGGACATTGTCGCCGATACCGCCCTTGCCGGCCCCGCCGCCCACGGCCACACCGATGCTGGCGCTGACGCCGCCCGAGGCCGCCGCCGCGATGGCGCCGCTCCAGCCGCCGTTGCCGCCGCCGCCGCCCACGCTCTGGGCGAACACGCCGACCGACCGCGCGCCGGTGGTGTCGATGAACACGCCGCTGGCGTGGTCGACGGTCACCGCGCCGCCCTTGCCACCGTCGCCGCCCGAACCGCCGACCGAGATCGCGCCCGAGGCCGCGCCGACATCGCCGACCGCCAGGGCCGCCGCGACCGAATAGCCGCCGTCGCCGCCGCCGCCGCCCACGCTTTGGGCGAACACGCCGCGCGAATCCGCGCCGGTGGTGGTCAAGGTTCCGTCGGCGGTGACGTGGACGATGCCGCCCTCGCCGCCCTTGCCGCCCTCGCCGCCGATGCCGATGCTGACCGCGCCATAGAGACCGGCCGCGGCGCTGATCCCGAAGCCGCCGCTGCCACCGCCGCCGCCCACGCTCTGGGCGTAGATGGCCGAGGCTCGGTCGCCCCGGGTAATGATCGAACCGCTGTTGCCGACCGTGACGTCGCCGCCCTTGCTGGCCGTGCCGCCCGAACCGCCGATCGACAGGGCGACGAACGCGCCCACGCTGACGGAGTCGCCGCCGCTGCCACCGCCGCCGCCCACGCTCTGGGCGAACACGCCGCCCGAGCCGTCCAGGACGGTGTTGATCGAACCGTGATTATAGACCGTGACGTCGCCGCCGGCCCCGCCGCCCGCGCCGTCGCCGCCGACCGCGAACTGGGCGCCCGCGCCGCCGCCGTTGCCGCCGCCGCCGCCCACGCTCTGGGCGAAGATCGCGTAGGAGTCATAGCCGTGGGTGGTCAGGTCGCCGTCATTGGTGACATTGACCGCGAGGCCCTCGCCGCCGGCCCCGCCGTCACCGCCGATGGCCACCAGGCCGCCGGCGCCCGCGCCGTTGCCGCCGCCCCCGCCGATGCTCTGGGCGAACACGGCCTGGGCCTGCTTGCCGTCGGTCTCGATCGCGCCGCTGTTGGTCACGGTGACGTCGCCGCCCTTGCCGGACGCCCCGCCCTTGCCGCCGATGCCGACCAGGCCGCCGCCGCCCGCGCCGTTGCCGCCGCCGCCGCCCACGCTCTGGGCGAACAGGCCGACAGCCAGGTCCTTGTGGGTGACGATCGAGCCTTGGTTGGTCGCGGTGACCGCGCCGCCGTCGCCCGAGGCGCCGCCGGCCCCGCCGATGCCGACCAGGCCGCCGGCCCCGCCACCGACCCCGCCGCTGCCGCCCACGCTCTGGGCGAACAGGCCGATGGAGGCCACGCCGCCGGTCTCGATCGTGCCGTCGTTGAACACGTCGACCGCGCCGCCCTGGCCGCCGCCCGAGCCGCCGCCGCCCAGGGCCACAACGCCGCCCGCGCCGCCGGCCGCGCCGCCGCCGCCGCCCACGCTCTGGGCCAGGACGCCGTAGGAAACGTCGCCATGAGTGACGATCAGGCCATGGTTGTCGACATCGACGCTGCCGCCGATCCCCGCCGCGTTCGAGCCGCCCGCGAAGGCGCCGATGCCGCCGGCCGAGCCGCCCGAACCGGACAGGCCGCCGATGCTCTGGGCCAGGATGCCGTTCGAGCCCTTGCCAAAGGTTTCCAGCGAACCGTCGTTGACGACGCCGACATGGCCGCCATGACCGCTGGTGCTGCCGGCCCCGCCGCCGCCGACAAGCCCTCCGCCAAAGCCGCCATCGCCGCCCGCGCCGCCGGCGCTCTGGGCGAACAGGGCCGAGGACTGGTCGCCCTGGGTGATGACCGTGCCGGTGCTGGTCAGGTTGGCCGTGCCACCGGTCCCGCCCTTGGCCCCGTCGCCGCCTTCGCCGACGGCCCCATAGCCGTCGCCGCCGTCGCCGCCCGCCCCGGCCTTGCTCAGCACCTGGACGCCGACCGCGTTGGCGCCCGTGGTCGAGATGTCGCCGTGGACGGTCAGGTCGACCGTGCCGCCATTGCCGCCCGAGCCGCCGTCGCCGCCGAAGCCGACCAGGATGGGCGGGACCGGGATCAGGAAGCCGATGCCGCCGTCGCCGCCGTCGCCGCCATTGGCCGTGACGTTCACGGCCGGCCCGCCAACCTTGTCGTAGTTGGCGCCGAGGGTCTGGGTGATCGTGCCGCCGCCGCCGCCGCCGCCGCCGTTGGTGCCATGGGCGGGCAGGTCCGTGCCGCCGCTCCCGCCGCCGCCGTTGGCGGCCTGGTTATAGTCGCCCGCCGCGGCCGGCATGGCCGCCAGCACCGTGGCGCCGATCGCGCCGGCGGTCAGGACACGGCCCAGGCCCTTGAGCAGCTTGCGCGCCGAGGTCTCCAGGCGCGCGGCCTGGGCGCGGCTGCGGACGTCGATGATCGGGATAATGTTCAGTTCGGTCGGGGCCGGTTGATGGGCCGCCAGCACGGCCAGGGCCGCCAGGCTGTCGTGCAGGCGCAACAGCAGCTTGGGCGGCAGGGCGCCGGACGTCCCGAACGAGGCGGCCAGCAGGTGGGCGACGGCGTCCTGGGTGGCCAGCAGTTCGGGGGCGGAAGGACCGAACCGCTCGCTCAGGGCGGCGGCGACCCGCGGATCCCGCGCTTCGCGGCCCCAACGGTCGGCCAGTTGCTCCAGCCCCTCGGCGAAACGCGCCAGACGATCAACGCGCGGAGACTCCGCACCAGCGGCTTGCGCCGCGTTCGCCAACTTGCCCATTTCGTAGTCCCCCTCAACGCGTGGCTCGACTTCCGATCGATCCACGCGCGCAACAGTTTAGCGGCTCTCTAAGCCGACTCGGACCGTTTTCGCGCTCTGGGAGAACAAAGTTATCTGTCCCATAGCGAAACGTCCGACGTCGTCTGTCGCAAGCGTTGCAATTTTCAGGGAGAAACCTGGGAGTTTGGAGCGGGCGATGGGAATCGAACCCACGACATTCTGCTTGGGAAGCAGACGCTCTACCTCTGAGCTACGCCCGCGAACGAGGGCTGGCCCGCGTTGCGTGGGTTCCCTTAGCGGGTCTTCCCGGCGCGCTCAAGCGGCAGCATGAGCCCGAGCCACAACATCAGGGCTTGGCGCCGACGGGTAGGGTCATCACGAACGGCAGGGTCGCCGAGGCGATCGACGAACGACGGCCGCCCTCGTGGATGATCGTGACGCGGCCCAGGCCCGGAGAAACCACGACGCCGATCATCTGGTCGATCCAGGCATGCAGCGTCGCGCGGGCATGTTCCAGCGCGTCGCCCTCGACGGAGGCGACGCCCGAGGCCTCGACCTCTTCCTCGAGCCCGATCACGCGGTCGACGGCCTCGTCACGTTCCTGGGTCATGGCAGCTCCTCAAGCGTTCTGGCCGTCCGGCCTGTCTTCTAACGGCCGTGCGTTGACGAGGTCCATGCAGCGGCGCACGATCGGTCAAACAGATGTTCGGGAGAGAACGCCATGGCCGACGGTCACCAGCATCCGGAAGAGCACGAGCGGGCCCATGAACGGGCCAAGTTCCACGCCATGACCGACGGCACGCCGCAGGACTGGGCGATCATCGCCAACGCTTCGATGGAATTCGGCCGCGACCTGCCTACACGCTTGATTTCACACCTGAAACTGCTGCAGGGCGACTGCGGCGGTTTCGCCATCGATCGGCTGGATCACAGCCTGCAGACCGCCACCCGCGCCTTCCAGGACGGCCGCGACGAAGAGTACGTCGTCTGCGCCCTGCTGCACGACATCGGCGACATCCTGGGCCCGCGCAATCACGCCGACATCGCCGCGGCGATCCTCCAGCCGTTCGTCTCGGAGGAGAACCACTGGATGGTTCAGCACCACGCCATCTTCCAGGGCTACTACTTCTTCCACCACCTGGGCCTGGACCGTGACATGCGCGACCAGTTTCGCGGCCATCCCAGCTTCGAACACACCGCCCAGTTCTGCCACATCTACGACCAGGAAGCCTTCGACCCGGCCTACAAATCGATGCCGCTGGAGGCCTTCGAGCCCATGCTGCAACGGGTGATGTCGGCGCCGAAGCGGTCGATCTACCTGCGCAAGGACGGGGACGCGGCGGCTTAGGGAGGACGACTTTCCGCTCTCGCGCCATTTCGATCGCTGGATATGGCACAACCGAAAGCCGACCTTCTCGACGTCCGAGGCGGCCGGATCGTCGCCACGTAGGGCGGCCAGACCGCTGCGCGCCACGAGCCGACATTGGGACCGCTCCGGGAACCGGACCTTCAGCCGACCATGCGAAGGCCGCGTGCCGCTCTAGCGCTTACCTTCGCTCGCGCACCTTTGTGGACGTCGGCCCGCGTTACGAAGCTCGTCGCAGAGGCCCTCGAACAGTTCGAAGTATCGAACCCGCAAGTCGGCCTGGGTCCAGAGAGAACGCAGCTGGCCGCCATAGTTCGACGGCCAGCACCATACCCTCGCTTTGCAAGGGGCGTAGCAGCGGCAAAAGCCGAGCGCGACCGGGAGTGACCGCCCGTAGGCAGGCTACCACAAATGCCAGTCGTCGAGCGCGAACGAGAGCGGACCTAGCAAGGCCAGGATCGTGATCAGCATTGTCGCGGCGACAACGCCGAACGCGAAATACCTCCATCCGCCATGGCCGGCGTACCATCGCAAGATCGCCGGCGGCGCAACGGGCCCGAAGTCGCGGACGATGCGCTGGCTGTAGATGATGGCGCCCGTGATCGAAATGGACGTTAGAATACTGCCAAAGCCGAACCACAGGACCTTGGTGACCAGGCCGCAGAACGTGCCGAAGTGAAGCGGATTTGCCGCCAGAAAGACGCGGACGAGCGCATTCTGACGGTCGGCCATCAGGTGCTGGGTAGGCGCGCATCGCACGGGATCGATCGTCACCCTGTTTCCGTTGTCCGCCGTCAGGAAGGCGGCGCCCTGCCCCATGATCACGATGGGCTCGCCGACCTTTTCCGGGAGCACCACTATACGGATGTCCAGCCCGGGAGCCCTCTGCGACAGGAGCGCCAGGCACTGATCGAGCGCGGTCGCGCGGGAAGTCAGGACCGGGGCTGTCGTCGACCGGGCCGAGGGCTCGATGCCGACCGAACCGACAAGATAGATCAAGCCGGTGACAGCGATGATGGCCGCGAACCAGATCGACCAGAGCGCCGCGAAGCGATGGAGGTCGCCCGCGAACCGGCGCAGCTGGCCTCGCCGATAGAGCGGCATATTGAGGAAGCCGCGCCAAAACCGCTTGTAAGAGACGAGCCCCGAAACCAGAAGAACGGTCAGCAGGACGGAAAACAAGCTGACAAAGAAGTAGCCCAAGGCGTTGGGCAGCATGAGCCGGCGGTGGAGCTGACGCAGCACTTGCTGGACGTTGCGCCAGGGCGTCGCGCCGGCGAACGCTCCATCTTGCGGATTGGTCCAAATCCGCCGCGTCTCTCCCGATGGGAACGCGATGACGGCTTGCGCGCCGAACCCCCTTTCCAAGGGTGCGCGCAGCACCTCCACGCGCCCGCCGTCGGCATGAGCCAGCGCAGTCCGATGGATTCGATCCCATGCGATGGGCGCGTTCGCCGGGGCCGCCGACCGCATCGCCGACGATAGTAACCAATCGATCTCGTTGGAAACGGTCGCCAGCGTCCCCGTGGCCAGGATGAAGGTCAGAATGACGCTGAGTTTCAGACCCGCCCAGCTGTGGACGCGCCACCAGACCGATCGCTTTTTTTCTTTGGCCATGATCGTCAGAAGCGCTTGCGAACCTCGACGAACGCCGTGCGGGGCTTGCCTGGGAAGGAGCCATTGCGCAGGCCAAATCCTGACGCGGCGTACTTGCGATCGAATAGGTTTTCGACGCGCAGCATGACCTCGGCGAAGCCCAGGTCGGTGGTGATCGTGCTGTCGAACACGACGTAAGGCTTGACCCGTTCGCCGTTGAAGCCGCGCTGAGCCGACACGTACTGACCGCCGGCGGCGAAGGCGGTGCGGATGCCCGCCATCTGATAGCGCGTCCAGAAGCCGGCCTGGTTCTCTGGCGCGTTGACGAAGCGGTCGCCCACGGCGTTGATCAAGGACTGTCCCGGCGCCGTGCCGGTGATGCGCGTGTCGTTGCGCGCGTAGTTTGCGAGCAGCAGCCAGTTCTTGGTGATATCGGTCGAAAGGGTCAGCTCCACGCCCTTGCTGGTCACCTCGCCGATCGGCGCAAGCTGATCGACGCCATTGACTGGAGGCTTGGCCGCATCGACCTGCAACATGTTGCGTCGGACGATGCGGTAGGCGGCGATCGCCGCCTGCACCTTGCCGCCGAGCAGCGCCGTCTTGGCGCCGCCCTCGATCTGGTCACCGGTTACCGGCGCGAAGGGACCGCCGACCGTCGGCGACTGATCACCGGTGTTCTGCGGCTCGAAGCCGTCCGACCAGCTCAGATAGACCGAAACGTCGGCGCGGGGCTTATAGATCGCCCCGGCCCGCCAAGTGGTGGCGCCGCCCTTCCCGCCGGCTCCCGCGACCCGATCGCGGTCTTCGAACCAGTCGTGGCGCACCCCGCCCACAAGCAGGAAACGGTCGCCCAGCGCCAGCTGATCTTGGGCATAGACGCCATATCGCGTGGCGCGTGTCCGTTCGATCTCGAATGGTATATCCGCCACGCCGTAACTCGATATCGGCGTTGCTCGATAGACGGGATCGCGCAGGCTGATCGCCGGCACGACGCCGCCAATTTCCACGGGATCAGCGCCGCGATTGCGGAAGACCGCGTCCTCTTGATACCAGTCCCCGCCCACCAGAACGGTATGCTCGATGACGTCGGTGTGCAGCTTGGCGATCAGATTGGCCGCCGTCGAAAGCCCCTCGGTGCGCCGGATCTGATCGGCGAAGTCCCGCGGCACGCCGTCGAGCACGCGGCCGTCGGCGCCGAGCTGATAGATGGGATTATGGAACTGCTGGCGTTCGTTGTAGCGGAACCATCGCCCGCTAGCGTTGACCGAGACCGCATCGCTCAATTCGCTTTCGACAAGCGCCTGATGGTACTGGGTGTTGATCTTGATGAAGTCGGTCGGCTCGGCCGCGTTGAACCGCACGCCGGCCTGCAGATTTCCATCCCTGTCGACCGGCACGCCGCGCAAGCGGTTTCCGGGCAAGTTCTGGTCGGCATAGGTAGATTGCAACGTCGCCTTGGTCGCCTCGCCCAGCTTGAAGGTCAGGCCGACGTCTCCGATCGCCGTGCGGTTGCTGGCGTTGCGACGGAAATCGTCGAACCTTTCGTAAAACCCGCCGAGGCGGCCGGCGATCGAACCCTCCGCGTCCAGAGGCCCAGTGACGTCTCCCGACGCGCCTAGACGATCATGGGTCCCCACGATCGCCCGCAGGTTCGCCGCGAAGCTGTCACCCGGCTTCTTGGTCACATAGTTGATCGTTCCGCCCGGAGAGCCCGGGCCAAACAGCATGCCTGCGGGCCCCTTCAGGAATTCGACGCGCTCGATGGTGAACAACTGCGGCACCGAAAACGCTTGATAGGGATCGCCGCGCAGCCCGTCGTAGAACGCACCCTGCTGACGAAAGCCCCGGAAGGTGACGCCCGAGTATGAGAAGAAGCTCACGCCGGCGACATCACGATAGAGGTCGGTAATCTGGCGCGCGCCCTGATCCTGGATCAGCTGAGCATTTATGACGTCAACCGACTGAGGAATATTGATGGGATCGTCGGCCACCTTGCCGATATTCGTCGACGTCGTTCGATAGAGCTGCTGAGCGCGCGCCGTGACGATGATGTCGTCAACCCAGGTGTCGTCTCGTCGCTCCGGAAGCGATTGCGCCCAAGCGATCACGGGGCAGGCCGCCATCACGGCCACCATCGACACAATGTACTTCACCAAACACCCCGAAGAATCGCAAATGATAATCACTCGCGATATACCGAAACATTTCTAGGAGACAACGTCCTTTCGGCGACGCGACATGAGGAGCGGGCTAGCGTGTCGCGTCCTTCAGGCCTTCAGATCGCCTCCGGAGGAGACGTCGACCTCATGATCCGAAGGTCCGAATTGTCGACGGGACCGCGCCACTAGCGGACTCGACGTCCGCTCCGGAAAGGCGACATTCGGCCAGGCTGGGGACTGGGAAGATCGATTGATAGTCGATCATTCCGCGCTCCGCTTGCGGAGGCCTACCGGGTGGCGCCGTCGCGAATTCGCAGGTCGAGATCCCGAGCCGCGGCTTGCCCCCAGGCGTAGAGCGCCTCCAGCACGGGGCGCAGCGACCGCCCCCGTTCGGTAAGTTGGTACAGGTTGCGATCAGGCGCGAGGGCGTCAGGCTCGCGGACCACCAGGCCCTGCTCCGTGAGCGCCTTCAACCGCTCGGTTAGCACCTTGTCGCTGAGCGCCGGAATCGCGCTGCGTAGCTGGCCGTAAGACAGAGGGCTGTCCTTCAGGCGCGCCAAGATCACCGGCTTCCACTTGCCGCCCAGCAGTTCGAGCGAGACCTCGACCGGGCAGCCATAGGTGCGGGGAATGCGCTTCATGATCCAACCTCCGGCGACTTACCAACTGGTGCGTTGAACGCGTCCGACGCCTCGGCCTAGCTGCAACGCCAGGTCAAGCACGGAGCCCTAGCATGAAAATCATCGCCTTCGACCGCTTCAATCCCGGCGTCACCCTCGACACGCTGCGACCCTATCTGCGCGAGGAAGTCGCCAATGTCTGGCGGCTCTGGAAGGCCGGGATCGTGCGCGAGAACTACGCCAGGGCGGACGAACCGGGCGTGGTGATCGTCTTCGAATGCGAGGGCGTGGAGGCGGCGCGGCGCTATGTGGATGACTTCCCGCTCAGCAAGGCGGGTCTGATCTCCTGGGAGTTCATCGCGCTCGACGCGCCCCTGCCCCTGGAGTTCCTGTTCGATCCGTCAGTCGACGTCGCGCCGCCGTTCGATCGCACGTCGGCGGCATAGGACATGAAGCGATATAACGGCCTGGAAGTGCCCACCGATTTGGTCGACCTTTGCGAGCCGTCGGGGATGGCGGTGCTGGTCTACGACATGCAGGTGGGGATCTGCGGCCAGATCGGTTCGGCTCCGACCGTCACCGCGCGGTGCGCCGAGGTGCTGACG
>Ga0307515_10018463_pt1 | contig 12620 bp, 3 predicted proteins | sample 17_EM_MG_FD_194513 | JGI IMG/M metagenome (GOLD analysis project Ga0307515, IMG submission 194513) | Populus trichocarpa ectomycorrhiza microbial communities from riparian zone in the Pacific Northwest, United States - 17_EM | ecosystem: Host-associated > Plants > Roots > Unclassified | place... | reverse complement strand
ATATTTAAAGTCGCTCAAGCGTAATATAAATGCGGTTTTCTATTTATTACCTTCCCGTATTTAGAGATAGTTAAAGGCGGCGATAATATTAAGCTTAGTATAGATTTTGGCTTAACTAAGCCGCTTAAGGGTCTTATATATAAGCGGTACTGGGTATTAGTTTTTAATTATAATAGCGTTAAGTCCTTTATAGTTAACGTAGAATCGGATACCTCCTCTTAGCTTCTTAGTAAGAAGGATAAGGGCGGCTACTAGTAACATACTAGGACGAATAAATCCTTTATTAAGGTGCTTATTAATATACTTTTTTATAACTAAAAGCTTATCTTTTAATATTAAGTAGGGTCTTTTATAAGGTAGCATTTTTTCTTATTTAATGTTAATAGTATAGTTATTAGGTTAATATAGGGGGAGTATATCTACGCTCTTTTATAAGCATATATTGGTAAAGTTATAGTACCTTTTAGGGAGGAGCTTACGGAGTTCTTCGTTGGTAAGTCCTTTTTTAAGCTTTATAAACTTCTTAAAGTCTAAAGGTAAAAGACCGTAGAGTTCTATAGGGGCGTTATCTTCTAGAAGGTTAACTATATCTATCCTATTACTATAGAGGATATAGTTCTATTCTTTATTAAGCTTATATAGTTATAATTAGGAAGCTATAGTAACGGTCTAGCCTTTTTTATATACTATATAGTAGAAGGCTAAGGTACTTACATAGTGGTAGTTAATCGTAGGTGGGATAATAAGGGGTTCCTTAGGTTAATATCCTGGGGAGTAAATAGAGGCGGCTAGGCTATACCCTAGGCAAGTCTCTCTACAGTATTTAGAGTTAAAGGTTACTTCTCTCTTCTTCTAGTTAATGGTAGGGTTATATTATTTAAGCTAGTTTATTTTAAGGATAATAGGGTAGTTAGCAAGTAGTATTATATAGGCCTAGAGTTCTTCCTAGTGCCTATTTATATTTAGGTAAAGTTATGCTATATAGGTAATCTTCTATATAGTATAATTACCGTTAGCGAGTTATAGGGCGCGGGCTTTAGTAAGGGGTAAGGTAGGTAGGTTATAAGTACGCATAAATTAGGTATCTATAAATTTATTAGTAGCTCTGTAATTAATTATAAAACGGCTTTTATATTATTTTTTAGCAGTAGTTCCTATTATAGGTAAAACTATCTATTTCTGTCTATTTATCTTTATTAAGTTATCTATTAAGTAAGCTAATATATAGATCCCTCTATTATTAGGACGTCCTAACCTACAACTTAGGGCTAGGACTTAGTGTTTTCCATTTCCATATCTAACTCTACTGTTACGGACGCTTTAAGTACAATATTATAACTACTTGGAGAAGAGTTAGAAGAAGCTAGTTAGTTAATTTAGGTACGGTCTAGGATGGAGCTGGTAAAACTATATAATAAAGAATAGTAACCAAGGTTATATAATATGCTATGTAAAGTATAGAAGGAACGAGAGAAACTTATATACCTTACGTATAATACATACATCACGTATAAGAAGGATTTCATAGGAGTACGGTTATGTATTTAAGGACCCTTAGTCCCTACCTAGATAGTTCCTTCCTTATAGTAATTCTTAGAATATAATTAAAGTTAATTTATTAGGCAACCACTCCACCAATTATTATTACGTTGTTAACTTTAATTTGCATTACCTATATACCTAGCCTATTAACAAGCCTATCGTAGTACTTACTATAAGGTTCCATTATACAATTACTACCTAGTTATAGTATTAAATACAGAAAGTTAAATAACATGCCACTAAAAGCAGCCACTATGACGCCATTAACGGCGGCAACTACTTTAAGGTTAGGGGGTAACACTAGTATAGTAAATACTAACTCGCAACAACCTATAACGGTAAGACAATTATAAGAAATAGTTAACTAGTTAATAGAAAATAATATAATACTTAAAAATAGGATTAACGGGATAGGCGCAGTAAAGGTTAAGTTACTATTAATTAAAAGATTCTTAGGAGAGAGATTAAAGCTTAAAGGATTTCTTACGTAAATACACTTTAAGGTTACGTAAGAGGGAGTAAAGCTAGTAATACCTATGGATCAAATAGCGTATATAAGGCTATTCTTAACAGGAAGAGCACTTAAATAGTTTAAGCCTTACCTTATAGAAATATAAGTAAACGGAATAATAACTATAAACTAAGAGGTATAGTTTATATTTTTAAGCTAAAACGGATTTATAGAGCGACTTATACAAATGTTCGGAGACCTAGAGGCAGCGACTACGGTAGAAAGAAAACTCTAAGACATTACGCAGCGAACTTTAGCAATTAAGTATATAACGCAGTTTTAAATATTAGCAATATAAGTTAAGTAGAATAATAGGGCGCTTATAGCACAGTATAAACAGGGACTTAAGGCTAAAGTCTAGGACGCAATTATTCTAATAGAAGATGCGGGCACCCCAAAGGAACTAATAGATTAAGTAATAAAGATTAATAATAGGATCTACTAAAGGGAGCAGACTAAGAGAGGTTAGGATAGAGTTCTATAGTTATATAAGACGTAGAGTACGCAACAACTAAAGCTAAATTAAAAACTATAGTATAGCGCAGAACTAATAGACCTAAGTAGTATTAAAGAAGCCTATAAGAGATAGAGTAAGAAACTATAGAAACCTAGAGGTTAAGGATTTAATAATTATAGAACTAAGGAGCATAGGCCAAATTAGGGATCTTATTAGTAGAAGACGTTTAGGCGGACTCTATAGCAAAGTTAATAGTTTAGAAAAGGAGCTTATATAAATTGTAGAAAATAGAGTAACTTCGCAAGGGATTATAAAGATGGTTAGAGTTACTATATAATAAAGGGAACTAGACTAGCAGAAGATATATATATATATAAAGGGATAATAGTATACCATAAGGAACAAAAGAGTGTTTAATTAGAAGTTTTGCGTTTTGTTATAATAACGTATACCGGATTTATAAAGACGCTAAGTATAGCGCAAGCTATTGGCCACAGGAGCCAAAGTTAAAGGGACTTAAAGAAACTAAAGAGTTAGATAAAGAATAAGATTAACTTTATAAGCTAGATTAAGATATTACAGTAATATACGGATAAAGATTAATAACAATAACAATAGAGTCAGAGTACTTATTAATTAATAGCGACAAGGACAGTAAAGGAACTAACTAGGGGTATTTAAACCTTAATAACGCAATAGAAGTAGAGACTGGGACCGCTATAGGGCAAGGTTTAGTAATGGGTATTATAACACCGTTAGATATAGCATCCATCGCTTTATAAGACGGAAGGAGTAACATCTAAAGATAATTAAGTAAGCAGACGACTGCTAGTGCTAGCGCACCACTCAATAAAGGCAAAAGGCTATAGGCTTAAGATTCTTAAGACGAGATAAGAGATAACTAAGATTTTTAAGACGAGATAAGGTATACCTAAGGACCTATAACGGATAAAAACCGATAGAGTAGGGCAGTAGCTTAGTTCAGCAATATATAAATAAGCTTAGGACAGAGTTTCCTATAGGTATAAGATTCTTAAGATAAAATAAGTAAGATTTAAGACTTTTAAGACGAGATAAGAACACTACGGACACCTAATTAAACTAAGGTAGGAGTAAAGCTTAAGTTAGAAGCGAGCTTAGGATTAAAGAATTTAAGGGGTTAGGAATTCGGAGTATAAATAAGGACACCTATAGGCAAGAGGTAAGAGGCTTCTTTATAGATTAGAGAATCTATAATATAAATAGTAGTTAGACTAGGAGACAGATATATAAACCTAGAGGACTTACTAGGAGAACGTAGTATTTAGCCTAAAGATTAAAAAATTAATACTAAGATTAAGAAGCGGGAGGACTTTAAAGATCTACTCGCGAGATATAAAAAAAAAGAAACTATAGAGGAATTTAGAGCAAGAATTACCTTATAGTAAGAGCAGAAACTAGATAAGAGATTTAGTACATTAGGACGTATAAGGGATAGAGCACCTATATAAAGGATCACCAATAGGCCTAAAGTAGGCACACTAAGAGCTAAGTAGCTTACTGAATTAGAACAAGAAGAGGATCTAGGGATTCTTACTAGGTTTAAAGAACAATATACTAAAGGCTATTACGATATAGTAATAAGAAGATACTTCTTAACGGACATACTATATATACTTAAAGGGTTATACTAAAAGTAGTACAGATAACGACACAACGATAAGTGGGAAGATTTCTATATATGGTTAGATAAAAAAGTTATCTAAAACCACCCAATTATAGAAAAGGCTATAATATACATAAAAGGAGCCTTAATTATAATATTAAATGATTTAGAGGAGTAATTAGAGGACTAGAGAAGTAAGAGGTAAATCTTAGTACCTGTAAACAAAGTCGTAATGCTTAGATTAACACAAGATAGGTTTAAACTTAAGGATAAGGACGAGCTAAGAGTTAACCCAAGATACTAAGTATATTATATACTATCGTGAATAGCATATATAGATAATGCGTATAATATACATAGAGCACTAAAGGACAAAAATTGAAAGTATTTAATAAGAATATATTAGATAATAGATAAGGCAAAATACCGAAACGCTAAGTATATATAAAGTTAGTACCCTATAGAAGTTTAAGAATAAGGGGACTTAATACTTTAACCAGGAAGATTCCTTACGGAAGAATACCTAGATAGACGATAATAGTGGGAATGTTTAGAAAATACCTGTCTATAGTATATTAAAGATAAAAAGCGAACTAAGTATTGGCCTAAGTTAGACTAAGTATAAATAGGATTTAGTAGCTAATAATTAGGAAAAGTAAAGGCCTATAGGACTAGAGGGAGCTAGTAGTAGAGCCTTAGACCCTTAAAGGAATTTAAGGTTAATACCCAAATTTATAAGTTAAATAGCAAGATTAATAGTTTAAGGTATTAATAGATAGTGGAGCAATAAGGAACTATATCTCGCTAGCAGCAGTTAAAAAAATAGGATTACTACACAGATAGAAGGAACATCTTTACCTATTAGTAATAATTTTAGGAGATCCGATAGCCTATAGAGGAGGCATTATTAATCTTAAAATAGGACCTATTTAGTTAACTATTAAAGGGAGATAAATTAAGATGTCTTTTAATATATTACTATTAGGGAATAATAAGGCAGTACTAGGAATGCCTTAGTTATAAAAATACAATCTAAAGATTAACTAGGTTATAGGTTAGGTTAATATTAAAGATACTTAATACTATAAGATATAATAATAAATTAAGTTAGTATGGTACTAAGTTAAAGTAACATATAAAGAAACCGAGAAAGGGTTAGGTTATATACTAAAGAGATACTATAAGTATAGTAAAAAACTATAGTTATCGGAAAGTAAAAAGCTATTAAAGTATATAGTATAGGACTATAAAATAGAATTAGAACTAGGAATAAGTTTAAGGTTTTTTTTAATCTATAAGCTTACTAAAGAAGAAGGTAAAGCGTTAAAAGAGTTTATTTAAGAAAACTTATAAAAGGGATATATTAGATTATTATAATTATTAGCGGTTTATTTAGTACTATTTATACTATAAAAAAAAATAGTAAACTAAGGCTATGTATTAACTACAGGCAGTTAAACAGCATTACTAGAAAGGATAGGTATCCTTTACCCTTAATTAGTAAAATTTAAAATAGGATAGGTAATACGTAAATCTTTATAAAGATAGATTTAAGATAGGTGTACTATTAGATTAGAATTAAGGAAGGCGATAAATAGAAGGCAGCCTTTAGGTTAAAGGAAGGACTATATAAACCATTAGTTATGCAATTTAGGCTTATAAACGCACTAGCGATGTTTTAGAAGCATATTAACAATATATTAGGAGAATACTTAGATAAATTTATTATAGTATATCTTAACGATATTATTATCTACTTAATAACTAAGGAAAAATACGGAGAATATATTAAATGGGTTTTAAAGAGACTATAAAAAGAACAGATGCTAGTAGTAATTAAAAAATATAAGTTCTTTACTAGGAAAACCGATTTTATTAGATTTATTATTAAACTAGGCCAACTTAGTATAGATCTAAAGAAGATTAAGGCTATAGTAAATTAGTAGGAACTAGAGAACGTTATATAGTTAAAATCGTTTCTAGGGTTTTATAATTACTATAGAAGGTTTATAGCGTAATAGTTAAAGGATATTAAGCTATTTATATAGTTAATAAAAAAAGAAGAACTATAGATATAGGGAAAGGAATAATAAGAACTATTTATAAAAGTTAAGAGGTTATTTACCTAGGAGCCAGTTCTTAAAATTTATTAACTAGGTCTAGAGACGGTTGTAAAAATAAATATATTAGACTTTATATTAGGAGTATACTTTATATAAAAGTATCTAAATAGATGGCATCTAGTAGCATACTATAGTTAGAAAATAATACCACTAGAGTTAAACTATAACATCTATAATAAGGAGTTATTAGGTATAGTTATAGTACTAAAGGAATAGAGAGTATTCTTATAAGGTATAGAGAAACTATTTATAGTTAAAATGGATTATAAAAACCTAATAGGATCCCTAATAACAAGAAACTTAACTAAAGATAGGTTAGATAGGCAGAGATGCTTATAGAATACTATTTTAAGATTTAGTATATTAAGGGTATAGACAATACACGAGCCAATACGTTAAGTTAAAAGGCTAAACTGTAAAATAATGAAAAGCTATTAGGGGCTTTGTTACAAAAAGATATAAATAGATTAATTAGGTATAATTATCTAAAAATTATAATAACTTATAAGGGTAAACTAAATAGAGTTTATAAGTTACTAGAAAGCTTTTAGGTATAAAGAATTCTAAAAGCGTAGCTAGAAGATCCATAAATAGATATATATAAAAACTAAGAAGTAAAGTATATCCTAAGAAGTATAGTAGAGCACTTTATAGAAGATTTCTATAAGGGATTAACTTAAGGATATAATAGAGCCACGGGCTTAATGTTAAGACTCTAGGAGGAGTATATTATTAATGGAATTTAGGGTATAGCATAAAAAGTTATAAAGAAGTATCTAAATTATTAAAGAAATAAACTAACGAGGTATAAGCTATATAGAGGGCTACAACCTATTAAAATACTAGAGAGACTATAGGAGGTTATATTATAGGACTTTATTATTAAGTTACTAAAATTAAAAGATCCTATTATAGGATAAGATTATAACGTGATTTTAGTTATAGTAGATAAGCTTATAAAGTGGGGATACTTTATAGCTTATATAGAAGAAATCTCAGCAGAAGATATCGCTAGAATCTATATAAAAGAAGTATTTATAAGATATAGGGCACTAAGTAAGATTATATTAGACAGAGATCTAAGATTTATAGCAGTATTCTAGGAGGTATTCTTAGCGGAGTAAGAAGTTTAAGCAGTAACTTCTACCGCATATTATTTATAGACAGATAGTTAAACGGAAAGATTAAACTAGATACTAGAGCAGTATTTAAGGCACTATATTAATTACGTATAGAATAATTAGGTATCACTATTACTAATTATATAATTTATATATAATGCAACACCTTAAGAAGGAATAGGTACTTTACTATTTAAGGCGAATTACGGATATAAGCTAAGAATATTATTATCGCCACGTTAAGCAAAAAAGACGAGTAGTATAGCTAAGTAGAGAATAGAGACTTTAATAAATCTTTATAAGAACCTTATAGAAATAGCTAAGGTAGTATAGTAAAGAATAAAGAAATACTACGACGCTAAAAGATCTAAGGGACTAGATCTTAAGGAGGGAGACAAAGTATAGCTACTATATAAAAATTTTAAGAGTTAACGACTAAGTAAGAAGTTGGACTATATTAGACTAGGACCTTTTAAAATTATATAAAGGATTTTACTAGTTATATTTAAGTTAAATCTACTAGCCAGAATAAAAATCTATCTAGTATAGTATATTATAATACTAGAGCCAGTATATAGGAATATTAAGCCACTAGTTTATAAAGCAGACACGTATAGGGGGCAAGAAGAGGATAAATAGCAAGTTTTAAGGATTATTAGTTATAAGAACGTTAATAATAAAATATAGTATAAGGTAAAGTGGATAGGCTATAATAATACTACTTAGGAGCTACTAGAAAATCTAAAAAACGCTATAAGAAAGGTATAAGAGTATTAGAAGAAAATAGGTTAGATAATATTAATAAAGAAAGATCGCTAAAGAACGAGTTACCTAAGGGGGACCTAGAAAGAGCAACTGCTAAACTACTTAGAGTTGTTTCCTTTATAGGAAGAGAGTTAGTTCTCTTATTACTAAGTTCCTATAGACCTTATTCTATAAGTTTCTACTTCTTAAAATAGACCTTTTTACAAACCTTCTTAAGACAAAGAAGATAGGTAGACGCTATAATCCAAGCATCTAGGGCCTTTTATTCCGCATTTTAAGAATATTTTAATTTAGTAAGGGCACTTATAAGCTTACCGTTAAGCTTTATAGTAGCAAATTAAATATAAGACCCTATAATAAATTACTTAGGGAGCTTAATAACTATTAAGAGTTATAGGACGTATATACTTAGCGTTAGAGATAGAGCGAATGTCATAGGACGAACGAATATTCGCTTTAGTATACTCCGAATAAGAGGATAATTGCTAGGAGGAAGGACTCGCTAACGCAATATAAGCTAACCCCTCTTTTATATAATAAGAATATAGAGATAGTATTATCTTACTAAGCAATAGTATGCTAGTAATAGTGCGAGTATAATACTACGCTTATAAAGATAAAGGAGGTTTTAAAACCTTAGAAGATATAATAAGTAATAATATTAACTAAATTAATTAAACGGATATTATACCTCTAGTAAACGACTTAGAGATATTAGGGATCTTTAAGGACAAAGATAAAGAGGAGGGAGATGGTGTTACGGACGCTTTAAGTATAATGCTATAACTACTTAGAGAAAAGTTAAAAGAAGCTAGTTAGTTAATAAAAGTACGGTCTAGTATAGAGCTAGTAGAACTATATAATAAGGAATAGTAAGCGAGTTATATAATATTATATGCAGTATATATAGTATATAAAGGGAATATACGTATAATACGTACAATATATACATTACGTATAAGAAGGATTTCTTAGGAGTACGGTTATATATTTAAGGACCCTTAGTCCCTACCTAGATAGTTCCTTCCTTATAGTAATTCTTAGAATATAATTAGAGTTAATCTATTAGGCAACCACTCTACTAGTTATTATTACGTTGTTGACTTTAATTTATATCACCTATATACCTAGCCTAATAACGAGCCTATCGTAGTACCTGCTACAAGGTTCCGTTATAATAACCCCTTAAGTATATACGGCTTGTCCGTAAGGAAGTATCTTTTTATTACTATATTATAATAACCTTTTATATATTATTCTTTAAACCTAATTAGAATCCCTAAATCCTCTTCTTATTCTAGTTTAGTAAGCCACTTAGCTCTTAATATACCTACTTTAGGCCTATTAGTAATTCTTTATATAGGTGCTCTATCCCTTATACGACCTAGTATACTAGATCTCTTATCTAGTTTCTATTCTTACTATGTAGTAATTCTTGCTCTAAATTCTACTATGGTTTTTTTCTTTTCGCGTCTTATAAGTGGATTCTTAAAGTCTTCTTACTTCTTAATCTTATTAGTAGTCCTTATTCGTGTATTAAAATCTTAGTTTTATAAAATTCTTAATCCTAAGCTTTCTAACTTAAGCTTAGCTCCCGCCTTAGTCTAACTAGGCGTCTATAGTGTTCTTATCTCGTCTTAAGAATCTTAAATCTTACTTATCTCGTTTTAAGAATCTTATACCGTTGGGAATTCTTATCCTAAGCTTATTTATATGTCTTTAAACTAAGCTACTGCTCTACTCTATTGGTTTTTATCTATTATGGGTCCTTAAGCTATCCTTATCCTGTTTTTAGAGTCTTAGATCTCTCTTATCTTATCTTAAGAATCTTAAGCCTTTGGCCTTTTACCTTTATTAAGTAGTAAGCTAGCACTAGCAGTTGTCTACTTACTTAATCTTCTTTAGATATTACTTCTTCCGTCTTATAAAGCAATAGATACTATATTTAATGGTATTATAATACCCATTATTAAACCTTACTCTATAGCGGTCTTAGTCTCTGCTTTTATTATAACTTCTTTAAGGTTTATACGCTCCTAGTAAGCTACCTTTATTACCTTATTATTTATAAATATTTTGCCTATGTTAAACTTATTATCTTTGGTATCCGGTCTATGTAATGGTTTATTAATTCCTCTATACTCTATAGATTTTAGCTTTTATAGCTAATAGCTTACGCCATACTTAGCGTCTTTATAAATTTGGCATGCGTTATTATAATAAAACGTAAAACTTTTAATTAAATACTCTTTTATTCCTCATAGTATACTATTATCCCTTTATACATATGTGTCTTTTACTAGTTAAGTTCCCTTTATTATATAGTAACTCTAACTATCTTTATAATCCCTTATAAAGTAACCTTATATTACGGAACGCGGGTAATGGCTACAAAGCGTATGTATTTGGGGAGTCTACAAGACATTACGCGATCGATCGTAAGGGTTGAGGGCGTAAGGAGGTAATATACCCTTGCGTAGCTGACATAAGCTATACGCGAGGTGTACGTAAGAGCACGGGGTTCTCCTATAGAGGCCCCTACGGTCGGGTTCTGTGACACTACCCCCCCTCCTATTAAGGCGGAGCTCCGGCGACGCTGTGGTTGCTATATATATATAGGGGGAAATGCTTAGGGTATCTAGAAGAAGGAATATTGTTATAGGTATAACGGGCTCGTATAGGTGCTTCTGACTTAAAGCTTGTGGGTTGCTACTATGCGAAGGTACTAGGCTATAGAGGGGAAGGAGGCTGTTAGGGACTTAGTGAGGTGCGAGGGTATTGCCGAGGCGCTAGTAGTAAGTGAGCTAATAGCGATTTTCTATCCCGGGGATGGAAAATCCTAATTAGTTGGCTTCTCCTTAGCGTCTAAAATCTGACTAATTAGATAACTTTAACCGGCGGTTAAAGTTCCTTAATATTTTATTGGAGTAGTTACATAACGGTAATGTATAACGATTTAGCTGTGACGGCTCCTATAGGGGATTAGGTACGAAATCTCTGCTTAGGCCTAGTTTCTATAGGTTTATATAGTGGAAATCGCTAATTAGATCTTTTACGTTTTTAAAATCTTCCTATAGTTGCTATTCTGGCTGATCTATGTTAAATCCTATGTAGGTAGCTTTATAGTAGAGCCACCGTCCTCTGCCTTTACTAAAGTATTTAGAGTCAATAATTTGTTTAACGGTCTACTCCTTATGGTTCTTATCTTTGTTCTTATCTTAGATTAGTACTAGTAGGGGTTTAGGCTGTGTTTGTCCTGGTAGAGGGTTAGGCTAGTAAAGGTGTAGTAGCTATAGGTAAAACACGGGCTATATTCCGCGGGTGGCTAAGGTAGGCGGGAGCTCTAGTTTATATATAGCTCCTCTATTAATAACTTGTTTAATCTAATAGGGGCTAAGGTTCTTATAATTAAGTGACTTTATAAGTCTCTGTATGGAGATATTACGTATATCTAACTATACCTAGTCGCCAACACGTATCTCGGGTGGTGGTGTTCTGTAGCGGTTAGTAAAGTAAGCTTATCTTGCTTGGGCCTAGGCCATCTCTCCTTTATAGTAGTTAAGTAGGTCTTTTATATGGTTTGCATATTAATTAACAAGTAGTATCTTAAGGCGTTTTCTATATAGCAGTTTCTTATCAATAGGCTCTAGTAGCTCTATACTAGATTGTAGGTGATATCCTTTATTCGCGAAGAATGGGGTAAGTCCTGTAGTGGCTAAGATATAGTTATTTGCTGTAAATTTACCTATGGAAGGTAGTTTACCCAGTTGTCCTAACTATAGGCGACTACCTGTTGTAAGTACGCCTTTATACTAGCGTTAGCGTTTTCTGGTTATCCTGCAGTTTTGTAGTAAAAGGATATAGACATCTTAATGGAGATACTAAGGTGTTAGCAGATTCGCCTTTATATATTAGAGTTAAATTATATACCTTAGTTAAATATAATAGAGTTGGGTAACCTATATAGTCGGTAAACTTCGCGGAGAAAGGCGTTAGTAATATTGCTTACGGCTACGCCTTTAGTTAGGATGTAGTGGCGTTCTTTTATAAGTCGGTATATTATTATAAGGATGTTTTTATAGGTTTGGCCATATCATTTATAAGGCGGTAGGTTAATAATGAAATCTATAGCGATATCTGCCTATTATTATATAGGTACTAGTAGAGGGTGTAGCAGTCCTTAGTACTTTATATAAAATGCTTTAGCATATTTATAGCTGTGGTAGGCGCTTATAAAGCGTTTAACTGAGTCTATTATTTTGGGCTAGAAGTAGTATCGGCTGAAAAGCTTATAGGTTCCTCTTTTGCCTAGGTGGCCGCTTAATTAGAGATTATAGGCCATTTAGATTAGTTGCCGTTATAGGTCTTCTAAGTTGGGGATAAATAGACGGCCTCTATAATAGAGCCTATTCTCTTTTACTTCTAAGGCTGCTATATTAATCTGACCTAAGCTTTA
>Ga0307515_10018462_pt1 | contig 12620 bp, 7 predicted proteins | sample 17_EM_MG_FD_194513 | JGI IMG/M metagenome (GOLD analysis project Ga0307515, IMG submission 194513) | Populus trichocarpa ectomycorrhiza microbial communities from riparian zone in the Pacific Northwest, United States - 17_EM | ecosystem: Host-associated > Plants > Roots > Unclassified | place... | reverse complement strand
TAAATCGTCAAGATCTACCACCTTATTTCCGGATACTATTTTAAGGGTCGAGCTTGGTGTTGTGCGTCGCCCATTTCTACGCGTCCTATTTCTACGCGTCGCGTTTCTACGCGTCGCGTCCTTCTTATGTCGCCTTACTGCCTTATCCCTATTACCCTTATTTCTACCTATCGCCAATTCGATGGAGGGCTTTATTATTTCAACCAGTCGATCGTTGCGCAGAGGAAGAGGCAGCCTTGTAAGTAGTAGTCGTTCTACGGGCAAGGCTCCTACCGCCTCTTAAAAGCGCGCCAGCTAGGGCTCTAGTAGTTAACGAAAAAAGCGCTATAAGGGCGATAAGGGTGACAAGGGCGATAAGGGCGATTAGGACGATGAGGGCGATAAGAGCCAGGAGGAAGATAAGGGTAATGAGGAAGTCATTGTTAAATATATCGTTGTCGACGATTAATTGTAACTCAACACCATGCCAAGCCTTACAATATCTTAAATATCATCTGGTTGAACCGGTTAAACCGGTTCCCGAACCGGTTCGGAGCTTCAAGTGGGCTATTGGTTGGTTGCAGAGCTCAAATTTGTAACCAACCAGACCAATTACAGCACTGATCGTACGTATATATGCCCTAATATTAAGGCTTTTGCATGGGAGTTATGGCAAACACTACGATACCAGCCTATTCTTGTAGAGGATAATGCCTTAATTCACTCAGCAAAAGCAACGCGTTTGGCTTGGGAGCAAAATGGTATGCTTGTAATGGAATAGCCAGCGAATTCCCCTAATTTAAACCCAATTAAGAATATCTGAAGGCTATTAAAGGGGAGAATACAACGCCGGTTTCCTACAACAAAGGAGGAAGTTAGGCAGTACGCTGAGGAGGAATGGGAGAAGCTTAAGCCGGAAGAATTTGAAAAGTATACGGGCAATATGAGGGAGCGTTGCCTTGCTGTAATTGCTGCAGATGGCGGCCCAACGAAATATTAATTATACTGAATAAGCATCTGTTTTAATGTGGCGAAGTGGCAATTGTAAGCACTAATGGAGGCGCTTGCAGGGAGCGCAAGCAACCCGCTCAGGTTACCCCCTTGTAGGATGATTCACGACTAGCGCTTAGAGCATCTTACTATTGCCGATCCGCTAAGGTTCCCTGGTCCGCCACAGCCACACTAGATCAAGATGCTCACCGCATTCCAGGAAGGACTAAGTACATCGTACGTGATGACGCTCGAATCGAACGTGTCCAGACCGAACTTCTTGAACTCCGACCCCGAGTCCGCGAGCTCGGTGTAGAACTTGCGCGCATACTTGGCAATCTCTGGCGCGCGCCGATCCTCGTCGAGACGCTTGGCCTTATATACGTTATATTTCGAGCAGGCGTATTGGATCAGGCTTTCCTTGTCGCCCGGCTTAAAGCTGAGTAAGTAGGGTATGTGACTAGCGAGCAACCACTCCTTTGGGTGATTTATAGGTAGAGCGAGAACGAACTCCTTTTCCTTGTAAGCCATCAGCTCCGCGCGGGATACTGGTGGCGGCGTATACAGGCATGGCGGCTTGTTGATGACAAAGGCCTGGTAGTAGTTCTGCAGGTAATTGATGGACGTGTGCTGTGGGGAGGCGATGTGGATGCACATGGTGACCGCATCGACTAGCTGGTCAAACGTGCGAATGGTCGGAAAGGACTTAAGGCCAGCGCCGCCATCTTTGAATGCAGGATCCTTCTGCATGATTTCGCACCAGTCACGGATACAGGGGTCGCGCGCGACATCCCGGTCCGCGTTGGGCTGAGGATACTCCAGACTGAGCATGCCCTCCACATAACGCCGGATCTTCCCCCACATACTGTGGATACAGCGTGCCCATGCATAGTTTCGACTGCGCGCATCGTTCAACGTTTCCGGTGGGAAGCCGCGACGACGCAGGTCCTTAGGGGCGTAGCGGCCCTGAAAGTCAAACGAGTTGAATGCGTGTAGCGTGAAGCGCGTCGATTGCTCCTTTGTGAAGCCAATCAACTCGTTGATGACGTGTGGCACTAGCGTCCCTCGAGCTGCTGCATTAAGCGCAAGCGTCTTTTGCCAGTGGGGATACAGCAGTTGGAATACAAAATGCGTGTCAGGAAACGACCACTGTACGCCCACGATGGTTGCTTCTTCGATCAGATGAGTGTTTGTCAGATGGACTGTTACTTCGTGCTGGAGCCAGTCGGATGTCTGGACACAAGTTTTGGCTGACCTTATTAGCTCGATTTCTTGAAAAACAGGACAACTCACCATATCGCCACGGCCAGTCAACCGCCTGATCGCTCGCGCTGCGTGGTGGCTCCTGGTTGTAGATTGTCACCGAGTTCTCCTTGCTGCCGCGCCAGTCACACACGATGGCCAGCGGCGCTAGTTTGCCGGTATCTTCACTGAGGTGAAACAAGCACACGGCGGCTACGCCATAGCGAGTACCCTTTACCTTTTTGCCATTATCCACGTACTCGTACTCACATTTAATCACGTCCGAAGCCCCCATACCAGCAGCCTCGCGGAAGTAGCTGTAGTCTTGCACGTACAAGCTACCACGAGCCTCTTTTGACAATTTCTCAATCTTGGTTCGTATTTTCGCGTCCTCGGGCTGCGCAGAATCGAGAAAATGCTTGATCCAGAAGTCGGAAGCTAGTTCGATCGTCGTCGGGTTGGTGCCGGTAAAGAATTGCTGGGCAAATCGCTCGTCGGTATACCAGTCGGTAAGGTCACCTATATTTGGTAGATCAAAGATGTCATTCCTTTTCCAGAAGGATTTGCCGCGTTCCCTGCGCTGATAATCTTCCACTTCCTTGATAGTATTGCCTGCATCTGGTCGACCCATATCGCCAAACTTCAAATTAGCTACGGTTTGGGCCGCCTTAGACGCGCTTCTCCCGAGAAAGCTCTCAGGGATCAGGGAGGGAAGCAATTGGCTCAGTTGCGCTAGTCGCATCTTATTGAACAAGTCGACCGGCGATAAAGATGACTTTTGGCTGGTTTCTGCCTTGATTGACCAATCCTTGTTGGCGGCGAGGTTCAGGTGGGGTGGAAAGTTGTCCGCCAACGGGTCATCTAGGTTTGGGCACGTAAAAGAAAAAAACTCTCGCTTCTTCAGCACATCCAATGGAGTAGGGACAGTAGGTTCAAAGTTTGCAGCGTCCATGTACGACTTGTAACTATATGATACGGTTAGCTCGATCGAACAGAGGGCGTCTAGGTCGGCTCACTTAGATTCAACCAGCTCATACATCTTAGTAATTGCCAGCTGTGTGCCGCGATAAGTGCCTTCTTTGATGCACGGCGGTGATGGCGCTACGGCCAGAAGCGCTTCAGGATTGGCATTGACCGTTTTCTGCGCTGATTTGGTGAGTTCCGTAAGCTGGAGCTTCTTTGGGCTCAGGTGTAGGTTGATCAGTTCCATCACGAACGTGCCACTATCCCACATGGCGATAGGTACATCTTCTGGGTCTTGCGGCCAAGTCTGCGTCTCGCCGCCAATCACTGGCTCGGTCTTGCCCACAGCCGCACCAGGCGTCAGCAGCACCGGCCCGCTGTCTTGAGATGCCATCCTAAAGATGCTCTTGATACTTTGATTTGAATGGAAAAGTCTGGATAATGCGAATGTCTAAGGAAAGCACTATACAACTGGCTGAGGTTGGCAGGGTTATATATACATGGCCGGTTATGCATCATCGGCCTCAAAGCTATTGGATTAGTTGAGGGTTGTACAGGTAGGCTTCTGGCTGGGGTATTCCAAGGGCAGATCCAGACGAGGCTTAATGCACTCATCCATATGAGGCAATCTGGACCATCAGGGAGCCGCGTAGGATCGCCATTTTCGGTGATTCATCTGTCTTCATCTGAAGAAACGCTGTCTAGACTTTCCGGCGTATCTTCCGTATCCTGAACGCGAATCCCGCACCTCCCAAAGGAGCGAACGGACGAATCGGAAAGCATTTCGATTGCCGGCCAAAGGTTACGGGAACAAGCCCACCGCGAAAGGCACAGCATCTTGCGGTGAGATTTGACGGAATCGTGGTGCGACGTGGCTGAGAGCCTTGCATTATCGAGCATTTCAGCCAGCCATGGTCATGAAATACCCACATTGAATATTGGCACTATCCATTCCTCGACAAAGCGCTGGGGTTGTGTGCTCACTTCGTATGCTTTTTCGAGCAGAGGAGATCTGCAGTGCAGCTCGGGCGCTAGGAGTTCTCCTCCGTGCACGGTCCTACTCAATGCATGGTTTTCCTCACCAAAACCCATAACTTAATAAACTTCTAATAGAATTATATGAAAATTTAAATATAGTTTATTAAATACTAAAACCAGAATTTTATAATAAATAATATAATAAAAGACTAATTAGCTTATATATAGTATTAAAATGTATAAATATATAGTATTTGTTTAAATACTTATAATTATATAACTATAATAGCTATTAATATAAAAATTAAAATATGGTTAATTATATAGCAACTTAAGCTTTTTATGATATAAAAATATAAAAATAATATACAATATAGTATAAATTAAAAAACACTACTTTTCTATATAGTAAAAATTCTATTAAATATAATAATAGGCTATATTATATTTTTAATAGCTAATTTTAGTTATTATAAAATATAACTATTAAACTTAATAGATATAAAAAGGATTTATTTATAAAACAATTATAAAATATAGCTATATAATAAGCCTATTAATAATTTATATTTATATTAAAAAAAACCCTTTTTAGCTTCGTTTTTAATATAAATATTTTAATATTTTAAAGGCTTTTTTTTATATAAAATTATAAACATAGTACTTAATAAGCCATATTTCAATTTTTACAAAACTCTATTAAAGGGTTATTAAGTTATAGATGGTATAAAAAGGTGTATTTGAGTAAATTTTGGTGAGGAAAACCGTGGGGGGTGCAGCTGAGCGTGGTCACCGATGGAGCCACCGGGAAAAGGTCGACGGTACTCAACTCCTACCCATACAGAACGCGCGTTAGTAGCCACAATTTGTCCTTAGCGACCGTATGCATTAAATATGCAGTGCATATGCTAAGTATATGCACATATACAATTATAAGGCACCTATATTAAACGGCCTGTTAGTGAAAGCATATATACCTATAAGGAAATATTACGGCGGTAAGTATATAATAGATGCAGTGTATACGCTAAGCATATACTGCGATATATACTACGGTATTGCAAAGTATTACGATAGTATATGCTATATATTACTATAGTATATACTTAGCATATGCTAAGTATATATAGATACTATACTATAGCCTACCTTTTTAGAATAGGAAGTATATATAATATATTAGTGGTGTATTATAAGGTATATTACTTAGGTATATAGTAAGGAATAAGTAAGCCAAGTATAAGTTATAGAAGAGTTAATAGAAGAGGGCAATATAGTAAAGAGTATAGTAATAGCCTTATACAGAGACGAACTAATAAGGAGGGAAGGGCCGTAAGCCTAAGTAAGGGGCCAAAAGATCCATTATATGCATATACTAAGCATATATTAGGTATATACTTAAATAGATACTATAGCGTAGCCTACCTTATATAAAATATAAAGGTAATACTTTAAAGGGTAGTATAAGTTAATAGATTGCATATGCTAGGTATATGCCTAACATATACTAGGTATATATAGCTTATAATCTTTTTAAATGCTTTAAATTTTATATTAAAAAAAGTATTTATATATGCCCTGTATATACTCTGCATATGCCTAGTATATACGCTAGGATATTTACAATTTAAGATTAATAACTGTGCATTTTCTAGTTTATTTAAATTGCATATACATTATATATACGTAGGCTAAGCGTGGTCTAAAGCTAAGCGTGGTCTAGGGTTGAATTTAAAGTTCGGACTACGTTAAACTTTTAGACCACGCCGAGTTTTTTGCGGACTACGCCCAGCTATAAGCCTAAAACCGTGCACGGAGTAGGGAGTACTCCTAGTGCTGTTCTTGGCACACTAAAATTTTACTCTACACGAAGCTCTGCATAAATCTTTATACAAAGCTTTTATACTATGCGCTGTTAATAAAGGCGTCTAAATAGATAAGCTAACTAAAGGCTTTAAATCAAATAGAGTTATTTATTAATGTTTAGACTTACGGAGGATAAAGTCTATTATTTGGAGGTATCGGAGGTCCGGGTTAGGCTTGGCATAATTTTAGGTTACGCACGGCTCCCTCCCTATAAAAGTCCTTAATATATATCCAAATATTACCCCCCCCCCTAAGGGGTAGCCCCTACTTTTCGGACGTATTTTTGAGGCCTAGGTTAGTACTGGGTTAGTATAGAGGTCCTAGTCGCGCGCCTTTGACCTTATCGTCGCCTTAATAAACTATTTTCCAACCCTCTCCTGTTTTTGTGCCTATGCTAGCTCCCAGCTCGCGCAGGGCCCCTAATTTTATATAGAAAGGCCCGCTATAATTCTAATTTTATAATATAGAGCCCTCTTTATCTCCTTCTCCTTTAATATTTATATATTTAGTGACTTTATTTACCTACGATATACTTATATATCTTCCCTCTTAACGTAATCCACTATTAAGTGATGGTTACTACTATATAGCGCCTTACTAAAAATTAGAAAATTCGTACTTTAATATCTTAACAACCACTTAATAATAAATTCTGGAAATTTAGATTTAGACTTTTATATACTCTCTATAGCTTCTATTAAAGTTGCATAGTAATTAGTTAAGTGGTTTTTAAAATATTATAATTTAAGGGCTAAAACAGGGCTAAATTCCTATATTTTAAAAACCACTTAACTAATTACTATACAACTTTAATAGAAGCTGCAGAGCGTATATAAAAGTCCAAATCTAAATTTTTAGAATTTATTATTAAGTAGTTGTTAAGATATTAAAGTACGAATTTTCTAATTTTTGGTAAGTTTTGATGGGGCGCTATATGGTGGTGACTACCACTTAGTAGTAGATTACGTTACCTCTTATAGATAACATATAGATCGTTAGTACCCCCTAACGAAATTTTAACCCGAGTTATAATTAATAAGCCGATTAATTAACCTAAGACTTTAATTTAGAGCCTTATTGTATAGAGCTTAATTAATATATACTAGTAGGTATAGATTTGTTTTATAAATCCTATACCTCTATTATGCTTTATAATAGGGGGTAAGCTTTAGGCAAAGCCTTATATAGAGCTTTAATAGAGCCTTATATAGAGCTTTAGTAAAGCCTTATATAGAGCTTTAGTAGAGCCTTGTGTAGAGCTTTAGTAGAGCCTTATATAGAGCTTTATATAGAGCCTTGCGTAGAGCCACGTGCAGATATATAGACGTGCAGCCGTTTGTTCTGGCGATTAATTGCAGAGATATTTATAGAGATGATTGTATAGGCAATTATATGGGCATTTAATTGATCGTTTATACGGGCGTTTATATAGGCAATTAATTAATTAATTAATTGTATAGACGTTTGTAGAGTTGTGTGTAAAGCCGTATATAGAGCTATTTATAGAGCTATTTATAGAGACGTTTATATAGGCGTTTAGTTAATTAATCAATTAATCGTATAGGCGTTTATATAGGCAATTAATTAATTAATCAACTAATTATACGGGCGTTTATATAGACGATTGTATAGACGATTATAGAGCCGTTTATAGAGCTGTTTATATTTGTATCAATTTAATAATATAAGTGAGTCGTATCCAGGGGCACGAAATACGTATAGTATCGTATACTCTTTTAGATAGTGGTAACTGTCGATTCTATTAAGGTAGACTACGTAGTCTATATACTGACGCGCCTCCCCCCTAATTAGCCAGCACTTTATAAATAAGTAGTTAGTGCACTAAACGCGTAATTACGCGTTTGGTATACCACGTGCTATAATTATATACTAGCGGCACTTGAAAATAGACCCACTTATATATAGCCCCTGTAATTGCTTTAATAGAACTATAGAACACAAAAGGAATACATAGGAAATCCCTCCTAAGGTGCCTTCTAGGCTGCCTTCTAAACGGTGCTCTAGGCTAGCCATAAGTCCTATTTGCGGTCTATAAAATAAACCATACGGCCTTCTAACGGGCTATAAATAAACCACGCGGCCTTCTAACGGGCCGTAAATAAACCATAAGTGCTCCATTAGTCTCATTCCACCTATTTTATAACCTTTAGATTAAGCTTATTTATATTAATTAGGGTTTTAAGAGCTTAGCACGGCTTTGCCTTAGTTATGGCGTCTACTAGGTTGTCTTTACCGCTAATCTATTTAACCTCTGTAATCTTATATCGTTCGTAGGCCTAATATAAGCATATTAGGTCGACCATAAGCCTCTTCTCTTATATCGTACCTAGTTTAACTAGGCAGTTATAGAGGGACTTTAAATCGGTATATAAAACTAGGGGTAACTGCTCTAATTATAGAATCTTCTAGATTGTTAATTTAATTGCGGCTGCTATATTAAAGCTATAAGCTAGTATATATAGTTTAGAAGCTAGTACAGTACGGGTTACTTATTTGCATTTAATTAAAGACTAATACAGTATATTTGCGTCCTGATTGTAATCCATAAGTACAATTATAAAGCTAATTTGTGATAATAGGTCTCTGTTATTAGTAAAGGAGGCGTCCGTAAATACTAGTACGCTAAGGGAATTTAGGTCTAGTGGTATAAAAGTAAGTCCTCTTATTGCATTGTTAATTTACCACTAAATACGCTTATTAAGCTGCTTAATATTTTCCTCTTACGGATCTATTGCCTGGGCCGTAAAGGATAAATTATAGGCAGATTTAGGTTGATAGACTATGGTAATATAGGCGCCTCTTACACGCTATGCAACGTATTGGTCCTTTATATTTATAGTCTTATAGGTCTCTTTACGGGAACTAGTAAGGTCCGTAGACTTTACTATAATAAGCTTTAAGTTTTAAGCTTAGCGTTCCTAAGTTAGCTAAATTAAGTTGCCCTTTTATATAATTAAACCTCTATTAAACTTAATTGGAGTCTGCTTAGTTAACTACTCTTACGGCTTTACTAGGAACTTAGCTTCTTATAGTTTGGTTTCTTTAGCGTCCGTAAAAGTCTAGTCCGCTAAGAAGAGGATATTGTTTATTTAGAGTCTAATAATACTAAGGCCGTTTAATAGGGTGTATAGGAGGCAGGGGTTATAGGTTGATTATTCTATCCTAAGTTTACGGACGTAATATTAGTAATATATCTTAAACTAGTGGTTTTTAGCTTCTAGTACTTTATAGAGGGGTTTTACAACCTATAAAATTGTTCTTAGTTGCAAATTAAGCTCAAGGGGTAGTTGTATAAAGATGTCCCTACTTAGGTAGGTATTAGACTATACGTAGGCTTATAATATATCCCGTAAGTAGAGGGCTATAGGTTTAATTTACTGTAGTCTAGGCATAAGTGCGAGTATAATCCGTTGACTAACTTGTTAAATTGTAGGCGATTATATAAGGATTAAGTCCTTTCCCTGGTCGTTATAAGCTTATATAATAAGACTTAATTTTTTTAAAGGCTTTATTAGTACTAGGATGCTTAATTTTGTTAATAAAGCATAAGTTAAATATATAGACGCCCTTTTTAAGTAGTTTGTTAATCTCTTTGCGTTATAAGTCCGTAAAAGGGGTTTCCTATACTAGAACTAATATATCTGTAGGCGGAGGTTGCCTTATAGATATGCTTACGGAGGTTAGGTAATTCTTTATTATAGGGTTCTTAGTTATAGGGTGCTTTTAGGGGCGTTCTTAACTACGCTTTACGGCAGGTTTAGTAGGTTTAGTGGGGTTTTAAAGGGCTTCTAGAGTAGGTAGGGGTGCTTTTAGTTTATCTAGTTTAGCGGGTGCTTCTAGTTTATCTAGTTTAACATTATAGGCGTTTTTAGACCGAAAATAGGGTTTTATAGACGTGCTTCTAAACCTAGTTGGTCCGTTAGGAAGTTATATACAGCATATTTTATTTTCTATAGTTAGTAAACAGTAAGGTCCGGTCTAATTGCCGCTCTCCCGCTATATAAGGACTTTAGAATTAAGTAAAAGGTTATATACTAAGGTTATATTAGGTCCGTTACGGTAGTATAGAGCGCTATTAACAGCCTATTTGGCCTATAACTTGACTATTTTGGCTATTGCCTTTTATATTATAGCTGCTCGCTTTATAACGGACGGGGTAGGAGGGTTTAGGTTGCCTATCCTTAGGTAGGCTCCATAAACCAAGAGGGTAGGTACTAATCCATTAGGGCTAGCAGTGTTATTAATAGCTTTTACGGCTATCTATAAAGCTAGTTCCTTTTAAATGTCCTTATACTCGTCTATAATAATCTAGTAGGCTCTCTATAAAGCTAGCTAAGCTCGCTTAATAAGCCTAATAGATTAATATGCCTTAACTAGAACGGCTTTTGTTAAAATAAACATAGCTATAGTATACTATTGGAATTCCTTACTAATAAAGTTCCTACTAGCGTTATAGGTGATATACTTAAGGGGTCTAATATATATGTTAATCTAGTAGGTCTATAAAATATCCTAAGTATATTTTATAAATATATTTAATAACTAACGGGTAGCTTAATAGCGGGTTGCCTTATTAATTATGTATAATACTAGGCTACTATTAATATATATAATATCTACGTATACTAAGTGGTTAAAATTAAGGTCTTTATAAAGAGTAAACTTAAATTAGCCTGGGGAATATCCGTATTTCTAGCAGAAGGAGTAGTATTTAGTTAGGTAGTTAATTACCTTCCTATTAATGTTGTTGTGTCTAGAGCATTTAAGGACTCTATATAGCTTTTCGGCTAATAGGTGGCCGAAGCGGCGGTATAGGCGGTAGATTTTCCGTACTAGTGAGGTAGTACGGGTTATAGTTAAAAGATTCCTAAATATAGGTCTATAAAGTCTCTCTTTATATAAGGAATAGGTGTCCGAATTATCGTGTAATTAGTAGGGTAATATACTTACTTCCTAAGGCAATTATAGGGCCAATTAGAGTGTCCGTAACATTATTATAGTAAACCTATAACCTATCTATATCTATAAGGTAAAGTAGGAAAGGGGTATCCGCTTTTATTACGTAAAAGTTAACTAGGCTAATTAGAGTCTTAACTATAACTAATTTAATTAATGCGGTTAAGCTAATGCCGAATTAGACATTTACGGCCCTAGTTTATATAGTATCAATATCCGTATTATTATTTGTAGTGGTCTTATATATAAGGTATTATCCATAACCTATAGTAGACTTCTTAAAGGTACCTATATTAATTATAACGCTATAGAATTCTTTGGGGGTATAGCGTTCTATAGTAATATATGCAAATAGGTCCTATTTATGGTCCGTAACGTCTATAATGGGTTTAATAAGTATACTTACTAGTTAGTTTTTAGGTGCGATTAAGTGTATAAAGGAGCGGTTGGCTAATACGGTTGTAATATTAAAGGCTTAGCCGTCTATAAAAGGGTTAAAAGTAGTTAGGAATGTCTTTAAGATCTCCTATTTTTAAGTATTTAAGTTAAAGTTAATTATAAGGGCTTCTATTAACTTATTAAAAGACTCCTCTACTTCCTTTCTTTTATAGTTTAAGATAAACTAGTTAATCCAATTATTAAATCTCTTCTTAGACTTATTATATTCTTCCTAGGTATACCTCATAGACTAATATCCTTCCTTACCGCATATAAAGCACTTCTAACTAGTTTGTTTATAGGGGTATACTTTTATATAGGAGTTGCTATGGGTGTTATAGGTAGAACTTAGTTAGTACGGGTACTGCTAGCAGTAGCGGTAGTCTGTAAAGTAGGCATCTAAGTTAGTTTATAGGTTTTATAGGTCCGTAATAAAGGCTTAAGTACTACCTAGCGGGTTTAAAACTTTATATATTATAATAGAGGACTATAAATTATTAATAAGGCCAGTTAAGGTATTTATTGGCTTGTAATAGGCGTATTTATAGGGGTTTACTTTCTAATAGGCTATAATAAGTTTGTTATATAGGAAGTCGTTTATTTAAAGCTTAGTATTAAGGCCGTGCTATAAGTGCTAAAAGTCTTTAATAAAAATTTATAGGCACTTTATAGTCGATTTTTTGGTATTCTTATTAATTACGGTTTATAACTTAATTGTATTCTATTATATAAGGATATTACGCTTATATTCTAGCCCTTTAAAGTAGTTATATATAGCTTTATATAGCTTTATATAGCTTATTAAAGGGAACACCAAGGGGGTTGCTCTTAAGGTTAGTGTAATAATAGTTAAGGGCTAGGCCGCGCAGTATGGTAGAGTAGGCTTAGCTAAACTCCTATTTAAGAATATTAGCCTTCTAATAAAGATCCGTAAAGATAGTTAGTTTAAAGTTAAAGTTATTATTTTTACCGCTATACTTAGATTTGTTAGTATAGAGCTTAGCTAGGTTAGTTAGCTCCTTACTATAGGTCTTTACTTAGGTAGTTTATAGATCTATAACTTAAGCGACAGGAGGGTTTTAGTCTATATTTTGGTTTACGGGGGTATTACAGTCCGTAACTTAAGTACTAGATATACTTTAGCTTATAAAATTAATTTTAAGATATCTTTAGTCTATAGGACGAAT
>Ga0307515_10018461_pt1 | contig 12620 bp, 8 predicted proteins | sample 17_EM_MG_FD_194513 | JGI IMG/M metagenome (GOLD analysis project Ga0307515, IMG submission 194513) | Populus trichocarpa ectomycorrhiza microbial communities from riparian zone in the Pacific Northwest, United States - 17_EM | ecosystem: Host-associated > Plants > Roots > Unclassified | place... | reverse complement strand
CACTCAATATAAGCAACGATAACCAAGAATTTGTTTTCCTCTCTCTCTCTCTCTCTCTCCCCTCATGTTTTCTCTATGTCTTTAATTGGCAATAGGATGTACTAGATAAATAGCCTGCGTGTTGCTGCGGACCAGTTCTTAGTCAGTATGAACCGCTATGCTAATGGCAATTGGCAATTAGATTTATGAATGTTTGAATATAGAAATTCGCTAAAAACATACAAACAATGTCAAGATTCAAAAGTGGCTTGTCATTTTTAAGAGAATCAGCGCAATTGCAATGCATAATAGCAATAATAACATTGATCCACATGCAAGATCGTAGTAGATCTACATTACAAATACAAAGTTGATAAAAAAAATAAAGTAATCACTAACTAGCAAGGAAATGACCATTAATCTTAAAGACATGACCTTCGCACCCATCAATGTAAAGGCAAACATGGAATTGTAAGCTCGAAGATTTATTCAAAATTTCTTAGAAAAAGTTCCATTGCTAGGGTTAAGCAATTCATCAAGAAATTTAAGTGTTTGTCACATGACTACCAAGGAAACTTTTCCATTAAGGAAATAGTGTGAGAAACCAAGTCAAATCCTTGAGGATCGTGCAAGGCACTCTTAAACAAAAAAAAACATCATAATGCCCACATGCAAATGTTTTATCACCAAAATCAACATATTCATCAAAAAATCCTAAGAAAGTATGAAGTTGATGTGTCAATCTTGATATAAAAGTAAGGGAGGGAAAATAAGCAAGGTCAAATACTTTATGATTTCTCTTTGTTTTGAATTTTTTTTAAAAAAATTTCATTCGAGTTTCATCCCTTTCCAATTGATTTTGTTATGTTTTTATATTAAATATAGTACCTATTCTCTTTATTGTTATTTTTATCCTTCTCTTGTTTTTGTTTTTTGTTTTTTTTTACTTTCTATTTTGTTCCTCAACATTTTATTTAATTCATTTTTATTTTCAGACTTAGTCCTTTTTTAAAAATTGCTTGGTTTTTTAGCCTTCATTTAATTTGTTTTTTTTTTCAACTTTTTCCATGGTATCTTGTTCCATTTGTTTTTTTATCCAATTTTGGTTTCATTCTTTTAATTTCTCCTTTTACATCCCTTTTCTTTTTCTTTTTTTATTTTTGGTTGCCAGACATTTCATATCATTTTTTTTTTGGATATTTGTATGTGATTTTTCTTTTGTCTTTAAAAAAATGTATCTTTTTTTAGATATGTCTAATTTTTTTTTTATTTCTTTCTTGTTTTTGAAATGAACATCAAAACAAATAACATTGCAAAAATTATATTATCGAATAAAATTAGATGGTTCTTCTTCATGCTTGATTGTTATGGTAACTGTTATTTGCCAAAAAAATGATTGTCATAATCAATTTTTACCCTATTTTACTTAGCAATCCAACAGAGAACTCCAATAGCACACAAAAAACATGCAATGACTAGAAAATTTGCAGCAGCCTGCTACTAGAAGAAAAACAAACAACAATCAATGACCAAGCCATTAAAAGTTTTTTAAAAACTTTGGAAAGGCAACTTAGATAATTTCAATTTCTTATTCTTTCCTTATCAATTTCAGATCCAAAGCACCATCCTCATCCCCTTGTTAACAATTCAAAATTCAAAGAAATAGACATTCAAGACTGTCAAATCCGTAAAAGCCTAATGCAATAAGAAAAACCAATAAACATCAGCAAACAATGGCCAAGCCATCCAAAGTGCAAAATAATGCCAGAAAGGCAACATAGACTATTTAAGTTTTCAATTCTTCTCTTCTTAATTCTAGTTTAAAAGGGTATCAAAAAGAATATGAAAAACTAACAATCAAAATAACTAAATAAAAAAAGATTAGCATGCATGAAAAGAAATAGTCCAGGCCTAAAGAAACCAAAGTGGACTGGAGAGAAAGACTTAAATAAACTGTTGTTTATGTTCTTCTTCAGTACATTCTTCTGCATTCTAGTTATCTTTAAATAGACTTTGAGTTTTACAGAAATGCAACAACTATGCTGTTAGTTAGCCTATGCATGATATACATTTGAAATTGAAAAGCTTGTTATTTTATCTTCTCTTGTTATCTTTATCTCCTTTGTTTCAGGATTCTGCTTCTGGTTTTGAAGAGTTCTTATTGACCTGTTCTTCTATCTTATTGACTTGTTCTTCTACACACCCCCGCAGTCGAAAGGGTAAGGAATGAACAGTGAGACTATCACACAGGAGAAGAAACCGAGTGAAAGACAACGGCTTCGTGAGGGCATCTGCATATTGATCTTTGCTAGACACAAACTGAACATGAAGTTGACCATGTAGAACTTGATCACAAACAAAATGGAAGTCAATTTAAATATGTTTTGTGCGAGTATGAAATAGGGGATTACTGGTCAAGTATGTAGCTCCGATGTTGTCACACCAAATAATTGGAGGTTAGACAAGCTGAACATGAAGATCAGTTACCAAGGATTGGATCCATTGAATTTCAGTAGCAGCATTGGCAAGAGCTTTGTATTCTACTTCAGTACTACTTCGGGCAACGGTTTGCTGCTGTTTGCATCCCCATGAAATTAAATTTTTGCCTAGATAAACACAAAAGGCATAAACTGATCGTCTGTCATCATGATTAGATGCCTAATCCGCATCGCTAAAGGAATGAAGTTTTACAGCAGTACTTGGTTGAATTAACAACGCATGAGAGATCGTGCTTTTTAAATAACGCAAAATGCATTTTACACTTGTCCAATATGGTTCAAGCGAATTATGCATATATTTGCTAACCTTATGAACTATAAAGGCAACATCAGGCCTAGTGAAATAGAGGTATTGCAGCCCGCCAACTATGTTGCGATACAGATGAGGGTCATTAAAAGGTATTCCATTAGACTTTGTTAATGACTGGGAGGTGGACATGGGAGTCAAGCACGACTTTGCTTTGTCCATATGGTTGTGGGTAAGGAGATCTAGAATGTAACGACATTGGGATAAATGCAAGCCATTGGTGTCTCTAATCGCTTCAATTCCCTAAAAGAATGTCAAGTCATAAATGTCTTTCACTGCAAACTTGTTTTGCAACAAGGTAATGACATGGTTAATAGCTTGCATGTCAGCCCCAGCTAGAATTATGTCATCAACATAAATGAGAAGATAAATAAGTGTTGAGCCTTGGTGATAAATATATAGAGAATCGACCTGACTGCTGATGAAGCCAATGGCCTGCAACTGATTAGTCAACCGAGAGAACCATGCTATTAGTGCCTGACGAAGACCATACAAAGATCTTTGTAACTTGCAGACGTGGTGAGCAATTGTGGATGAATGAAGCCTGGGGGTTGAGTCATAAAGACATCCTCGTGTAGAAGGCCATGTAAAAAGGCATTTTGCACATCGATTTGACGAAGATACCAGCCATGTGAAACTACTAGAGATAACACCAATTTGACAGTAGGTGGTTTAACCACTGGACTGAATGTCTCACTAAAATCAACACCCTCTTGTTGATGAAAACCTTCGGCTACTAGATGTGCCTTGAAACGTTCAATATTGCCATTAGCTTTTCTTTTAACTTTGTAAACCCATTTGCAGCCAACTAGATTGGCATTTGGTGGTTTGAGAACCATAGTCCAGGTTCCATATGCTAATAGGGCATTAAATTCTTTGTTCATAGCCTCATGCCAATGATGGTGCTTGACTGCAGTTGAATAACAAGTTGGTTCTTGGTTGTGTGGTTGGAGTGTGGTCATAAGGGCTTTGGGAATTGGATAGCGAAGATGGTGATCAAATATGATTTTTGGTTTGTGGATGTTATTCTTACTTCTTGTGATCATGGGGTGTGTGGTTTGATTCTGCTGCTGAAGTTGAGAAGGTGATGGAGAGGGAACGATACTATTCTATAGATGTGATGGAGTAGTATTGCTGGCAGGGGAGGTAGAATTATCATGAAGATAATTGGAAGGACTTGACGGTGAGATCATATATAGCTAGCTTGGTGCAGGAGTCTGATTAACTGTACCTGTAGAGATAAGAGCACTAGAGGATGACAATTGAAGATTTGGTGGGAGAACAACAAGATCAGATGTTGTTGTGAGTGAAGCAGATGTAGGGACTGTATATGGATAGATAGACTCATCAAAAACAACATGATGGGAGATGAAAATTTTTCCAGTAGAGACATTTAAACATTTGTAGTCTTGATGACCAGTACTATACCTAATAAATATGCAGTTTTTTGATCGAAAATCCATTTTATGTCTATTGTAAGGCGTAAATAGGGCCAATAAGTGCAACCAAAGGCGCAGAAAAAATTGTAATCTGGTTTATGTTTGTGGACCATTTTGTAAGGAGAAATATTGTTTAAAAGTGGAGTGAGCAATCTATTAATAATATAAACAGCAATCAAGAAGGCATTTTCCCAAAATATTTGTGGTAACTTTGAATGAGCAAGTAAAGATAAACCTACTTCAACAATTTGACGATGACGTCTTTCAATTGCACGAGCTTGCTGATAGGTATAGGGACAAGTTATTCGGTGATTTATGCTTTGACTGTGTAGATATTTATGGAGGCTACAAAATTCCCCACCCCAATCTGATTGCAGGGCTTTTATTTTTGTATCAAATTGGCGTTCTACAGCATTTTGAAAATAGATAAAAGTTTGATATGCATCATATTTGAGTTTGAAGGGAAATAACCATAAATATTTTGTTGCATCATTTAGAAAACTGATGTAGTAACAAGGACCAGTGGTGGATAAAACAGGAGCCGGGCCCCAAACATCTGAATATATTAATTGCAAAGGTTTCAAAACAGAAACATGAACATGAACATGTTTAAAGGGCATAGCATGGCTTTTAGCCAACTGACATTCAGAACAAATAGAAGTAATTTTATTACGAGGAGCTAGTGATATAGCTTTATTAATGATGGAAAAGAAGCATGACCAAGGCGGCGATGCCAAAGTTTAGCAGACACATGAACACTGGATAGACCTTGAGGTTGAAGATGAGCAAGAGATGCTGAGAAGTTGTAAAGACCGTTACTGAGTGGACCTCGATACAGGATGTTCCCCAAGCAATCCTTCACAAGGAAGAAAGAGGCATGAAACTCAAAGAAAACATTATTGTTGAGACAAAAATGATGAACAGACAAAAGATTTTTTTGTATTTCAGGAACACAAAGAATTTGTTTAAGCATAAAAGATTTAGAAGGATAAGAGAAAGTGGAAGTGCCACTGTGAATGATTTTCAAAACTGCACCATTAGCCACTTGAATATGATCTTGGCTATTATCGTCTTCATTGAGCAAGTGAATATTGTTTGCATTATTGGTTAGATTATGGGTGGCTCTAGTATCAGGATGCCACTTATTATCAGCAGTGTGGTAACGTGCAACAACCATGGCTTGAGGCTGGTTTCTAGGATGGCGCTGATCTTGATAAGAAAGATCAAACCGGTGATAGCACTGTCTAACAGAATGACCTGGTTTAAAACATACCTGACATGTAACAGAGGTTGATGAACCATGGTTACGGGAATTGAAACGCGAACGACGACCTCTGCCATGGTAGAAATCAGTTCCCCGATTTGGGTTTTGAAAGTTTGCATTGATGTGAGAAGAGGATGGGTGTTGGTGCAAAGGATGCTTTGTAGCCACATTGACTAATAGAGTGGCTTGAAGTGGCTAGTTGTTATGATTAATTCAGGACTCACTTATAAGAAGAAGTGATTAGAGTTCCTCTAGAGTGACAGGATCTGAACGAGAGGTGATGATGGAAGCTAAGGAATCATACTCCTGGCCAAGTCCTACAAGTACGTAGGTGATGATATCATCAGCTGTGAGAGGTTGTCCAGTAAGAGCAAGTTCATCATCCAATCGTTTGATGGAGAGAAAATATTCATTTGCAGACAGAGCACCCTTGCGAATATTTGCGAGTTAAGTGCAAATTTGGACAGTTTTGGCACCTGAAATTGAGGAAAAGGTGCGCTCTAATGCAAGCCAAACTTATGTGATGTGGTATAAGACATGATTTGAGTGAGAACGTCTTCAGTGAGGGAGGCATTTATGGTGGGAAACATGAGAGAATCCCAACGAAGCCATTGAATGTACTAGAGATTTGGAATTTTGATACCAACACCTGTGCTGGGATGAAGAACATCAATTTCTTGTGGGGGAATTGGGATTGTACCATCAAGATAACAAAAAACACCATGACCTCTGAAGTAAGGCAGTGTTTGAGCCTTCTAAACAGGAGAGTTGGAGGAGTTGAGTTTGATGCTAATACTGAATGGGAGATTGGAGAGGGATGGGATAATGAGAAGGGGATCAGCAGAATTATTTGAGGTGGAAGATGAGGAAGTCATTGTGAATCAATAGTAAATAGACGTTGGTCTTTTTAGAAGCTCTGATACCATAAAGAAACCAAAATGGACTGGAGAGAAAGACTTAAATAAACTGTTGTTTATGTTCTTCTTCAGTACATTCTTCTGCATTCTAGTTGTCTTTAAATAGTCTTTGAGTTTTATAGAAATGCAACAACTATGCTGTTAATTATCCTATACATGATATGCATTTGAAATTGAAAAGCTTGTTATCTTATCTTCTCTTATTATCTTTATCTCCTTTATTTAAGGATTCTGTTGCTGGTTTTGAAGAGTTCTTATTGACCTGTTCTTCTACAAGGCCTATGTCTTGTATTTATATTTATAAACCCCTATTTTTCTTTCATCAAGCATAACCTATGAATGCGTTTGACAAACAACGACACTAAACTTAAAGATGCAAAGAGTACATGGATTTAAAAGCCAACACAACACTTAACAACATCTAAAAAAAAAGACAAAATCCATGCTAGTCCACAAAAATGAGATTACAGGCTAAGCAAAAAAAAAAAAAAAAAAGGTAAAATTGAAATGCAACAAGCAACAGTATAGAAATCTCCCAACCAAACCATAAACAAAATCACCAGAAAAAAGCAAGCATCCCAATTATTGAAAAATAAACCAACTTCTAAAAATCCAAAAGAACACATAATGACCAAGTAAACTAACGAATTAGAAAGACCCTGTAAACTAACCAACCAAATGATGAGGTCGATGCGAAGTCAAAACCAAAATTACTTTTTTAGTGATGAACTTGCCCAAACAGTAGACCAAAATTTCCTAACAACGGTAGATTCAAGACGCAAGCTGAAAAAAAAGGTAAAATAATAAACTTCCAAGACAATAACATGTAATGTAAAAACAAACATCAAAAAACCAACCAAATAATCACCTAATAACCTAAGCCATTGGCTAAAGAAATGCAGCATTTAAAAAAAAAGATAAACATAAAGCAATCAAAACCCAGAAAGATAAGGGAAATAACACAAAAAAAGAAGAAGACAAATGTAGCTACCAGAATATCTAAAAGGCTTGCCTAATCCCAGAATAAAAATCATACTTCCTAATAAAAAAAAAACAACCTCCAAATTTAAAAATATTAATTGAATCAAACAAAAATCTAGCGAAGCAATAGAAAATGAAAATGCACATGCAACCAACTTGGTCATTACAGATATCCTTGCCTAACGAAGAATTGTAGCAACCACCAGAGCTTAAGCACACTCAACAACAAACTGCAAAACAAATAAACACCAGAAATAACATCAATAACCTTGAAGAATGCTACCAGAACACATAAATGCTAACATTCTAAAACCCCAAACTATAGAGAACGAAAAAGACCCACCCAACCCAGACAATCAGAGCTCTGGAAAATATCCCCAAGAAACAAAATAATCGTTGTTAATGAAACTATATAAAACTCTAAGAGAGAGAGAAGGAATTAAATATTTTTTAAACCAGCATAGAAATAAAAAAAAAGGATGATTGCCTCGATAATTTATTATAATTTATGCACCCATCCCATAATGGTTCTTCATAGTCTTTTAAAAGATCAAAAAACATGGCTACATCTGCATTAGGTTCTTCATCCATGATTGAACATTGATCGGCATAACTTGATTCATTCTCATTGCATCAATAACCATATTTCTATAAGGTTTACTATTATCATCTATAACTCCATGCATGTTGCTAGAACTAAAAATTGACCCAATCATCCTTTTTACCATGGTCTCATGAGGAACATATGGTTCTCCGTGTACAAACTAACACATGTATCTCTCAATGAACCCTTTTTATAGAAGATGCATAGTTACAATATTTGGATCAAGAAACTTTTTGTTTTTACACCTCTTACATGGACATTTAACATCGCCTTCACTAATATTTATCGGATTAGATAAAGCGTAATTAATAAAATCCTGAACCCCATTACAATAATCCATCATACGCAACCCTTCAAGTGAATCTCGATACATCCATGAACGATCATCCATTACTTATATCAAACCTATATAGAATATTAATGACAACATGTATTAATTAATTACGTAAATTAAATAAATTTGTAAACATTGGTTTAACTAAAACTTATTAAATCTATTTTAATAATACTCTTAATTCATTGTCAATTATCTACATAAATTTAAATTTGTATACATTTACTGAAAATTTCAACTTAATAATAAAATTGAAAAAATATAAACCGGCTCGTTAAATAAGACATTATTTATTTCATCACAAAACACCTAAGTCACATATTCAAAATAAATTTCATCAATTTACAAACAAATACAATTTAATAAAATCTCAAACATACCTTAACATGTACAAATTATACATTCATACAACAAATTTCAATGGGGAAATGCTATAAAACAAGTAAACACCCAAACAAAATACATATACTAAAAAAATATACAATAAAACTTAACATTTTAAAATGAAGTTCAAATACAAAATAAGTAGTTTTGCTTATTTAAAGTGGAGAATCCTCAATAAAATTTGAATCAGAATAGAGATGCTGACAAACTAAGTGTTATAGTGACTAGATTTATAGTAAGAGGTTAATTTGTGATAAAATTAGGGGTGGGGTTGTGTGTGTTGTTTGTTGCAAAGAAAAATGGAGAAAGAAGAAGAAATGAGGGAGGTAGAGAGGAGGGTTGCTTGTCTAGTCATAAATTAAATAATACAAATGGATTTAAATCAATCGGTAATTTTGTCTGTAAAACTGACATGTCATCATACTTTTTGGCTTTTTTTCATTCCTTCTTTTCCCATTATAATTTATTTGGTATACACCGACGGAATATTTCCGTTGGTGTTTGCTGATGGATACAATGAAGAAATATTCTATGGATAAAATTCACCGTAATCTACTGTCGGAAAAATTTCATCGGTGTTTCTGTTTGTATTTGCAAATTTTCTAATTGTGAATTATATAATGTAATCTGTCTTATATTTTGTATAATTTTTAAAATTGTATTGTGATGAATTATTACAATTATGAAATTTAATTACATTATAAGCATTACATAAAAAAATTTATACAGTGAACTCTTATATGATTAAAAGAGATTTTTCATGATGAAGGCTAAACTATAATTTTAAGAATACAAAAAACAATAAACTTTATAATAAGAATCAATTTGTAAATAATCATAATTATAAAGTTTCATTTTTTTTTAAATTACACGATCTAAAATGAAGCTTTGTAAAATCCTCCAATACATCACAACGGATATTTTTAACCAAATAAAGTAATGAAATAATCATCTTAATTATTCCATTCAATTATAATATTTTTTTTATTGAATTACAAAATTGATTATATTATATAGTACATTACATCATACCAAATCAGGACCAAACCACGCTGCAAATTAAATACTTTCTTTCCCGTTACAAATAGTTGTGTTTTGTTTTCAAAATCTTATGTACAATTAGGTGCCTAATCCACATGGTTGTCACATGAAATACACGGATTATGTGCTTCAGCTATCTCCATTAAATCTCTAATTAAGATATTTTCAAGAAAGGACTTATTTACTGAAAAATAACCAATAAATCTTTCACAAATTATTAAATTTGTTTTCATAATTTTGTGATTGTTGTATTTTAAATTATTCCATTTCATAATTAAAATTATTTTATTGAATGAGAAGATATTTGCATTGAAAGTGTCATTCACTAAAATTGATAATATAAACAAATTTAATGACGTGTGATTAATACATGAATGGGATTTGCCTATATCCGTAACTTATTGAATATTAGAAAGATTTTGGCAAAATAGTAAGGAAAACAAAATTCATCAGAGAACCTGCGCAAAGCAATGACCTAGCAAGATAAATTATTCACCCCTTTCGCCGAGGAGTGAACGAGTGCCAACAGGAGAGGAACGGGAGATAGACTAAGAATCCAAGGGGTGACAGTAAGTCAATTGACAAGTGGAGATAGTGAATCAGGAATAGACTCTCAACCTCTCCTTCCAAGTTCCGTGGGGGAAGTGCATCAAGAAATTTGCTTCTACCTAGTTTCAAGTTCGAGTTTAATGATTGCTAATATGATAGTCATTAGAAATTTATATAGTTATTAATTTCAGGACCTATAAAATTAATTGAAGTATGCGCAAGCTAATTCGGACACCCACATTAAATTAAAAAAAAATTATTCAACTACAGATATATAACGATGCCTATTCCAGCTAGTTGCTTTATTTGAACGATGACCCTAATATTTATGGATTCAGATCAATCAATATTGTTCGATATTTCTTTTACAACATCCATGATAAATGTGATATAAAGCTATAGCAATTCCTAGTTTTTAATTACTCCCACTAATGATAATTAAATTAAAAATCAATTATGTGATTAATACCTAGTCATGTTTCGAGGATGGGAATTCAGCATTTTATACCATATGAATTTTCCTGGCTGTTCAAAATATACTACTTTAATATTGAACTAGTCATGTTATTTTATTATTACATATGTCAACGGCCTTGCATCCAGCATCCGTCACAAAAGAAGTTTTTGCGTGTATATATAGATAATATTTCGATCTCAGTCTTTGTCTCTACCTGCTATTGCTATACTGCTGGTCGGGTGCTTTCGAAAGGAACTGCTAGACTCCTTTGTTTGCTCCCGATTGCTTGCCTCTTTTTTATTTGTGTTTTTTTTGGTTAATTTTTAATTATTTTTATTTAATTTTGTTTTTTAACATTAAATTTATTAAAAAATTAACTTTATAATTTGTTTTGTCTATAACCTGACATGTTGATTGACATATTAACTTAAATTGATTTAAATCGATCTAATATGTTATTGTTTTAATATTTATAAAAAAATATCATCTTAAATATTTATTTTAAATCGAGCTAGATTTTTACCAGTCATTCGGGTAGTTTTTAAACCCATCAAGTTGACTAGATCACATTAGATCAATTTCCACACAAATTAATTTTTTTTCTACACTTAAATATTTTTTTATATTAAAAAAATTGATACAATCCCAGCAGCAACGAGTGTAATTAAATGGTGGCCCAGTGGTAAGAGTTTGGGACCAAGAGGTTTGCTCCCTCTGTGGTCTCAGGTTCGAGCCCTGTGGTTGCTCATATGATGGCCATTGGAGGTTTACATGATCGTTAACTTCAGGGCCCGTGAGATTAGTCGATGTGCGTGCAAGCTGACCCAGACACCCACGTTAAACTAAAAAAAAAAAAAATTTAAAAATGTTTCAAACTCTTTTATCGACCACACAGCATACCAACAGATATGTAAATGCCCTTTCATCTATCATTAAAGAAACAGGTGGGCTGGCCGGAAACCCAGGTCCGAGTCACCAACCAAAACTCCCCGGAAAAAAAAATAGTCCCTCAATTATGTGTGATGGTCAATTTGTTTGCTATAGCTAACAGTAACACGAACTACAAATCAATTGTTGACCAATCCCCCTGTTAAAAAAAGGAGATATATAGAAACGGAGATCATGATGAATCACAGAAACATTTTCCATCAGAGACAAAATGGCGAATGAGATCACTAACTTTATAAAGGTTTCGTTCTCGGTCTTTGCCTCCACCTGCTACTGCTATGCTGTCGGTCGGATAGTTCCAAAAGGAACTTCAAGACTCCTTTGTTTGCTACCAATCGTTGGCCTCTTTCTCTATCTTCCTCTCCACCTGCACACCATCTATCTTTCGGGTCTTACAGCTTTTTTCATTGCTTGGCTTGCAAATTTCAAGATCTTACTGTTCGCTTTTGGTGAGGGTCCTTTGTCTTCAGATCCATCAATCTCTCTTGCAAGTTTTGTGTTTGTAGCTTGTTTTCCCATCAGGATCCAACAAAAGCCATCTCCTAGGTCCCGTGACTCCCATCTACAGGACAAAGAGCCTAAAGATGGTAGAAAACATATGAAGTATGCAATCAAGGTGTTGCTTTTCGCTATATTGGCTAATGTTCCTGGGTATAGGGAATATATCCATCCACAGATCGTTTCCTTCCTCTACTTTCTCCTTTTATATGTTGAACTTGAAACACTATTCGGTGTGGCCGCGGTTGCTGCTCGAGTTTTGATAGGGCTAGAGCTTGAGCCACCATTTAATGAGCCATACCTCTCAACCTCATTACAAGATTTCTGGGGTAGAAGATGGAATCTCATTGTTTCAAGTATTTTACGACCTGCCGTGTACAAACCAACACGCAATCTTGCTTCACTAGTTGTTGGCAGAAA
>Ga0307515_10018460_pt1 | contig 12620 bp, 13 predicted proteins | sample 17_EM_MG_FD_194513 | JGI IMG/M metagenome (GOLD analysis project Ga0307515, IMG submission 194513) | Populus trichocarpa ectomycorrhiza microbial communities from riparian zone in the Pacific Northwest, United States - 17_EM | ecosystem: Host-associated > Plants > Roots > Unclassified | place... | reverse complement strand
GCTGCTGAATATCATCACAAGTATGGCTCTTGACTTGTGGTGTTTTCGATTTGTAGTGAAAATCGTGAGAAAAATCATAACAAGTCGCTCAACCTGGTGAAAATCATCACAAGTACTTCCACCAGTGGCTTGGAACTTCCCATTGATTATTTCTTTTCTTTCCATAGCCTCAAAGAAGTGAGGATGGCCCGCTTAACTCTGGACATGCGGTCAAACACACAATCTTCACCAGACTCACCCATTTTCCATACGCTCAAGATTCTTGTTGTGTGGCGCTCTCAGTCGTCACCCTTGGCTAGTCAAACTTTCCACACGCTTGAGAGATACAAGGAATATGGTGCTTGTGATATGGATAAACCAAGACAGGACCGATTGACAGAAATGCCTCTCTGCACTAGATTGGTTACGAGCCTCTCCAGACTTGCTACTTTGAAACTTCCACAGGTCCGTGAATTGATATTATTTGTTGGTGACGAGGAGGAACCCGATTACCTCTGGGAAAAGCACGTCGCAGTCAATGCAAGGCTGTCAGGATTGAAGCTCCTGTTCTTATCACGGTGCTGGGGTGCAAACTCATCTTTCAATGATATTCCAAAGATCCTTGGGTCGTTACCAGCTCTGGAAACCCTGGTTCTCGATAGCGTGCATCTAGTTAATCCATATGTCACCTTCTTTGAGGCCTTTCTCCCAATGAATGCACAGGGTACTTCTGAACTGATTTGGGAGGGCCAGATACCCGAAGTACTTTGCCCCCGGTTGGAGAGTCTGCAGATCGAAGGTATTGGCCCCACTGTCCAACCAGAGCTGGTGCCCGCTCTCAGGAACATCGTCACTCTGCGTGCTATTATTGGGTCTCCTTTGAAGAGTTTCACCTTTTATGATTGGCATCCGTATCCCCACAAAAAGTGGGAGCTGATTGGGACGGATGGGAGTTTTGTTATGGAAGAGGTTGTTCCGGATCGGCGATTTGAACTTGATATTTGAACTGAATGGTTCTGCCCTAATCACTGATACCATCATGCCCAAAACGATGCCAGAAGTATGTACATATCCATGACTATGCAAGTCTCTATTCGTAAGAACGAAACTGGTTCAAAAGATTAATGCTAATTACTCACCCACCCCTTTTCACTCTGATTTCTCTGCGCCTGGCTCATGTGCACGCACCACAACTCCTGCCGAACCCAGTTGTTGGGGGAGAAACATATATTAGAAAGGGAATGACACTTATGCGCCATTAAAATACCCCTGGTGATCGTGAGCCTACCCTGTATCCACTGGTTAATCTGCAATGTGCGACGGCGGTCTCCGAAAATTCTGCGTATGGGAAGTGGGACGACGGGAGGTCGATCTCGCCAGCCCTCACACATGCCATTGCCCTATTTGGTCAGAGCGTTGACCCTTGTGCGTGGTGACGAGCTCGGCTGGTCGGCGAGGACATTTAGGAGATATGTTACGCCTTCAAAGGGTGAAATGGATGCTGAGTGATAGTCATCGGTTCATGTGCGACCTCGACGGGCAAGCGACGAACAGCGGGACGATGCGAACGGCGAGCTTGTGGGCCGACAGATAGGCTGACGTCGTGAATGCGCTCCTCACGACGAAAGATGTCGGCGACGAGGTTGGTTGGGACCTCTCACGGCAGAGGCGCAGTCCGATTTCGTCTTCAAAGGACAGGTTGTTCCTTCTCACTCGAGCAGCATCTCCCCAGCGCAGGCTCGTATGTTTCATCTAGAACAAGGTTTCCTCCTCCATTCTGTGATCCATTCCGTCCGACGTCGATCTTTCTTCCATCCAGTCTGCTTCTGTTCCTTCCCGAGGCGGATGGCCTGCTATCCATTCGTTTCTCGGCTCACCCCTCAGCCTATTTTCGACATACTTGTCAGTTATGTTTACGACGACCACGTGAGGTCGCACTCCCCTTCGACGAATACCCCCAACGGGCCTTCCCTCTCCTGAACGCAGTCCTGTAATCCGACTTCTCATCTGCATCTCCATTGTCGCTCACTGGTCGGTCCTCGCGTCAGTCTATGGCCTATGGCGAATTTGTGTGGGGAGGCTCGTCGCCCTACAGCTCGAATATCCCGCTGCGGGGCGCAAAGGAGGCTGGTGACAACCATCCGCTAAACAGCTTGCGAAGACGCGGCGGATGCATGAAGAATACTGTGTGCGCCGTTTCTGTGTGCGTCATTATAAAAATGGTTCCTGTTGAAATCGGTCGTTTGTCCAAGTGCCAAAGGCCACCGAACAGCCCGATGATCCACACTACCTCGCTTTACTTTCACGAACGTATCTTTCCTCGCTAGATCGAGGAGAGTTAGAGGCGAATACCAGTCAAAGAATCTTAGTTGCCTCGATGTATGAATTGAAGCTCGTTTGACCACCATTTGTGATGGAGTGATGAGATCGGCCAAGGTGAGAGTTCGAGGGTTGCAGTTATTCACCCATCCCAACTCCAAATAAAGCCACATTGAATTAGGAGTGCTGTTTTATTGTCACAGTCACGCTTATTAATATTCTCAACGGCTCGGGTAGCATCTTTCCTGAGACCCAACCGGACGAGGGAAAGCATTCCCGGCATCACTCTTGAGTCTTGACCTCCATCTCGCCCGACGAACGTGACTACTTGTTGACTCGCTCTTACATTCTGCAGTAACACACGTAGAATGCTTTTGAAAGATGAATTCGCGTACGATTGCAACGGCCGGCTGTTCGCCTTGCTGCAGCTCGCGCCAGTATATCCACAAGTGCGGATGAGACGGAATAAAAAGACCAAATCCGCCGCATGACGATATTCATCCCGTCACGGACCTTCTCAGAGGGCGGTGGGGTCGGACACGCCGTGAACTGGACCTCCAAACTGGTGAGCAAAAGCTCCAGGCTTACTATCTGAGGGGTGACGTGCTGATCATTGATAACTTTGCTCACAGCTCGAGTACAGCTGCTGTCATCTGCTTTGCGTCCGCTACCACTCTGCAAGATCGCACGCAGCTTCGACGAGCATTCGCAACGTAGTGTCCTGTCTTTCGTACCACGCTATCAGCACTCTGTCTCTTGCACCCACTGCAATACTCTGTTCACCCCCGCGATTGTCATTCCTCCCACCCACAACTCCATGTTCGTCCCTCGAGCGTCGAAAAGCACCTGCTCTCGGACTCGTCTCACCGTCCTCGAGTCTCAGCATGGGCTCCGCGTATATGCGCCTTTGCCACTTGGTACGTGAAAGAAATCGTCAGCGTAGTTCGCTGTAGACAATACCCTGCACTGCAGCCGGCCGTCGTTTCGCGAGAGAGATCGTGATACACACCCATTCGGCCTCAGCTGTGGCGAACGCCAGGATATCATTGTGGTCACCGCCGCCCTCTGTGGAGTCCCACCGGAGTGATACCACTGGACGCAGAAGAGACGGGCGAGGGAGCGATGCGTCGTCTCATCATGCACTCAATACGCTTGCTAATGGACCATGCGAGTACTATTTTTCAGTGTAGAGTGCCTGGACGTCGAGCAATCGACAAATAACTCAAGCTCCGCATCCTCGAAATCCTCCGGGCGCTCGTATGCTTACCCTCGTACGTCTCTCTTTACATGACTTGGAATCCCTTACTTACTGCACCTGCACACCCCCGTGGTGCTCCACTCACATACGGAATAGACCAGCCCCTCAATGTCAGCCATGACTTCTGGGTCAATGGAACCTCGTATATCAACATCAGTCCTGTTTGGGAGCATTCAGAAAAGAGGACCAGTGACCTTACTGCTGTCCAAAATTTTCTATGAACCTGGCGTAGGCAATCATACCAATAACTCACCCACTCTTTTCAATTCCAAGTTCTCTGCGCCCGTTGTACAGCATCACTCCTGCGGCACCCAGTTCTCGGACTCTGGACTGTGTTGGGATATTGATCCTGGTTTCGCCTAGCAGCACCATAGCAAGGCCATGGCAATGCCATTACTGAGGTCAGTCGATGCGCATTCATCCCATGAACTCTTCCGATTATTTTCACACTTGGGAGAGATGCTGTACATACATGAGAAACGGGGCAGAGGACGATTTCGATATCCTGTAACTGAGAGCAATAATCAGTCCAAAGCATATCTTTTATACTCTCGGCGTTTGTCTGTCCAGGAGAGGGATTGAGAGTAAGACATCCGGTTCTTAGCGTCTCCACCGAAGGAAACAACTCCAATATCTGCTGCGCATTCCCAGATGTAGAGATGCCACGTATGGTCAACGTTTTCAACCGCCCAAATGGTACGACGGAGTCCTTGAGCAAGTTGATTAACCTGGATTGTTGGTCATCAACAACGATGTTCATGGGCTGGTCGTTGGCGGAACTATCGAAATGACAATGTATCACCCCTCTCGTCTCCCAACAGCACTCTATCGTCCACTTAAATGGATAGTGAGAGGAAGAGACCATCGTGACTGCCCCTGTCAATGTAAAGCGCCCCGATGGAGAGGATGCAGGCAAAGTGCGTCTGTTCAACAAGGCCCAATCGACGGACATGCAGTCGCATTCTACCGAATTTGGAGTAGAAAGCTGCTTGAGGAAGGAGGAGATGCGAGAGGTGTCGGTGTCGACTACGAACAGGCGTTCAAGTCGGGGAAGGCTGACTCCTCTCTGGGTCTGGAACGAATCTCCCATCCCAATGACAGCATCAAGCCCAAGATATATTAAATCTGGACATGCCCAGAGTATGTCGAGCAGACGGGGGATCGAAAGTACACCGCGTACTAGGTCGTCGAATGTGCAGGTAGGTCAAGTTTTTGTAGATAGGATCCGACCATTCGAGCGTCGTGTCCAAGACGGCGAGATGACGAAGAGAAGGAGTGACACCGGCAAATAATGCAGGTTGGGGCCGGTGCAGGTTGCTGGCCCAGCGGGGGTGGCAGGGGTGGTATTGATCTGACCGGCGCAGAGACGTCAGGACGGGCATAGGCATAGACAGTGATTCGACGCTGATTACATGGGGTGGTACTATGACGGAAGTCCCGCTCGATTTGTGCGCTACCGTGTCGAGTATTGTTGCCCGAGGCAGCGCGGCTAATACAGCGCCTGTGATTCCTTTATTGACCAAGACGGGAGGACACGGTGGAGGATAGTAGTTGTAGAAGAAGGGCGTGATGTAAAACCTGCTTGTTCTTCTCGGGAACAGCGGCTCCCTAACATAGATGCACAGCTGTGCCTGGTCTCCTCTCGCGAGAAGGGTCTCGATTTGCTTGAGGGTCATTCCAGAATGGACGTGAATGAACCTCCACAGTGTAGCTGAGTTGAGGGCGACATTTCGGAACCGTCTTGAAACGGCGGTGAGAGTAGCTGTCAGCCTAAGGAGGGAGCGTCATTAACGCGAAGTGGTGCACTAGTACTGATATCATGCGAGGTTGCAAGCAAGTTCGACAATGAAGACTCACACGCTAGTATCGGCCAGCTGAGAGCACACAAACTTTCATGGAGGAATCAGATGACCTAGTCCCTAGTCAGAAGGGTTTCCTTTTTCAATATTCATCACGGGCCTGGTATGGCCCAATGGTCCTATTTGGTTTGAGGCAATACCGTAAAGTAGAATGGAAAGTAGAGTGATGATCGAAGGTCATATGTCAGGTGGTCTGCGACGGTTCCATCACATTTCCCGAGTTGATTCCACCCATGATCCTCCCTCTCCATTACAATAGCGAAGTTTTGGGCCACAGGTGCATCGGAATGCAAATAGCACCTTGGTGTGGTGGAATGCCAAGTATGTGATGGGAGCGTTCCCCCACTTCAAACTCGACCTCCATGACGAATGCGACTTACTTGTTGACTCGCTCCCATATTCTGCGGTAAACACGCGTAGAACGCCTTTGCAAGATGCCTTCGTGCACAAGTGCGACGACTGGCTGTTCGCCTTGCTGCAGCTCGCGCCAGTATATCTACAGGTGCGGGTAAGGCGGAAAAAAGACCAAATTGACGGAAAATGAAACTCCCTTACTTCGTTATTCTATCTACTTCTACGGTAGGACTACTTATATAGTAATAACAGCCAAGCCACAACATGAAACCAGTATCAGAATACGGAAACGGATCCACAACCCTGTGCATAACCAATATTAAGGAACCGTAATTAAACCCAAACCGTACCTACTATGACGAGAACAACAATATTCCAACACAAATCCACCGCATAACGGTATTCATCTCGTCACGGACCTTCTCAGAGGGCGGTGGGGTCAGTGGGGTCGGACGCCGTGAACCAGTGAGCAGCATTACTATCCGAGGGATGGCGTGCTGATCGTTGATAATTTTGCTCACAGCTCGTGGGCCGCTGCTATCTTCTGCTTTGCGTTCTCTACCACTCTACAAGGTCGCGGCGGACGGGGCCTCGCAACGGAGATAACGAACTGTCCTCTCTCTTTCATACCGCGCTGGCAATACTCTGTCTCTTGCAATGGATCCCCACTGAAAAACCCTGTTCACGGCCCGTGGTTGTCACCTGCGTGTCCGTCCCTCAAACGAACTTCAAAGGAGCACCTGCTCTCCGACTTGTCTCACCGTCCTCTCGAATCTGGGCATAGGCTTCGTGTATATACGTCTTTTCTACCAGGCGCATGAAAGAAGTCGTCAGTGCCGTTCGCTGTAGTCAAGTCCCTACACTGCAGTGGATTCTGGCTGCTTTTTCGGCGAGGCGGATCGTGATAAACCCCCATTCTTCCTCGGTATGTGGCAGACGTCAGAATTCCGCCGTCGCCGCCGATCTCTGTGGAGCGCCACCAGAATGATACCAATGATGCAGATGAGATGGACGAGGGGGCGATGCGTCGTCTGCTCACGAACTTAATACACTTGCTAATGGACCATCCTAGTACTATTTCTCTGTGCAGAGTACCTGGACGTCGAGCAATCGGGAAATAACCCAAGTTTCTCATCCCCGAAAACCTCTGGGCGTTCGCATGCTCACCCTCATACGTCTCTCTCTACATTACTTTGAATCTCTCACTACCCCTCGCTTACTGTATTTGCACACCCGCGCCACGCCCCACTCATATACGGAACTGACCGGCTCCTCAATAGCAGCCATGGCTTCTGGGTGGATTGGAACCTCCTCTACTGATATCAGCTCTGTTGGGAAACACTAAGAGAGGGCGAGTGACCTTACTAGCGTCTACATTTTCCTACGTTGTAAAATATAAGTTTATTTATCTGAAACCGGCGCAAAGGGGCTTCGTTGGACTGGGCTGCCAGAAATACCTCTTGAATAGGTCAATGCATGAACTGAAGCGAGTTCGACTACTATGCCTCGCGGCGTTTGAGCAGTACGAGGAACGAGTCGTTAATTCGTACCGTACACGCCGGGGACACATGGGCTGCTCACTCGACCCCACCTAGTCTTATCAATCGTGGATCGATTTCGTCTGGCCGAGCCCCATACCAGCAACGCGCCTACTTCGCGAGCGAGTCTGGCCAAGGGAGAATCGAGATCTAATTCGCCCCATCAAAACTCCTCGAGGGGGCACACATTTGTCCCGTCCAGTCTGCGTTTACGGGAAGCGCGGCCTGAGGAGGCTGTCCTGTCCGCCAGGCCAGGCCACACACTTTCCGTGCGGCGAGCTTACTGTCGACTTCCAGCATTCTCTGACTCCTGCCATCTCCTAGTGCGCTCGAATCAATCCCTGTTGAATCATGGAAACCTACCGAGGCTCATATCCGCCACCATTCCCCACGAATTCTAACATCAATTCGCCTGACTTCAACTCGTACTACCCTGGCCCGAACGATAGCATATCTGCCTTCGTCCTGTCCACTTTCTTCAAACGCAACCAGTTGCTGCCGTGGAACGGTATCCATCAATCGCCCAGGGCCCACCGTTTCCCTGTAGAAATATTCTCCGAGATCTTTCTATACGCGGTTCAAGATGATCTGCACTCTCAAACGAATTTGATGCTTGTGTGCCGGTACTGGCATGATATTATGCTTTCCACTCCGGGCATCCACTCTCAATTGAGGATCTACGGTTGGACAAAGAAGAAGGATGTCGAGAGATTTGGGATGAGATGGCTCCTTGATGTGACTGTTGATACACAACGTTATGGTCGATCGTATGTCGATCCTGTCGAATTTCATGCATGCTTTATGGCTGCAGGTGAGGCAGCATCAAGATGGCGCTCGCTTGCACTTCTTTCATTCCCACCTCCTGGAGGATACCAGGATTTGCAAATTATGCATCCTTTGCAGCATCTTGAGTCCTTCAAGCTCGCCCAAAGCTGCAACCTTGGCAACTTCCTGGAGCCACTTATCACCGCAATCACAACAACTGTCACCTCACGCTTTACTGTAATGGAGGTCTTGAACCCTGATGCTGCACTCTACATTGTCCAACCTGCTCACTTCCGAACCTTCTCATCCCTCACAAACCTCAGACTTACTTGTAGGAGGATGCAGAATCCTGTTGATATCCTCCCATCTCTTCACAAGCTGGAGATCCTTGATGCTCATCATCTCTCCCTCCCAATTCATCCGACAGCTGTTGACCTTCCTCTGACCCAGACCCTCCGCAACTTGCGCTTGAAGTGTGTCTCTATCCAGTGGATGGCAGGCCAGATCTTTCCTGCCCTCGAAGAATGCACTATCATATTCCCACAGGATGCTGATATTTTCCAGTCTGTGTATATGCCCTCATGTTCGATTCTGAAATATGATTCTAATAACCTGGGTGCCCTTGAACATTTTCATTGCCCTCGGCTAGGCGCGTTGGAGATCAAATGTGGCCAATGCAGGAAGTGGAGAGGGGATTTGCAGCTTGCAGCTTTGCATCCCATTTTTGCTGCTCAGAGCTTGACCCGGTTGCGGCTGGAAATCAAATGCAGTGGGCGGCTATTGAAGTATATGCTAGGACTTGCCCCAGCTTTGGAAGAGCTATGGATGGGACTTTCGAGCCCCCATGCACTGAGCAGCGCTTTCTTCCTGGGATTTACTGCTGGAGGGCGCAGTGCAAGTGCAAATACATCAAGCCAGACCTTAGCACCACTCTGTAGGCAACTGAAGAAGCTTCATCTGCACTACAAACGGTGGTCGAGAGGCGCCGAAAGAAATGGACTCATCCCGGCCTTTGGTGCTATTGTGGCATCATATGCGGCGGAGGAACATGTTTTCTCATTTCAGTTGAGCTTTGGTGAAGGGTCAGAATTGCAGGAATGGATCGTCCATGAACCAGTGGAGAGATTTGATCTTGAATGGGAAAGAGAAAGAACCTTCATTGGGGTTTCAAGCCCGCATGGCATAGTTCCTTTATCGACAGAGCTCTGGGATGGTGATAATACCTACCCTCCACTTCCTAGGGAGTCGGAATACATTTCAACGGATGAGGAGTTGGAACTTCCCATTGATTATTTCTTTTCTTTCCATAGCCTCAAAGAAGTGAGGATGACCTACTTAAATCTGGACATGCGGTCAAACACACAATCTTCACCAGATGCGCCCATTTTCCATGAGCTCAAGGTTCTTGCTGTGTGGAGGACTCAGTCGTCACCCTTGACTAGTCAAATTCTCTACAGGCTTGAGAGATACGAGGACTATGGTGATTGTGCTATGGATGAACTCAGACAGGACCGATTGACAGAAATGCCCATCTGCACTAGATTGGTTACAACGCTCTGCAGACTTGCTACTTTGAAACTTCCACAGGTCCGTGAATTGCAAGTAATTTTAAGTGATGAGGAACCCGATTACCTCTGGGAAAAGCATGTCGCAGTCAATGCAAGGCTGTCAGGATTGAAGCTCCTGTTCTTATCACGGAGCATGCGTAAAGGCTCACTTTTCAATGATATTCCAAAGATCCTTGGATCGTTACCAGATTTGGAAACCCTGGTCCTCAATTGGCTGCATCTACGTAATTCGCCTGTCACCTTCTTTGAAGCCTTTATTCCAATGAATGCACAGGGTACCTCTGAACTGATTTGGGAGGGCCAGATACCCGAAATACTTTGCCCCAGGTTGGAGAGTCTGCTGATCGAAGAGACTGAGTCCACTATCCAACCAGAGCTGATGCCTGCTCTCAGGAACATTGTCACTTTACGTGCCATTCTTGGGTGTCCTTTGAAGAGTTTCTCCTTTTGTAGCCGGGCTGTGCATAACTTGAAAATGGGTATGAATCACAGGAAAAAGTGGGAGCTTATTGGGAGAGATGGGAGTTTTATTATGGAAGAGGTTGTTCCAGCTCAGCAATTTCAACTTGTCATTTGACATGAATGATTCTGGCCTAATTATTGCAATCGTCATGCTTAGAACGATGTCCGAAGTATGTACATAGGGATATTCTTCCATGCCTATGCAAGTCACTATTCCTATGAATGAAACTGGCTTAAGTAATTGATCTGAACAATTCACCCACCCCTTTTCATTCTAATCTCTCTGCGCCTGGCTCGTGTGTGCGCAGAATCCCTCTAGTTATTGGACTCGGTTCTGCAAGAGGGGGAGGTGGGAGGAGCGCATATTCGGAAGGGAATGACACACATTCCTCATCATTATTCTCCTAATGCTCGTGAATTTACATGTCCCTTGTGCGCTGGTCAATGTGTAGTATTACGCGAAACGCGGTTTCCGCAAATTATGCGGAGGCGGAGTGGGATGATAGGAGATCGATCTTGTCAGAGTGTTGACTTTGGGGCGTGCTGACCAGCTCGGATGGTATCAACGAGCTATTTGATACGCGTATTCAACTTCCCAGGATACACTCTAATGGTGCTGATACGCATTTCTGACGTTTGTATGGCGAGGATGAACAAGAGGCGGGACAAGCAACCAAGGCCGGTGGTGGAAGGGCAGGTGAATGTCAAATGTCAACATTTTGGAGCTGCATGGGTAAAGTATGGAGCTAATTGTAGCTCCGTGCCCTATAATTGCCTTCAGAGTGAGATGTGGCAGATGAGTTGTCTGCTAGGTCGAATCCTAGCCGATCTTGGTCTCTACCCAATACCCTAGCCGATATCTCGCTTGACACCCCACTTGAAGACGCTTGAACCCAGAAGAGGCCCGGAACACGACTCACTTCAAACTCGACCTCGGTCTCACCCGACGAACGTGACTTACTTGCTGACTCGCCCCTATAATCTGCAGTAAACACGCGTAGAACGTCTTTGCGAGATGCACTCGCGTACAGGTGCGATGACTGGCTGTTCGCCATGCTGCAGCGCAGCTCGAATATGCCTCTGCGGGGGGCAAAGGAGGCTCGTGACAACCACCCGCTAAACAACCTGTGAAGATGGGGCGAATGCGTGAAGAATACTGTGTGCGACGTTCCTGTGTGCGTCATTATAAAAATCGTTCCCGTTGAAATCCGGTCGTTTGTCCAGGTGCCCAAGACCATCGAACAGCCCGATGATCCATGCTGCCTCCCTCTACTTTCGCGAACGTACCTTTCCTCCCTAGATCGAGGAGAGTTGGAGGCGAATAACAGTCAGAGATATCTTAGTTGCCTCGATGTATGAATTGAAGCTCGTTTGGCGATCGAGTGATGAGATCGGCCAGGTGGAGAGTTCGAGGGTTGTAGTTATTCACTCCAAATAACGCCACATTGAATTAGGAGTGCTGTTTGTTGTCATAGTCACGCTTAGTAATATTCTCAACGGCTCGGGTGGCATCTTTCCTGAGACCCAGGCTCAACTGGACGAAGGGAAAAGCATTCCTGGCATCACGCTTGACCTCCATCTCGCCCAACAAACGCGACTCCCTTGTTGACCCGCTCCCATATTCTGCAGTAGCACACGTAGAACGTCTTTGCAAGATGCATTCGCGTACGATTGCAACAACCAGCTGTTCGCCTTGCTGCAGATCGCGCCAGTATATCCACAAGTGCGGATGAGACTGAACAAAAAGACCAAATCCACCGCATGACGATACTCGTCTCGTCACAGACCTCCTCAAAGGGCAGTGGGGTCGGACGCCGTGAACTGGGCCTCCAAACTAGTGAGCAACAGCGCCAGGCTTACTATCCGAGGGGCGACGTGCTGATCATTGATAACTTTGCTCACAGCTCGAGTGCAGCTGCTATCATCTGCTTTGCGTCCACTACCACTCTGCAAGATCGCACGCCTGCTTCGATGAGCATTCGCAACTTCGTGTCCTCTGTCTTTCCTACCCAGCTTTCGGCACTCTGTCTCTTGCACCCACTGCAATACCCTGTTCATGGCGCCTGCGATTTTCATTGCTCCTACCCACAACTTCCTCTTCGTCCCTCGAGAGTCGAAAAGCACCTGCTCTCGGACTCGTCTCACCGTCCTCTCAAATCTCAGCACAGGCTCCGCGTATATACGCCTTTGCTGCCTGGTGCATAAAAGAAATTGTCAGCGTAGTTCGCTGTAGACAACACCCTGCACTGCAGCCGACGATCGTTCCATGAGAGAGATCGTGATACACCCTCATCCGTCCTCAGCTGTAGCGGACGTCAAGGTATCATCGTAGTCACCGCCGACCTCCGTGGAGTCCCACCAGAGTAATACCACTGGACACAGAAGAGACGGACATCGGGAAAAAGTCGTGGTGTCGATCAGGCCTGATGGTCCTGACAATTAACTGATCAGAAGATATTCAACTTATATTCGATTTTGTTGCAAAGTAATGCAAGGTCAGCCATTACAATATGGCTCA
>Ga0307515_10018459_pt1 | contig 12621 bp, 13 predicted proteins | sample 17_EM_MG_FD_194513 | JGI IMG/M metagenome (GOLD analysis project Ga0307515, IMG submission 194513) | Populus trichocarpa ectomycorrhiza microbial communities from riparian zone in the Pacific Northwest, United States - 17_EM | ecosystem: Host-associated > Plants > Roots > Unclassified | place... | reverse complement strand
GGGGGGGGGGGTCTGGGCCCCCCCTGGCTCGTGACGGCGGCGTTTTATTTTTCTTTTCTTTCTTTCTGTTGGGGGCTGAGAGCTCCCTGGGCCATATGGCCTAAGGGCCTAAAATTCCTTTTTGTTTTTGATGTATGAGTAGAGGAGAAGAAAAAATCCAGAATTTTGCACAACCAAAACCACATTCCTAAACACCCCTTAATTGGTCAGGTTGTGATACGAAAGGCCTTTGATTGGGAAGATGAATTAGAACGTTATAGAAAGCTAAGTGTGGGCAACTCTAGGAAGGGTTCACTTGAGAAAAATTTCGGTTAATTACATTTAGGACTGGGCAAAAAGTTCGGATAGACTTTTGGTGTTAAAAAAAATACCAAATCCACAAAGATAGCTGGACCGCCCCTCGAGTACGCGTTCAACTTACCCGGGGAAGCTATACTGAGTAGCATTGTGCAGATTCAAGTGACTAGAAAGAGCTTGAAAGTAGAATGTGCAAGTTCTCGAGCGTTCTTGGTCGTGGTTAAGGATACTGTATTTAAGATCGCGACCCGCCATTTTCCAAATCAGGGGCCGAAGCTCCCAAAGGCTTACTGGATAGAGTACAGTGCAGCTACAGACGTAATCTTGAAGCCGTTGAGCAGGCTTGAAGATAATTGTATGGTGGTGAGGAGCTGAAGGGAGGTCATCGTTCACGCAACACTGATTTTGAGGCTTGAACGCGATTTAATAGTGACCAAAATTTGATTTATCCGAACAATTATTGTGCGAGCTCATCACAAAATCAAATCGGAGGGAGGCCGTTGTGGTGATAGGGTGCTGGTCGTGAAATGGGAAGGGAAGGCAATGGAAGTGAACGCTGGGACCGTGCTCCACAGGGATCCACAACGCCACATGGAACCGCTAACGTGATCTTTAAAGTACTGCTTCGACCTTTTCTTCCATTCAATGAAAGGGCACTATGTAATACCAGTGAAAGAAATATAGTCAGTCTTCACTTGGCAGTACGGTGGAGAGCATGCATCATCAACTTGCCAGCAAAATACCTAAGGGGGCATCAATCATGCCAATTCAAACTTGTAAAGATACACTAACATCCTGGCAGTCCGTTGGCCCTTCCAGCAGTGTGCTGTCACTCATTCACAGGATTGCACATACTACGTGCCCGCATTACAAAAATAACTCTTCATGACTTCTTCGCTCTCATGCCTTCGACCATATATCTTGAACCTACAACCACTGCATATCTCCAAACATTCTAATTTGTTTCTTAGAAACTTAACAGCCAAAATGCCACATTACTGTTTATGAGAGCATAGAAGTGGCGAAGTTTTGCGGCAGCGAGCTCGTGAATCTCATGCCGAGATACCCCCCAAGGCTGTCCACCACTATCCCGCAGGTATGGGTATGAAGATGGAGGGGGATATCGAGGAAATAGAGCCCACAGGTTTTATCAAGATGATCCTTATGACCAGTACCACCTGGGCGCTTATCAGAATCCACCACCTTATCCCGGAGGACAACCGCTGCAAGGCCCAGACCACGCCAAGCTGCTTTCCTAGATATGGCACAAAGGCAGATTCAAGCAGCAGAGCCGGATGTGGAAATGCGCATACCACTGGCAGGAACCCCCATGCCAAAACCCATCTTCTTACGCGATGAGGAAGGCAGCGCGATCCACTTCCTCTACCTAACTTTCTCCAATCCGGCACCGGGTGCAGCCGACCGCGGTGCAGCCGCATTAGCTACTGCTCAAGCCCAACGAGCTAATACGCAAGAGCCGGCGGATCAGACTGTCATGGATGCTATGCAGAGTGCTAACTTGACGCAAGTTTCTGTTGGGCTCAGGAGTGCAATGTATCTCATCAAGCGAGGAAGACAGGAAATTCTTGCGGCATTGGTAGAGTTGGGCATCTGGCAGGGTGGTAGGTAGGTGGAGCTTTTGGGAGTGGGCTATGGGAGGGATGAAGGCTGTCTTTTTGTGATTCATCCACCCACGCAAGACACAGATGGAGCAGCTGGAAATAGTGGGTGAATTGAAGGGCTACTAGGAGTAGGTCTCCTGGGAGTGGGCGGGCGGTATGGGAGGCCAAGAATCATAGTAGGAATCGTCAACAGAACGTAGACATACAGATGGCTGCAAGATGGCGTAACCCGAGCGAGGTGACTCTTATGTTCCACTCAGGGGAGGGTGGAGTGGATCGGCGGTAAGGAAAGCATTTGGATAAAGGCCGTGAGTAAGTGGGTAGGTTAAATAAAATTCTCAAGGACTTTAAGATTCTTGAAAGTTGATATGATCTTAAGGATTGAAAACGATCTTGAGTTAATTTAAGTACTGAACGATAGTGTGTGCATGACTCGCGTAATTATGATGCAGCAACGAACTACAGAGCAAATATTTCATCACGCTGATAATATTCCAATCATTTAGCAGTAACAATGGCCATTCATTGAGCTCATGCAGACTAGAGAGAGAAGGGGATGATGATATGAAAGTGGTGATAGAGACTTGGTGTTGACCTCGGTCCCAGGGGGGGGCGCCAAGCAATTTGATGTTCTCGATTCTTCTTCACCCGGCTCCCGATGAATTTTTTAGGACACCCAATACAAATCCCCGTCATCCCATTCCTCCTCTACATCAATCTCTCTTCTCCTTCATTGTGCTTTCGACTGGAGCCTAGGAGCAAGGCTTGGATTCTTGTGTTCATCTCTCTAGCGCATTCTTCCCCATCACAATGCAGCGAGCTTTAACTTCAAGAGCGCGGACATCCGTCCTCTCCTCGAGTTCCAAGCTGCGAGCAGCATCCAGCTTCAATTTGCAGCAGCAGAGATTCGCACACAAGGTACATCACCTCTATCTGTCTTAAAACTCACTCAATTCTCTCATCATTCAATGTGCTAACAATCATTATCTGCAGGAGCTGAAGTTTGGCGTCGAGGGCCGCGCAGCTCTACTAAATGGTGTCGACACTCTTGCAAAGGCCGTTGCAACAACACTAGGCCCTAAGGGCCGAAATGTGTTGATTGAGTCAAGCTATGGCTCGCCAAAGATCACAAAAGGTATGCCTCTGCAGGCACACCGCATTTTCGACTGAAGCTTACAAATTCTCACAGATGGTGTCACTGTTGCCAAATCGATTACACTCAAGGACAAATTCGAGAACCTTGGTGCTCGTCTTCTGCAAGATGTTGCATCAAAGACGAACGAAGTGGCCGGTGATGGTACCACTACCGCAACCGTCCTTGCCCGCGCCATCTTCTCCGAGACCGTCAAGAACGTTGCAGCAGGATGCAACCCCATGGACCTGAGGAGAGGAACTCAGGCTGCGGTGGGGGCTGTGGTAGAGTACTTACGATCAAATAAGAGAGACATCACTACAAGCGAGGAGATCTCTCAGGTTGCCACCATCTCTGCGAACGGCGATACTCATATTGGCCAGCTACTATCCAAGGCAATGGAGAAAGTTGGCAAGGAGGGTGTTATCACGGTCAAGGAGGGCAAGACGATTGAGGATGAGCTAGAAGTTACAGAGGGCATGAAGTTTGACCGTGGTTATATCTCACCCTATTTCATTACCGACACCAAATCACAGAAAGTAGAATTCGAGAAGCCTCTGATTCTGCTTTCTGAGAAGAAGATCTCGGCTGTCCAGGATATCGTCCCTGCTCTTGAAGCCTCACAGCAACTCCGCCGACCCCTCGTCATCATTGCCGAAGACATTGATGGCGAGGCGCTTGCCGTTTGCATTCTCAACAAGCTCCGTGGCCAGCTCCAAGTTGCCGCCGTCAAGGCTCCTGGTTTCGGTGACAACAGGAAATCCGTTCTCGGCGATCTTGCCGTCCTTACAAACGGTACTGTCTTCACCGATGAGCTTGATATTAAGCTTGAGAAGGCTACCCCAGACATGCTCGGCTCAACTGGCTCGATCACGATCACCAAGGAGGATACCGTCATCCTTAATGGCGAGGGTAACAAGGATGCTGTCGTCCAGCGATGCGAGCAGATTCGCGGTGTTATGAATGACCCGACTACCTCCGAGTACGAGAAGGAGAAGCTCCAGGAACGTCTTGCCAAGCTTTCTGGTGGCGTTGCAGTTATCAAAGTCGGTGGTGCCTCAGAAGTGGAGGTCAGTGAGAAGAAGGATCGGATAGTGGACGCCTTGAACGCAACCCGTGCTGCCGTTGAGGAAGGTATTCTGCCCGGTGGTGGTACTGGTCTTCTCAAGGCCGCTGCAAACGCTCTTGGCAAGGTCAAGACCGCCAACTTCGACCAGCAGCTCGGTGTAAGCATTGTCAAGAATGCCATTACTCGGCCTGCACGGGTGATCGTCGAGAATGCAGGTTCTGAGGGTAGCGTCGTTGTCGGCAAGCTCATGGACGAGTTTGGTGCAGATTTCAACAAGGGTTTTGACAGCTCCAAGGGCGAGTACGTTGACATGATTGCAGCCGGTATTCTCGATCCCTTTAAGGTCGTCCGCACAGCACTTGTGGACGCTAGCGGTGTGGCGTCACTCCTCGGCACGACAGAGGTTGCTATCGTAGAAGCGCCAGAAGAGAAGGGTCCACCAGCAGGTATGGGTGGTGGTATGGGTGGTGGTATGGGTGGCATGGGCGGCATGGGAGGAGGCATGTTCTAATTAAAAAGCGCTGCATCCCTTACCATGATACACGAATTTTCGCTCGCATCCGCATCACTCTTGTATACCCTTTTCGCCTACATATCTCCACCATGTTTCCGTACATGATACTGGACTTGCTCACACTCCACTCTGGTTTTCCTCATTCGTCTCCCAAAAGCCTTACGTAGCGGAGTTGATTTTGGGACTTTAGTATGTACAATATCATGTTTGCGTAGCGGTTAAGAAAGATGGATGTAAAATGCAAATCAAAACAGTAGATAAACATTCAACTTCGGTCTTGATGCCTAAGGCGAATTCATTCTTCTTATGATGATAGTCATGGTCTTTGTCATACATGGGTGGCGGTCAAACGAGCCTTGGACCCCCACTTGGTCCAAAATCTGCGAGCTGCCCCTCCAACCCGATTTGCATCTCAGCCTCAACATCAACATCACATCTCCCCACTGTCAAAACTCCACTCCTGACACCCCGACCTCATCCTATACCCAAGAAAACCGCAATATCCGCCTAATGTGAGTGACGCCATCGTTGCGCCGCTCGGGCGCTCAGCCCAAGATTCAGCCACACCCGCTTACGACGCTGACAGACTGCGGTGAACTGATAGAGAGCTGCCTACTCCCCCCCTTTGATTGTTTCCACCACACAATAACGACGCAATGGTGAGTGCAGTTGAACTTATATCGCTCGAAGGACATGCTAACGTTACTGCATCAAGGCTCAATCCGGGTACGTGCCTCCTCCCTCCCCAGCGACATTGCAAAATAATAAATGTCTTCCAAATGGCTGCCTCTCAGGCCCCCAACTACTATATGCCCACCCTCGCCCTACCTGTTTTACGCAAAAGATGTCACACAACCCGTCCAAAGACGCACGTAGCTAACATTCCTTCTTTCCTAGCGTCTCCGTCGCCCCCGAATGCATCTCAACCTTTAACGAGCTCAAGCTTGGCAAGGATATCAAATGGATTATCTACCGCATCAGCGACGACTGGAAGGAAATAGTTGTTGAGGAGACCTCAAAGGAGGCCAATTTCAACACTTTCCGCGATAAGCTGCTGAACGCGAAGAGCAAGGATAGGCGTGGTAAAGAAGGCATCGGTGGGCGCTATGCCGTCTATGATGTCGAGTACGACTTGGAGGGTGGTGAGGGTAAGAGGTAAGATGCACTCCCAACCAGAAATCCGATATTCAAGGGCCAAGATGACGCTGTCGGGCGAAGTACGCAGGCAACAGGAGAATATGACTGATATGAATCTACACAGGAGCAAAATTACATTCATCTCCTGGTGCCCAGATGATGCTGCACAATACGTGAGTGTTACCTATATTCCAACCCTCATTATTTCCGCCCAAAGCATAAATACTAACTCGCACGTGCCTTAGCCCCGCATGATGTACTCTTCCTCTAAAGAAGCCATCAAGCGTGCCCTCAACGGCCTCGCTGCTGACATCCAAGCCAACGATGCCGATGACATTGAATACGACAACATCATCGCGCGGGTTTCTAAGGGCCGCTAAGTTGCCTCCGCATACGCACACGCTATTCACAATATGACGGACCCATGGATTACGGATAACGGTCAGTGGGAGGGCATTTTGCAATGATTGACAAAATACTTGGGGCGGCAGACTACGGAGGGAGTTTGAGGCATGGTGTGGCTGCACTTTTCTGGCTCTACGGACAAGGTTGGCCCGCAACAGGAGATGGTTGTTGATGTCTTTTACTTTCAGTTTCATGGCATAGCTAGGATGTGAGACTATGTTCTTGTCGTGGAATAGAGAATGGTAAAATTTGTCATTTCAGGCATTCTTTTCGTAGCATTCCCGGAAATATCCTTCTCCGACTACCTCTTCATGCAGTTATGGACAATCAAAGTATGCCCACCCATATGACAGCCCTTCGTGGCTTGGTTCTAACATGAATATACGCTCTAAAGTTTAGCTAAACAACCCCCCAAAGTAATAAATCCGTTTTAGAAACTCTCACTGTTTCTCACTGTTTATTTCCCTCCCAAGCTCCCCTAAACATCCCTGCCAGCCTTTCCCCCTCGGCATCGTCTCTTAGCCTCTGTGTCAGGAACCCTTTCAGATCTCCCCAGAACTCTTCCGTCCGCAACACTCCCGTGCCGCTGGGTCCCTGCGCCGCCGCCGATCCTCCTACATTCCCTCCCGCTGGTAGTACTGGCGGAGGAACCTCCACCGGCGGCGTTGATACCGGTGTCTGTGCCGGCGAGGAGGTCGCAGCGCCGGGCAGGAGCATGATGCTGAACTCAGCATCTTTCGCGCTAGGATCTTCAATAAGTTCGGCGACAGTTTTGCTGTCGACTGCGGGTTTTTTCTTCCATAGCACTTTTATCTTGTTAATGTCTACGCTGGCGTCCTTGGCATAGGCGGCCTTGAGGTCGTATATGCTCGTCGTGGGTGCTTGGGATTGTAGCGTCACTGTGGGAGAGGTTGAGCGGAGGGGTTTTAGGGTTATTGTTAGGGTTGCTGATGAGGCGGCTGAAGACGAGGCCGGCGCGGCGCGTTTGGCGGGGCGGAGGGGGTGTGGGGGGTTCGGCAGGCGGGGGAGGGTGTACTGCTGAGGGGATCAGCTCGAAACTAGTAGTTATTTTTTAAAAAAAAAATCGCGGACGAAGAGAACATACTGCAGACTGTGCCGGATATGTCCTGGGATCCGCAATGTGGTCGCTAGAGAGTTTCAGGGAGCGCGAGTCGAGCGCTGTAAGGAATTGCTTGGCGAAGGATATTTCAGTCATTTTGGGTGATAGGAGCTACCGTTCCTTTTACTTATGAAGCCAGGGAAAGGAATATAGGTCTTGAAGTGGAAGAGAGGGAATGGCGCGTTCCTTGCTCGACACGATGACGATTTGGTGGAGGACCGGAGAGCGGACAAAGAACCTCCGAAGGCGGTGAGCACTGCAATTTTGGGGAAATCTTCAAACTCCACCGAAAAGTTCTAGTTATACCGAATATTTCTCCAAATTCCTCTATTATCCACAAAACGAGGCCAAGACCTTCATTCAACGCTCCAAAATGGGTGTCGGCCGTCGCATGAAGAAGCAGGGTCCTCCTCCACCACTAGACGAGTCTCTTGTTACGAAAAAGCGTAAAGATGCACCGATCGAGCCTGCAAATGACCGGGGAAAGAAGAGGAGGACAGAAACGGGAAAGACTAGAAAAGCCGTAAAGCCAATTGAGATGAAGAAGAACAAGAAGTCGGCTCTGACAAACGGACATGGAACTGCCAAATTAGAAAAGACGAAGGCAGATAATGGAAGGAAAATGCCAAAGAAGACAGTGGCTCCACCTGTAGAGGATGAAGACGACTCTCTAGATGACGAAGATCTAGTTTCAGACGATGCGGATGGGATTGACGACCCCGATGTCATGGAAGACAAACTCGACGGTGTTAATGTCGGCGGTCTGGACGCCCTAGGCAGCGCTTCAGACTCAGACGGACTCGAAGACGACGAATTCGTGGAGTCAGACTCAGATGTTGTAGATTCGGATACAGAGGTACGGAAAGGAATGTGGTCGGAAGATGAAGACGACGAGGATGTCGAGGAGAAGCTCACAGCAGCCAATATTGAAGGGTTATCACGGCGATTAGATATGCAGAAGGCAATTGAGGATGCGGAGGCGCAAGCAGAATTAGAAGAAGCTGCACTTCAGACGAACATCGCTGGAGATAGGCCAAAAATTCTCGGCGACGAATCCGGTGATGAGGCCACCGGGCCGTCTCTGGTGGCACCAGATTTACAGCTCCTCAGAACACGTATCACGGACACGATACGGGTTCTTGACGACTTTGCCAAGCTTGTAGAGGAGGGACGATCAAGAGCAGAATATACTGCCCAGTTAGTAAAAGACATATGCACATACTACGGCTATTCCTCCTTCCTAGCCGAAAAACTATTCAGTCTATTTCCACCCCGCGAAGCCTTCGCCTTCTTCGAAGCAAATGAAACGCCCCGCCCTGTCGTCATTCGTACCAACACCCTTCGAACGCATCGTCGTGAACTTGCACAGACACTTATTAACCGCGGCGTACAACTCGAACCTGTGGGGAAATGGTCAAAAGTTGGCTTGCAAGTTTTCGAATCCCAAGTGCCACTTGGCGCCACTCCAGAATATCTCGCTGGACACTATATTCTGCAAGCTGCATCCTCCTTCCTCCCAGTCATGGCTCTTGCACCCCAGGAGCACGAAAGAGTTCTGGACATGGCGGCTGCCCCAGGTGGTAAAACGACTCACATTGCCGCACTCATGAAGAATACGGGATGCATATTTGCAAACGATAGCAATAAAACGCGTGCCAAAGGTCTCATTGGCAATATTCATCGCCTAGGTGTGAAGAACACAATCGTCTGCAATTACTCAGCGCTCGAGTTCCCCAAGGTCATGGGCGGCTTCGATCGAGTTTTACTCGATGCACCCTGCTCTGGCACGGGTGTCATTGCGAAAGATGCGAGCGTCAAGACAAACAAGACAGAGCAAGATTTCATGCGCCTGCCACATTTGCAAAAACAGTTGATTTTAGCGGCAATCGATTCAGTCGACCATGCAAGCAAGACTGGCGGATACATTGTCTATTCCACCTGCTCTGTGACAGTGGAGGAGAACGAGCAAGTAGTACAGTATGCGCTAAATAAGCGGTCAAATGTCAAGCTTGTTGACACGGGCCTCACATTCGGGAAAGAAGGGTTCGTGAGATATATGGGCAAGGTGTTCCATCCATCCATGAAACAGACGCGGAGGTATTATCCTCATGCTTACAATGTTGACGGCTTCTTCGTGGCAAAATTCAAGAAAACCGGACCAACTCCTGCGACGGCTGTGGGAGTGAAGAGTGGAGAGAATAGAAAATCGAGCATAGAGAAGGATGACGAGGTCGTGGATAAGACGCCACTTGTGGCAGAGGAGGATAAACAGGGTGACGACTTTGGCGGATGGGATGATGAGGAGGATGAGAAGTACATTGAAAGGGCTAGAAAAGCAGCATTGAGAAGGAAAGGGAAGGATCCTAGGGCTTTAAGAAAGGCGAGGGGGATGATAGGTGGTGATGAGGCCAAACCGAATGGTGAGGTGGTGAGCGAGGGTAATGAGAGCGCTGAAACAAAAGGTGACGGTCAGAAGAAGAAAAAGAATGAGAAAGCCGGTACCACGAAGTCGAAACCGTCAACACCAAAAGGACAGATGGAAAGTAAGAAGAAGGCCAGCAAGTAGGCCGACTTCTCATATTTCCAGGAGACAAGCATCATTGAAGTTAGTCACTAAGGGCATAACCCTACGCCATCCGAAATACCTGTACATTGCCCATAGATCCTTCAGAAATACAATTTCAGGAACAAGACCTGATAAGCCCACCTCACTAGGCCACTTATGCAGCAGTCGTATACCTAATATATTTTCTCTCCAAGGGTCATTGCAAACTAGATGGCTCAGCTCCAGCCTTCATGTTGCATGGGATGCCGCTCTCTTCAGCCAGCAGTAGGTGATGGGGTTATAAAGGTTTGCAGGTTTTGCAAACAAATTTTGTCTATGCGCTTGTTTTGATAACCTAGGACACCTTTATAGCCCCATTACCTACGTTAGTACTATAAGGGGGTGACATAAGCGGGCTGCCCGCCCTCCCTGCAAGTTCTAGTAGCATTATAGTAGTGTCCCACTAAAATGCTGCTGATATGGTTATAATGCCACCAAAACTTGCAGGGAGGGCGGCAGCCCGCTCATGTCACCCCCTTGTATTACTGACCTGGCCCCGGCCCTGGCTCCCGCTCCCGCTCCCGCTCCCACTCCTGCTCTAGCCCTCCCCCTGCCGCCCGCCCTCACTGCCGCTGGGCTTGCCCTTGCCCAGCGCGCCGACCCCGTCCGCCTGGGAGGCTTAGGCCCCCCATAGTAATACATACGGCTAGTAGAAGGCTTGATCGACACGCGCTTTCAACTGGATGTGCCAGGGTGGTGTAAGATAACTGCCGCGTACGCCCCCACCACCTAAGGTAAATAGTGGTTGTAGTCTGCGGTGGAGTTAGCGGCTATAAGACCGAATAAGTAGAGACTAGGGCTATATTAGCTGGATATTGGAGACGGAGTTAAGGGTGGAGTTAGTAGGTAATAAGCAGTGCACTACCTGCTAAGCCGTAGATTAAAAGTATTGGATATACCCTAAAAGGGTATATAGTAGGTAAGCAGGCCTAGGGATACCCACGCTTACTGACGAGTAGTAGGGGCTTATTAGAGCCTAAGCGAAAATTAGAAAATTAAAAAATCTGTTAAATAAGTTGGGTGCAGGTTGGGCGCCAAATGCGTAGGCTCTGCGCAGGCTGCGCGTAGGCTGCGTGTCAAAACGTCAAATGCGTTAACGACGTCAATGACGTTAACTGCAGCCATTTGGCGGCCAATTGACCTAATTAGCAGCATTTGATTTCACTTAATGGGTAGTTTGAACCCTAGTCTGCAAATATTTTCCCAATGCGTAAAACTAGCTAGAAGGTTATACCTAGGTTTCTCCCTTGCTGGAGATTTTTTCTATAAATAAAATGTAGAAGCCTATATAGACTTAGAAAAGAGACCGAATTAGGCAATAAATAGAATTTATTATTATTATTCTTTTATATGTAATTAATATAATATTATAGATACTGCTTTAACGTCTAGTTTAGTCTCTTTATTTATCTATCTACTTATAAATAATATACTATAAATAGTACTACGCAAACCCCTTATTCCGCAAAGAAGACTTCGTAAAATACCGCTATAAATCTTAGATCTCTATCTAATATAATCTTTACTAGTGCTTTATATTTTATAAATAATTCTTTAATATAGATTTTATATTATGGAGTAAGTATAAGCGCCTATAATATATAGCAAGTAGATATTATTAAGCTATATACATAAATTATATAATAAGGTTAAGACGTTATATAAGGAAAGAAGGTAAGGAAATAGAAAGAAAGAGTATATATCTTTATCTTTATTACTTAGTTAATACATATATAGGTAGAATAGGATTTAGGTAGTAATCCTAGCAGAACTTAGTAAGATTTAATAGACTTAGTAGAATATAGCAGAATGCGGCAGATTGCCGTAGATTGCGGTAAATTGTGGTATTATAGTCGGTCTCTAATTACTAAGTTAATAGAAATAGATATATATATATAAGGTGTTATAAAGGTGTTCTATAATAGTACCCCTCCTTTAAACTTAAGCTTTTGTAAAATAAGGCTATAGTAGTTCTAGGTAGAGTTTATAAAAATCTTTTATAGCTTATATAAGTTCTATAAAGTTAATAGGTTCCTATTATTACGGCTTATATAAATGCTTCTAAACCAAAGCTTATAGAATGCTGTATTACGAAGATACTAAGCTAAAGAGAAGAAAAAGGGGTCGCTAGGACCAATATAAACAAATATATAGGGTGAGCCGCCAAGGCGCTAGCGTTAGGCGGGCCAATTACAGGTCGGCAGAATATGGTAGAATTTAGCAGGTAACGTGTAGAATTTAGCAGGTAACGTGCGATAGCGCCATTACATCACCCCCCTCTTTAAAAGAAAGCCTACCCTTAGGCTTAGTTAGAAATAGGGTAGCATTAGGCTTATAAATATAGGATTATAAAATATAAGATAAGGAGATAAAGGGGACACGAGTATATTTAGATTAAGTACAAAGGGCAATTATAGACTAAGTAGAAGCACTAGGCTAGAAATAGTAGCCACTAAAAGTCTTGGCACGGATCTAGCTAATTAGATAACTTTAACCGGCGGTCAAAGTTCCTAAATATCTAAAATTTTACGGTACTGGCAGAAAACGGTAGAATATGGCAGAATTTAGCGGATAGCTATATTAGGGCTTTAGGGCGTTTTTATCCCTATATTCTTCTAGTAACTTATTATCTTTATTATACCAGCATTCTATTTATTCATCTAGGTACTTCAGGGGTCTAAATATATTAGGGTATTAGTTATAGAATTCTTTAAGCTTCT
>Ga0307515_10018457_pt1 | contig 12621 bp, 11 predicted proteins | sample 17_EM_MG_FD_194513 | JGI IMG/M metagenome (GOLD analysis project Ga0307515, IMG submission 194513) | Populus trichocarpa ectomycorrhiza microbial communities from riparian zone in the Pacific Northwest, United States - 17_EM | ecosystem: Host-associated > Plants > Roots > Unclassified | place... | reverse complement strand
CCTTCGTGCCATGAATATCTGGACTCTGGAATCACTGTCGCGCAACTACTTTGCGTCTTCTGTCATCTCACAGTCGAGCGGGCAAGGGACAATTGACATCTTGAGTTTACGGTCATGACGGGTTTGTCCCATACAATCCGATACTGCAAAACCGAACATTAATATGAATTCACCAACGTGCGAATTTTCGTTTCCAAGTTACAATGTCGCGCTTTGGTCCCTGAACCTGGCCTGCAGACCCTGTCGTCAACATCTTTCCTCGATACCGTCAACGTAACGTGTTGTTCGTTCTCTCAGTGACTTCTGCACTCCACATCCATCGCATCTCGCTCCTCAGCCACGCGGGTACTCGAATCACAGCTTCCGCAACCCCCACCCCAACGTGTCTCAATACGGCCCCCCACGCACCCCACCTCCCGGCAACGTGTCGTCAGCCAACCATCCCCATGCGAGTATCAGCGAGCCCTTAGCGGTCATTCCCAATTACCTGCCGTCACTGTCAGGCAGAAGAAGAGACAGTTGTACGTCGACAGGAACGAGCTGAAGCCTCTCGTCGCCGATATCTCGTTTCCTCCGCAAAGGAACTTAGACAACGACCGCGCAGCAAGGGTTACTTGCCACTCGTCTTTCTCGAACCCTCCGTACGCAGCAGGCCCGGGCTTGCTTGGCTGCTGCTGAGCGCCAAATCACTGCGGGTGGATTTTTACGTCGACGAAATGGTGTCCAATCGGTATGTCACGCCTCATCCTGATCATAGTTGGCAACTTGGCTCTAATCTTCCCGGCTCAAGCCATCCATCAACCACCTGTCACACAACGAAGACATCCAGCCCGTGAGCCTCTGGAGCAGCGTCTTGCAAGGGAATCCAACGCCGACATCACCGGGCCAACTCTGAGCATCCTCTTTTCCCGTCCTCCTCCCAAATTGAAGCCCAGAGATTCCAATGACAACTCCGTGCCATTCGTCGAAAATCTCCTTTCCCCCCATTTCCCGGATCTCGTTCGTCGTGTCCGGTCCGCAACCTCAATCAAGGCCACTCAGCTCGAGACTTCTGACAGTGGGAATGGCAAGGCCAGAGTTGTAGATGACGAGGAGCCAAAAGACATTGCACAAAAGCCTGGGCTTGCCGACGTGGCTAGTACCTCCGGAACTCGCATCTTCAGCAGAAGGTTGACCGCTCAACGACCCTCTCCTGTGTCAAACGCATCCGAAACAACCTCATCAACCTCCAGATAGATTTTGCCCTCCCCACCGAGTTCGACCGTTATGCATTATGCCCCGCTTGGCGATGACGCCGGCGGGACCGTGTCCATTTCGCCAGTGCCATCGACTGACCTTACGAAATCGATCCCCTACACAAGCACCAACAACTCAATCTACAAGTATGAGTTGAACCGGCTCTTGGAGCAGCCCGGTGGAATTGACAGCCGTGGTGACGAAGAGGCGAGGAAGGGGAGGGAGAGGGTCGTCAAGGTTGTTGAGAGGACATTGGAATGAGTCGAGCGTGTTTTTAGCGAGGGCGTCGAGAAGAGACTCTTGCTTGTCGCTTCCGTCGTCGAGGAGCCTATCATGGGATTCGGGACTGACGGGTGGTTCCCGAACAACCTACCCTGGATCTGCTTAGAAGCTGCCGTCGCTGCCTCCGTGGAAAAATCTTCTCCTGTGGAAGAAATCACCCGCAGTCCGCCATTTCTCCAGTTAAGAGACCCTGGGAGATTGACAGTGATACAGGCAAGGTTCTTGTACTTGACGGCGACGAGGAGAACGATTCAATGGTCCGAGATCGATCCAAGGATTCGACCTTGGACGCATTGGATTCGGACTCTGAGATCTGAGACTCTGTGATTGCCTAATAACTCTACTACACTATCTACGAATATGTGCCATGGACATATAGCACAGCATAGTATTGTGTTTTCTCCGGGACGCACTCATGTTCGCTACTACTACTAGTGACCGTGGGGACCGTTCTGGCTTCCACCTCTGATAATTGACCAGTGACCGGCGGCCGGGGAGAGTGTATAATCCGAAGGCCAGAATTAGGCATGAGATACAAATCCAACGGACTGTCCTAGGCCCGTCAGAGATGGAACACAAGCGTATCGATGGCCGACTCACTTCCGGCAGCGGTTTTGTAAAATCAAGTACCTGATGCGTTGGTGTGCCTCCGTCAATGGTCATGTAAACAGTCACCGAGTAGACCGAGGTATGTTGTCCATCGTCGCGGCGTTCGCCTTGGATGTTCGGATATGCGTGTTTTACAGTATCCGTGGATCCGGATGAGTCTGGATTGAGCTGATCCGATCCGATCAGTTCGACACATCGACACTCTCACTGCCACGATTACAATGTCTCCAACCAGAGATGTAGGCTCCTCAAGGGCACCTACGCGTTCAACATCGAGTATGCTTTTCCCACCAGTTAATATCGTGAACGGCTCTGACCTCTGCACTGTTCGTCCCCAGGGACGGACCTTTCGAATCGCGTGGCGATCATCTGGCGACGGGGAAAAGCCAAGGTCAATCGCCTGTTCGGTAACACGCCTCCAGGGATGCACATCCCGCACGAATCTACCTGCCGGCTCCCGTACGAAATCGTGGAAGTAATCATCAGCCACCTCATTTACGACCACGACACTCTCAAGGCATGCTCGTTGGCCTGCCGTTCCTGGTATTTCGCCGCGGTCCCGCATATTCACCATACCCTTGCTCTTGGGGACAAAAGACCTGGCAAACCTCATGACAAGCTGAAGCCACTATCCAAGGTGCATGAGCTAGGCCTAACGCCTCTCGTAAAGAAAATCACAGTACGCCAATGGCTCAGCTGTCATTGGTTTACGCCTCAGGCATTCAGCCCCCGCGACTTGCGCTGCTTTTCCGCTTTCACAAACGTTCAGACGCTGAGGCTCGAACACATGGATATCTCCAGCTTTATACCAGGCATTGAACGCTACTTTGAACACTTCTCGCCAACGCTACGGTCCATCACGTTGTGGGATCCGTGTTGTACCCCTCGACAGCTATTATGCTTCATCTCTCTTTTTTCAAACCTAGACAGCATCGGCATCTGGGGGATTTCCCCACGCCCACCCAAGACGACCATCCCCGATACAGAACTCGTCCAGTTCTCCGTACCGAAGCTGCGAGGGGAGCTAGGGCTCTCTGGACCTCATTGGACCGAGACATGGACCCACCTGATTGCTTCGTGCGATGGCCTGCGGTTCAGTTGCTTGAACCTGTACGATGTCGGAGGCTTCGCACCTGTCCTGTTCGAGGCGTGCGCCGAGACCCTGGAGACGTTGCGATTCTCCCCAGTGGATAACTCAGTTAGTAAGTAGCCCAGCGGGGATTTATCTACAGATCCTAACTGATGGTAAATAGGATTCCGTTCCCTCTCATTCCCTGGATTCAATCTGTCGCGGCTCAAAAACCTCCGGTCTCTCCACGTCGGGGGTTGGACAGTCAACTTCTTGTCGACAAACGCCCGCCATACCACCCTCATGGAGATATTCTCGACTATCGTATCACCTGTGTTCTCCGAACTCGCTCTCATCCTCGGGAACGAATCGCTCACCTATTTACCCTCGGATATCATGATTTTCGAGACATTGCGTGCGATGAACGAAGTCAAACCCTTCAAATTGGTGTTTTTCCTCGTGGTTCCGATTCGGCTTCTAGGGGAGGCACGAGGGAAGGTGACGGAGACTTTAGACTCGGCGGCTGCAAGGGGACTCCTCGGTTTTCTTGACTCCCCGCCCACCATCCGTATAGCATGATTTCTAGATCCAGGGTGGGAGATCCGGCGTTAATTGGACACATTTCGTGTACATCTCGTGCCGCAGCTCTGGATGCTGTTCATGTGTAAATTAGGCACCACCTCAATCCATACCAGAGAGAAAAAACGTAGCACAGGGACGTCCTGGGACTTCGTTAATCATTGTGCATAGGTACGACTTGGCGGAGCAAAGATGAATCCGAACACTCAAGGCACGGGGGAGTATTGCATTTGGAGAGCGTGCAAAATTACGTAGGATGTAAGTATTGGAAACTAGTATATAGATCCTCAGCAGAGGAAGAGCGATTACAAGATCATGATCATGATCTGAAGGATAAGGAAAAACAGTGGGAACAAAATACCATAAAAGGTAAAAAGCAAAAAGAAAAGCGTGAAATGCACTATTCTAACAGTAGGAAACGAAACGGCATAACGGTGAGATCTACAGGTATCTACAATCAAACATCAGGACCGTATTCTACGTTCCAGGCGTGTTTCCTAAGCTCTGACACATCGAGATCAGCTCCCTCAGCTCCCTCCCGTCCATCAATGATCCTAATAATCCTGAGTTTCCTCCCTCTCGAAGCCCTCGCCGCCGCCATTTCTATCACGCTCGTAATGTCAAACATCCTCTCGAACTGTAGTACGAGAATGATTTCCTCCAACCTGGGACAAACCACGACCTCCGACGACCTCGTGCCGGGTTGCAAGGCATGAATGAAGATATGTGGGTTTGAGCAGCTAAAAAGCGTGAGGGTTCGCAGGTTTTTCATGGGAAGGAGTGTTCGGTAAAGGAGTCCCCCGGACAGAAGGTGGCCGTGGTCGATTTTGAGCCATTTGATCTTCGAGGTGTCGAACTCGGCGAGAGATTCGAGCGTTAGGCTGGTCGAGTCGTATCTGGAAGTCCTGAGGGACATATTGACTTGCCCGTTCGGTCCACTGAATTCCATGCGTGGACAGTATTTGCCAGGGCGTAGTTGGATTGTGGTGGAGTCGGAAAAGTTCTTGAGGTTATTAAGAGACCTGGGGAGATGCACCCTGGCCGGGGAGCTGAACAGGTCTGCCGTTATTTCCAACTTCGCCCCGGCCGGGATCAGTAGGTGATCGAGTAAAGCGGGACACGGAGCATCACCGTTGATGTCCATGCTCTTTAGACACGCCAGTGATACCAATCGCCCATCTTGAGCGCCGGCCACTGGGGTTGCAAAACAGAGTTCGACTTCTTCGAGGTAAGGAGCGCTTTCCAAGAAGTCAAGGAGCTGTCCGGCGAAGGCCGTTCCTGGTGGGATGTGAGACAGGGTGAATGAGGTTAGGTTGACCATGTTCCTCCAAGGAAACTCGGTGCGAACGAGCTCCAGGTGCAACGTGCGTAACGAGGAGAAATCTCCATTGAAAAGTGTGGACGTCAATATGGGGCAGCGTTCTGGGGCGTATCCACGGTCAGAGCATATCGATAAGCACCGGAGAAGAGGGGCGGGGCGGGATAGATGGGGGGTGACGGCCGGTATTTTTTCTGGCATTCCCTCGATGAGTAGGGATGCGAGTCGTCCGGTAGCATGGGGGATGATTTGGAAGAGAGGATCGCAGAGGGAAATGCCCTTGTTTAGGTCGAGTGACAAATTGATAGGAGAGGACCCTGATCGCTCAAGGTAGACTCGAGTTTTTTCCCCGTCCAGGCAGTCAAAATTAGTCCACAAGGAAGACCGTGATACGAACGCCTCCCTCCAAGTCCGGCATACGTGGGTCAACGCAATTGTATGTTCGTCCCTGTCTTCCGTATCTAAAAAGTCCGGAACGAGAGTGAGGATTTCGGGAGGGATCTTGCTGATCGGTGCGAGCATGTTTTTCCAAACGCGAATCAGGCGGAGGACCTCTGAAGCGTCTCGCACGAGAATTTCGACCTAGAACACGTCGCGCATCAGTTGCAATCCACACGTCTGTTTCGTTGGTTCGTTCAACCTCAGCTGCAACTAGGGTCGCCGCGATCCTGCAAACTCGAATATCAGTCCTCCGATGCGACCTATGTCGACACTCCGAACGCACTTTGGGTTAAAAACAACATCTTGTAGGACTTCCTTGGTCTCACGTAAGTGCTGGGAGATAGAAGGGCCCTGGCTGGCGATGAGGTTGTCATTGGGCTCCATGTCGGGATCGTTGAACCCGTGACGCGTGGCTCCCTCGAGAGGTCACGCAACTCCACACGGTAGGCGCCCTCAGCGTTGACACAACCTAGCATCGGAAAAAATCCATATGCATAGCGCAAGTGAGTTCGGAGGTTCGATTGTGTGCGGATCACGACGAAATTCGGCACGCACCGCTCCAGCTCATTCATGAACCATCTAAAGGCCTAACGGACTATGGCCTGGGACCGTCACAAAATCGGTGAAACGTGGATCCAAAAATTCAAAGCACGAGAGAGTATTGCATTTGGAGTGCATGCAGTATTACGCAGAATGTGGGAAACGAAACGGCATAACAGGGAGACGGGTACCCACAATCAAACCCCAAAACTGCATTCCACGCTCCAGACGTGTTTCCTCAGTTGAGACACGTCAAAAGTAGCTGCATCCCGTTCGCCGACAATCCTAACAGTCATGAGTTTCTCCCCTCCCGATGCCCTCGCTACCGCCATCTCTATAACTCTCATGGTGTGAGCCATCGTTTCGTGGGAGGAGAGCACGAGAACGAGTTCCTCCAATTTGGGACAGACCATGGCCTCCGACGAACTCGTGGCGGGCTGCAAGGCACGAACGAAGGCGTTTGGGTTTGCGCATCTAGAAAACGCGAGAATACGTAGGCCTTTCATGGGAAGGAGTGCTCGATAAAGAGGGTCCCCGGTCGGAATATAGCCGAGGTCGATTTCAAGCTGTTTTGTGTTCGAGGTGTTGAACTCCCGGAGAGATTCAAGCACCGAGCTGGCCCGGTCGTGGGTTCTGAGGGTTATATTTATATCGACTGAATTGTGGTGAAGTCGGAAAAGCTCCGGAGGTTATCAAGGGACCTAAGGAGATGCTCCCCGATCGAGGAGCTGAGTAGGTCTACCCGTATCCCCAGCGGGGATCAACAGGTGGTCGAGTAAGACAGAGGACGGGTCATCACCATTGATATCCATACTCTTTAGACACGCCAGCGATACCAATCGTCTATTTTGAGCGCCAGTGGTTGGGGTTACGGAGCAGAGTTCAACTTCTTCGAGGGATGGAGCGCTTTCGAAGAACTCGAGAAACTGTTCGACGGAGACCGCTCCAGGTGGGTGTGAGATAGGGCGAATGAGGTGAGGTTGACCATGTTCCTCCAAGGTAACTCGGTGTAAACGGACTCCAGACATAAGGTGCGTAACGAAGAGAGATCTCCGCTGAAGAGTGTGGATCTTAATGCGGGGTGATGATCCGGCTCGTTCGTAGGTTTGGAACATATCGAAAGATGCTCAAGGAGGGGGGCAGGATGAGATAGGCGAGAGCTGACGACTTTCATATCTTCTGGCGGACCCCTGACGAATACGGATTTGAGACGTCCAGTAGTGTGAGGGATGTCGAGGATTTGGAAGGAGGAAGCGCAGAAGGAAATACCCAGGTCGAGTGACAAACTGATGGGGGAAGACTTGGATCGTTCAAAGTAGACCGAGGGTTTTTCCTCGTTCAAGCAGTCAAAATCGGCCCACAATGAGGACCGTGACACAAAAACCTCCCTCCAAGCCCGGCATACGTGGGTCAGTGCGATAGCGTCATGGTCTCTGTCGCGCGTATTCCAAGAATCCGGAATGGGGGCGAGGATTTCAGGAGGGGTCTTGCTAGTTAGTGCGAGCATGTTCTTCCGGGCGCGAATCAAACGGAGGACCTCGAAAGCTTCTCGCTCGACAGTGTTAACCTAGAACATATCACGTATCAGTTGCAATCCACGCATCCATTTCGTTGGTTCGTTTAACCTCAGCTGCATCCACTGAGGTCGCCGTGATCCTACAAACTCGAATATCAGTCCTCCGATGCGACGTATTTTGACGCTCCAAACATACTCTGGGTCAAAAACAACATATTGTAGGAATTTCTTGGTCTCGCGTAGGCGCTGAGAGATCTGACTGGCGGCGAGGTTCAACGTTGGGTTCCATGTCCGAAAGATCGCTGAATCCGTGACGCGTGACTGACTCGGGAGGTCACGGTGTTACATGCGGCAGGCTCACTCGTTGACTTACAGTGCGTTAACACAACCTAACGTCGGAAAAAACTCATAGCGCAAGTGGGTGTCCAACGTTCAGCGTTCACGTTCAGATCTGACCTCAGGCCCAGGCTTCAGGAGTCGGATTGTATGCGGATCACGGCGAACTTGTTCGGCATGCACCGCTCCAGCTCACTCATGATGCATGAAGCACTTAAAGGCTCAACGGACTATGGCCTAAGACAGTATAGACCGTCGAAAAATCGGTGAAACACGGATCCAAATATTTAAAGCACGAGAGAGTATTACATTTGGAGAGCATGCAGCATTACATAGAATGTAGGAAACGAAATGGCATAACGGTGAGATGGGTACCTACAATCAAACCTCGGGATAGTATTCCACGTTCCAGACATGTTTCCTTAGCTTCAATACGTCAGGATCGGCTGTACCGCATCCACCGATAATCCTAACAGTCCTGAGTTTCTCCCCTCTCGACGCCCTCGCTACCACCATTTCTATAATACTTGTGATGGGAGACATCTTTTCGTAGGGGTGGAGCACGAGAACGAGTTCCTCCAATTTGGGGCAAACCACAACCCCCGACGAACTGGTGGCGGGTTGCAAGGCATGAATGAAGATGTCTGGGTTCGTGCATCTAGAAAACGTGAGAGTACGCAGGGCTTTCATAGGAATGAGTGCTCGATAAAGAGCGTCCCCGGTCGGAAGGTCCCCGCTGTCGATCCCAAGCCGTTCGGTGTTCGAGGTGTTGAGCTCTCCGAGAGATTCAAGCAACGAGCCGGTGGGACAGTGGATTGTGAGGGTTATTTTGACTTGCCCGTCCGGTCCACTGAATTTCATGCCCGGAGAAGGTCCGCCAGGGTGTAGTTGGATTGTGGTGAAATTGGTGAGGTTCTTGAGGTTATCGAGAGACCTAGGGAGATGTACCCCGATCAAGGAACTGAGCATATCTGCCTGTATTTCCAACTTCGCCCCTACTGGGATCAACAGGTGGTCGAGCAAGACAGAAGCGGGATTGTTATCCTCAATGCGCATGCTCTTCAGACACGCAAGTGATACCAATCGGCTGTCTTGAGCACCAGCCGTCAAGGTTACGAAGTAGAGTCCGACTTCCTCGAGGTAAGGGGCATTTTCGAAAAAGTCAAGAAGCAGTTTGACGGAGACCACTCCGGGTGGGGTGTAATACAGGGTGAACGAGGTGAGATTAACCATGTTCCTCCAAGGCAACTCGGTGTGAACGGACTCCAGACATAACGTGCGCAATGAAGAGAGATCCCCATTGAAGAGTGCAAATGATAGGGCGGGATAACGATCTGGCACGTGTCCGGGGCTTAAACGTATCGAAAGATGATTGAGGAGGGGGGCGGGATGAGATAGGTGAGAGATGACGACTTCCAGATCCTCTGACGGTCCCTCGATGGATAGGGACTTGAGGCGCCCAGTAGCATGGGGGATGATTTGGAAGAAGGAAGCGCAGGAGGAAATCCCCAGGCTTAGGTCGAGTGACAAACTGATGGGGGAGGAGTTGGATCGTTCTAAGTAGACCGGGGTTTTGTTCTCGTCCAAGCAGTCAAAATCGGTCCACAAAGAGGACCGCGATACGAATAGCTCCCTCCAAGCTCGGCATACGTGGGTCAGTGCGATGATGTCTTGATCCCTCTTGTGCATATTCCAAAAGTCCGGAATGAGAGCGAGGATTTCGGGAGGGATCTTGTTGATCGGTGCGAACATGTTCTTCCAAACGCGAATCAAGCGGAGGACCTCGAATGCCTCTCGCTCAAGAATTTCGACCTAGAACATGCCACGTATCAGCTGTAATCCGCGCGTCCATTTCGTTGATTCGTTTAACCTCAACTGCATCCACTGTGGTCGCCGCGATCCTGCAAACTCGAATATCAGTCCTCCGATGCGACATATTTTGAGGCTCCAGACATACTTTGGGTCAAAAACAACATCTTGTATGATTTTCTTGGTCTCACGTAGGCGCTGAGAGATCTGACTGGCAGTGAGGTTGGGTTCCATGTCTGAAATTGAAAGATCGCTGAACCCGTGACGCGTGACTCGCTCGGGAGGTCACGCAGTTACAGCTCCCGGTCACGGACTCCACGGAATCTCCATCATCCAACGTCTGGATTTCACTCCCTCGGTTTGTTAGCTCTGAAAACAAACGTCGCGTACGTATCGCAACCCCGCCCGATTACAATACGTTTATCAGGTCGGGTGCATTAGGAACGGGGGCAAGTAGGTCACCTAGTCACCGCTCACACACACTCATTCGCCAACCACTGGACTACTCTTTTCAACAAAACACCCCGTCTCTGCTCAGTTCCCAGCATGCTCAACTCTCGCCGACCTAGCGAACGCGCCTTTTCAAACCAGATCTTTTGGTAATAGGACCTTCGATGGCACCGGATATGATTACGTGGGTCTTTCCATCGCCTACGGTCCGGCTGACACAGACGAGGAACGTTCGAAGGCTTCCAACCTTTATGTCCTCCATTCTTCCGGTAGCTGGCTGACCCCGTTCGTACCTCAGGTTCTGGGTACCGTTTACAGGTCCGAGTGTGCCTTCTGGGACACCGCCGACAGACAACAAAAATCTAATTGCAAAGTGGTACGATAAATCCGCCGTAATTCTCCGCCCCGCTCATGGTACCCTCCTGTCCCCACTCTCGGTTCGGTAATATAGGTTCAAAAAGACCGGAAAGCGCAAGGGGATCTTTCTCGCCACAAGGCTTAGTCTTGGCCGTGGGGAACCAGGTAGGGTCGTGAGGGGTAACCAGAATACGTCTATGGGGCCTTCGGCAGGTCCTTGTTGAGGTTAGGAGTTGATTATGTTGACTCTGCTTCCTTCATCGTGCTAACCCGACGGTCCCGATAAGACACACTGCGCTGAGATGGCGAAACTCGTCAAGTGAGTGGTGATTCCGTCTCGCGATTCGCCAACTAGAAATCTCGCCTGTTCTAGAGCTGGGAAGGTCAAATAGCTTGGACTTTCCAAGATCTCAGCTTCGACCCTTTGCGGGGCACACCGTTCACCCCATCTTCGCTATCTAAGTCAGGTGCCCGCCCCCCGCCTTGGACATCGAAAATGATTCCATTGGACTCTTTAAGACTGTGAGGGAGCTTGGGGTCGCATATCCTTCCCACGGAAGGGGTCTCATCACCGGCCGCCGCGCGAGTGGGCCATCTCGATATGAATGGAACGTCCCGCTGAATTCCCCGCAGAAATCTTCTGATGCGACTTCTGCAAATCGGCCGCGAGGTACTTGAAGATATTCTCAAGTTCATGGACGATCTGGAGGAGATCGGTAAAAAAAATACAATGATACTGCTGGGCTTGCTTTGACGTGGGTACTGGCTCAGAGGGAGGTCCTTATCCCTACCCCTGGCACCACATGACTTCCTGAATGTATGGCACAGAGATCGCGCCATGCGGAGTTGACGGTAGTATCCTCACAAAACCTAAAAGAGAATGCGGAAACTGAGCGGATCTGGCTATCCCCGGAGGATGCCCCAGCTATCAGAGAGGGTACCCCTCTTCCCAGAGCTCCGAATTGGATACCCCTGATACTCGATGAACATATATAATTCCGCTGTGTACTCGATAAGAAAATGTAAAAGAAGCTACATGTAGGAAAAACGATGGGCGAAGATAGTATCGTCAATGCATCGAGTTCACTGTTCATGGAATACACAAATTCCTATGGTGGAACTACACGTACACATCGAGCTCTGCTCAGTGTCCATGGAAGTATCTAATTTTGAGCGGGCGGTCTGATCGTCCCAGGTTCCGCTCAAGCAACGAAGCGGATACTGATCGAACGGCCACCCACAACACCGATACGTGGCTTGCGTTGTGAGGGAGTACTGCAATCCATGGGGGGGAAATCGGTAGTATTCACGAGTGGGCTGGGCAACTTGGAGTTTGCCAAGGCCCGTTGAGATTTGTTTCACGGGGTTACCAAAGATTCACCATCGGGTTACGAAGGTGCAGCACTCGGCGCCCCTCTAGTACTTCAGCAGAAGGCACCTCACGAACCGATGTCAAATTGCTGATCGTGGAATAGAGCGCATGTATGAGTCCGTTGACCAGACGCATAAGGGGAAACTTCAACAAACTACAGAGAATTCAACGGAGCATGATAACTACAAACGTAGACTCGGCACACGCCACAACACTACGGATAATCACACGCCCAGTCCACAAACGGGGCAGGCATTACAAGACGTTCCGACAACACACCCATATCCTCGTCTACATCCACAGCTTCGATCGCCTCGTCCCACGTCACGGAGTCATACCCAAACAGCCGATACAACCTCCTCAACTGACAAGCCCGAGAGAGGCACAGATAGATCTGAAACCTGGATATGGAATTCGGTTCCAGCTTCTGAACCGGTAGTCCAACAAAGTCCCGTGCTCCAGGCCAAGAGCGCCCAATGCGCACCGCAACAAACCGGTAGAGAGTACTCCCCGCGCCCTCGCCGGCAATGTGTTGCTTCAAGGCGACCATGTGTTCAACTCCGTGGGTTTGACAGAACCGGTGGGTATCGTGCCCAATCAGCTGCCAACCATCGTGGTCCATCGGGTTCACAACGCCGATGGACCAGGCCCACATGATAACAACTTTAACCGTGTTCAAGCACTGAAGCTCTTCGAGCCGCCTGATG
>Ga0307515_10018456_pt1 | contig 12621 bp, 15 predicted proteins | sample 17_EM_MG_FD_194513 | JGI IMG/M metagenome (GOLD analysis project Ga0307515, IMG submission 194513) | Populus trichocarpa ectomycorrhiza microbial communities from riparian zone in the Pacific Northwest, United States - 17_EM | ecosystem: Host-associated > Plants > Roots > Unclassified | place... | reverse complement strand
GTTCTGTCTTATTGTCCATACGTCTTCTGTGTAGATTGCTCTTATCTGTGGGCCACTGGCCACGCGTCCTATTGTCTCGATCATGTATATAGGCGCGACGAGCGAGGGGGCGAAAGATCCTCACGGTCCTATCGCCCGCTCACTCGCTGCGCTAGGTATGCTAACTATGTATACATCTTACAGTCCTATCGCCCGCTCACTCGCTGCGCTAGTCTAACAGGATTCAACTTGGCGCTGTATTCGCTGAGGTCAGCTCTGCTCGTATAGAAACCAGCAGGACGTTGACACCCCTTAGTTCAATCTGATCGCAAAGGCTGTCTTCGGTGTTGCAAAAGTCACTTTCGAGGTTCGTGCTCTCTACTGGCGGCTCAGAAGCTGAGGTAATAACGCTTGATCGTTCAGCTCTTGAGGGCACAAAACAAATACGATCAAATGCCATCGAGTCTGTTGGATCAGTTACAGCGCGTCTTACCTTTGGCGGACAAGGTCGCAGACGAAATCGTCAGCGAGGAGACAGATATCCTGGATAAAATAATGCCGCCAATGTTTAAAGTAATGCAAAAGATCGCCAAATTCTTATGCGAGTACGTCAAGCGTGGGCGATTCAGTAGGCTGTCTCTTTCCTGGCTTCCGCAAATGCTGATGATCGCAGAGCGAACAGTAGATGCGCTGATTTATTCGAAGGACAAGGAAATGATGGAAGAAATGGCGGGAGAGTTAGAAAACGTCATTGAAGACTTCCTGCGTGCAGTCGATATTGAGACTCTGCGCCTAGCAAAAAGGAGCGGTAAGTACTCATTGTCCCAAATAACGCGCGAGTGCATTCTCAGTAGTTTCATGTAGAGCTAGTGGAGCAAGATCTTCTACTCAGGCAGCTCAGACCTATCGAGACCAGCTATCATCAGGGCCTCCGCTGTATGGATGGCACCCGTAAATCTCGCCTCAAGGAAATCGTAGATTGGGTGGCCCATAAATCGGAAAAGAGTGATCTGCCTCAAAGCAATACATACTGGATCTACGGCATGCCTGGAATTGGCAAAACATCATTAGCTCATTCGATCTGTGCGAGCCTCCACGACCAAGGGAAGCTTGCTGGGGCTTTTTTCTGCCGGAGGGATGATCCAAATTTGAGCGAACCCAGAAATATCCTCCCGGCTCTCATTTACAAGCTCGCCAGAATCTTCCCCCCCTTTCGAAGAATTGTGGCAAATTGTCTTCGTAACGACCCGAACCTCACATCAGAGTCCATGAAGGACTCACTCTTTCTTGACTTACTCGATAACCTTCTTAAACGCCCAAACGATTGCCTCGTCTTTGTCATTGGCGCATTCGACGAATGCGGCGACGATTTTAGTCGTCCACGCCTCCTGAAGCTTCTGACAGGCGCAGCTACGCGTGCTTCGTGGCTGAAAATTATCATCACCAGCAGACCCGAAGCCGATATCGGACGGTTCTTTCATGGACTCACCCAGTCGTCCTACTTGGGATACGATTTAGCTACAGATCAAGAGGCCAGTGGTGATCTGCGAACCTTCGCTCGAAGCAAATTCGAACCAGTCGCCGAAAAATGGTATCTCCCCACACCTTGGCCAGAAGAATCACTCTTTGACAGAATTATCTCCCGTGCGAATGGCCTCTTCATCTTCATCAAGACCCTTGTTCTTGCTCTTGAGCATTGTGCGAACCCCACAGAGTTTTTGAAGGCGACCTCCAGAGAAACCGGTGCTGGGTTGAAACCTCTATACAGGCTCTACTCAAATATCCTCAATTCACGAATAGTACATATTAAGGCCGAGTTTCAGCGGGTCATTGGAGTCGTTCTATCGGCAGCTCCATATCGCGTTCTGTGCGAGGAGACAATCGCAGAGCTGGCAGGAATGGAAGCTAACCTCGTCAAAAAGTGGGTGGATGACCTCAGCTCTTTGCTATATCGAGATGAAGGCACCAATGGAGGGATTCGTGTCCGGCATTTATCGATTTCAGACTTCCTTGTCAGCGATGACTGTCCCTGCGACTATCGAATGAACCCCCGAGACGCAAATGTGCAGTTGGGAATTGCTTGCCTCAGAACGATGGTTCACCAACTCCGTTTCAATATCTGCGGGCTCGAAGATTCCCGACTCGCTAATGCCGGCATCCAGGATCTCCCATCCCGAATCACGAAGCACATCCCCGACTGCTTGCAATATAGTTCTCTTTATTGGTCAAATCATCTTTGTGTTGCTCCCGACAATGATCCGCGGGTGTGGAATAGCTTGGAGGAATTCTTTGAAGGATTGTACCCATTATTTTGGATTGAAGTATTGAGCATTTTGGGAACGGTTCCGATGGGTGCTCCGAGCATTCGGAGCGTGATATCATGGGCGAAGGTGAGCCCAGTTCCAGCTTGTATTCTGGGTGATACTAATTGGCAGTAGAATGGCAAACCGACCCTTCTTGAGAGAATTCAGGACGTCTGCCGTTTCATCATCGCCTTTCGCACCCCCATATCTATCAGCGCTCCACACACGTATCTTTCAACCCGACCCTTCTTGCCCTTACGCTCGACTTTATCAAAAACCTTCGGCACGAGGTTTACTAAGGTCATCAAGGTGGTGAGAGGGAGATTGTCTTCATGGCCAGCACCGCCACTGTCATGGATTGGACATACCGACGGTATTACTTGCATGAGCTATTCACCCAATGGGCGGCAGATCATTTCCGGATCCTACGACACCACCATTCGGATCTGGGATGCTGCGACTGGTGCCATAAGTGGTGAGCCCCTTAAAGGGCACACCGGCTGGGTGTTGTCAGTTGCTTACTCTCCAGACGGCCAGCACATTGTCTCTGGATTCTCTGGCAAGACAATTCGAATCTGGGATGCCGAAACTGGTGCCGCAGTTGGCAAACCTCTGGAGGGGCATAGTAAGGGTGTGCGATCCGTCGCCTTCTCTCCCGATGGGCGGTACATCATCTCTGGATCTGATGACAAGACCATTCGAATTTGGGATGCCGAGACTGGTGCTGCAGTTGGCAAACCTCTGGAGGGGCATTCTGATGGTGTGCGATCAGTCGCCTGCTCTCCCGATAGGCGGCACATCACCTCTGGATCTGATGACAAGACCATTCGAATTTGGGATGCTGGTACTAGTGCTGCAGTTGGAAACCCTCTGGAGGGGCATAGTGGGGGTGTGTGGTCCGTCGCCTACTCTCCCAATGGGCGACACATCGTCTCTGGATCGTGGGACAATACGATTCGAATCTGGGATGACGAGAGTGGTGCTGCAGTTGGCAAACCTCTGGAGGGGCATAGCGGGTGGGTAATGTCGGTCGCCTACTCTCCCGATGGGCGGTACATCATCTCTGGAGCTAGTGACAAGACGATTCGAATCTGGAATGCCGAGACTGGTGCTGCAGTTGGCAAACCTCTGGAGGGGCATAGCTGGCATGTTTCGTCCGTCGCCTACTCTCCCGATGGGCGGCACATCACCTCTGGATCTCATGACAGGACAATTCGAACCTGGGATGCCGAGACTGGTACTGCAGTTGGCAAACCTCTGGAGGGCCATCGTGAGGGTGTGCGATCTGTTGCCCACTCTCCCGATGGGCGGCACATCATTTCTGGATCGTGGGACAACACGATTCAAATCTGGGATGCTGTGACTGGTTCTGCAGTTGGCAAACCTCTGGAGGGGCATAGTGAGGGTGTTTCATCCGTCGCCTACTCTCCCGATGGGCGCCACATCATCTCTGGATCTTTGGACAACACGATTCGAATCTGGAATGCTGAGATTGGTGCTGCAGTCGGCAAACCTCTGGAGGGGCATAGCGGGTGGGTATCGTCGGTCGCCTATTCTCCCGATGGGCGGTACATCATCTCTGGATCCAGTGACGACACGATTCGAATCTGGGATGCCAAGACTGGTGCTGCGGTTGGCAAACCTCTGGAGGGGTATCGCGAGTGTGCGTTGTCAGTTGCTTACTCTCCAGATGGCCAGCACATTGTTTCTGGATCCTCTGGCAAGACGGTTCGAATCTGGAATGCCGAAACTGGTGCTGCAGTTAGCAAACTTCTGGAGGGGCATCGCCAGAATGTGTTGTCTGTCGCCTACTCTTCCGATGGGCGGCACATCATCTCTGGATCGAATGACAACACGACTCGAATCTGGGATGCAGAGACTGGTGCTGCAGTTCGCAAACCTCTGAAGGGGCATAGCAAGGGTGTTTCATCCGTCGCCTACTCTCCTGACGGGCGGCACATCATCTCTGGATCTTTTGACAACACGATTCGAATCTGGGATGCAGAGACCGGTGCTGCAGTTGGCAAACCACTGGAGGGGCATAGCGGGTATGTGCGGTCTGTCGCCTACTCTCCCGATGGGCGGCACATCATCTCTGGATCTGATGACAAGACGGTTCGAATCTGGGATGCCGAGCCTAATGTAGGACGTGGTCGGCCTCTAGAGGGAGAAATTGCGAATGTGCAGTCCATTGCTTGCCCTCCCAATGTGGTTTCTGGATCCAATAGCAACACCACCCGTGTGTCGGGGCCATTTTCACATCAGCCATCTTCCTCTTGTAATCCACTCCATGCTCGTTTTTATTCACGGCCTGACTCAGAGGGTTGGGTTAGAGACTCAGACGGCGGCTTACTCTATTGGGTACCCCTAGATTGTCGTAGAGGCCTCCATACGCCTGCCCTCGTCACAATTCCTCTTACATCTGACGTTCGATCAGTTTCACTTGATTTTGAAGACTTCGCCTTTGGACCCGCTTGGTCCCAGATTTTCAACAGTGCAGCACTAACCATTCTTTCCTCGTAGCCTCTTGTATATACATTGGTGTATGAGATGCTTTGTGGCTATTGAAGCTTGATCCCGTCTTCCTTAAGCTCCTCATTTTGTCACAAATGGCCAACACCATGTCGAGTCTTGCTTGTTGTTCGGCCTGTGCAGGGGAATATCGTCACCCAGGTGGGAGATACCGCGATGACACGACGAAGGAAGATGAATTGGCAAGTAAGACCCTAATTAACATGAATTTTGTACATTGGTCCGCTTTCTGATCACTGATCATGACCGCTTGCACTCGGTTTCATGCCATTAACAAACCGTCCGATTGTGCACGATCGACTTCTTCTTTCCCTGGAACTAGCCCAGGCGCCGCAAAAAGTAGTACAGCTATAAACTCTGGTAGAACTGCCAAGCAGTAGAACACCGTCTCGTTTGTGCTGATTTGAGAAAGAGTGGCTACGAGGTAAATCTCCTTGACGAGGAAGAGGGCAATGATTGCAAGGAGGAGTAGGGCCCCGTGACGACGACCGAAGGGGCCTGATTTGGAAGCTTCTCCGACTGTCGAGCGAGGTTACTTCGATCAGTGGATCATCCATGCCAATGCTGTATGAAACACGAACCTTCCCGTTCGACCCGGATGACGAACAATGTGTGAAGTCCGAGAGCACAGCACAGAACGAGGAAGAGTACCGTGCTTGCGGTCCTCAATTCCTTGCCCGTTTGGATTGAACGTGGGGAGGAGCCGGGTGTCAACATGGTTGATGCGGCAATCCCCAGCCCTACCGCTATGGCCAGAACGGACCTGAAAAGACGTTTTTCGCTTGTTATCCGACTGATAAGGTTCCGGCCTGGCTGGACCCCGGTGAGTTGAAGACTAGGAATATAATGAGCGTGATCAGGCAGGGCAAGAGATGTGAGAAAAGTAAAACGAACCGGTTGTTAACAAGGATGAAAGCAGAAAGCAATAAACCAAAGAAGCCAATGCCATAAAAGACCAGCTCAGTAACGAGAAGATTGATATCATTGCCACTGCCAGCCGCCAAAGCCGCACGCATGGCGAAAGTAATCACACGAACTACGGAAAGTATGAAAATGTCAGACCTCAACTGCAAGTTTAGGGACGAGGAATGTGACGTACGCAAACAGAAGATAGCAAGGAAGATAAGTACGTATGTGCGGTTGTTCCATGAGCGGAAAATATAATATGGTAAACACACTGCGTAGAGTGCCGCAAATAATATTGCAGCCCCTTCGCTGTGGATGCCAAGGAAGCCTGCGTGGGTTACGCCTTTACTCGACATATTTATGGTGGTAAGACGTGGGTGGTTTGGAGGACGATAGGATGGAAGAATGTAGTCTAGGGAACTGCTGTTTTTTATACCCCCAGTCGGTGGGAACCTTTCTCTACGGGTGCACAGCGACGGAGGATAACCCAAAGAACGGAGATAACCACCTCCGTCTCAGTCCCCCTCGGTGGCGATACGGGCATAGCTGGTGCCGAACCCTGTGCTTTGGTGTTATACATAGAGCGCGCACAGGTGTTAAATATAGCTCAACAAACCTTCCGTCAAAGATCCTGTGCGCTAGAAGCAACCTTCATACCCCCAGATCCTTTAATGATCAAACCCTACCATGAATAATGTCAATAGGAGGAGAATGCCGCAGGCGGCGCTCTTCTCAGATATGCGGCTTTGCTAAGTTCCGGCATGCCGTAATTGAGCTCCTTTCATGCCGGTGCCGATGCCTCGGCTGTCAAGATGTATACAGGCGTCTTCCAACCGCGGAGACTGTACATCCTTTGTCCACCACCCCGGGCTTTCTCGCTGGTTGCTGCACCTGATAAGTACTTGAAGAACAAGATTTATCACTCTTTGGGTTTTCCAAGAGAATTTCAACATCTTAGACAGATTGGGTGCATCAAGAGCACCACCTACAGTGCCATCAACACTCATCAGCGGCATGGGTACTCCGTACATGTTACCTTCAATCTATTGGAAACTCGTGATTGATGTAACTTTCGTGGGAGCACTTCTTTTGGAGGCAGCGTAGGCCAGACAAGCTCCACCGATCTCGGAGGCGATACCCTTAGCGAGTGGACATCTTCTATCAAAGAATTTTTCGTGGGCCAAAGCTTTATTTGCAATGGACCCGTGATCTTTTACCACTTGTTGTTGCTGTCAGGAGTAGGACTGCAGTGGATCAGTACATGACCTCTCAGCGCTTACACAGCCCGAGGTGCAGCCCGGAGGCTACGTGGGGTGTAACAGTTCATGTATCCGATATATACGGACAAACTTTCACGAGTTTGGATCTGTAGCGGGCACCAACAATGGTGTATTCGGATTGTAAGCATGGCGTTTCCACACAGGCACCGCACAAACAATGGAGGCCATAGAATCACCAAACACTTTAGATGCAGTCAAGTCCAATTCGTTACGCTATACAATAAAACAGCCGGACGGACATAAAATATGGTAAAATACAAATCCTGACAACTTCTTGCATCCGCCGCAAGATTCTTGTCAAGGCGTATGGTGGCTTCTGCTTCCGGCGATGACGATGTACTATTGGTTTTGTAAAGCGTTTGTGAACAGGACTTCATGTGGCTTTATGGAGCGATCTAGAATCTCAAGCAGCTAGAGGAGTCACCAACAGTCGTTTAAGGGAGATGTTCCAAGATATAACTCATACAATGATATTGTGTTGCTTGCTACTTCAGGAAAGTCACAGGTGGTAGTGAACGGGGGAATCTGGAAGAATGATTTACCCAAGAAGCACCTCTGGGAGGCTGTACATAATCCAAGCCTATGCACAATCATCGGCCAATGCCAATTTATATGAGTGCTCGACGTGGAGACAAAACGTAAACGTTAATGACTCGGGTCACCTGGCAACCTGTTCCCTCATCCCATGATACGCGGATTGATCATCTTCGCTTGCCCTCCTCCTCTGCCCCTTATTCATCCGAGGCGGATTTAGCGTCAATTTCGGTGACTTCGTTCTCTCGCCCTCTTCCATCTCCGTTACCTCATTCGTCTCCGGGTAAGCGACTTGGCTGCCAGCCTTACTCTGCACATCTGCCTCGTCTCCAATTTCGAGGACGCTCGCAGACCATTTCCAACGACCGCCTGGATGGACTGGCTCACCCATGAGACCAAGTATCTCTGTCCCCACGACTCTGAGTTTTCTAGTCCTTGACGACCATTCCATACAACCCCGACTTCTACTGCTGTTAACGCTCGACGGCCGAGAGTTTTCTACTCTACTGCCGTCATTCTCGAGGTGTTTCTCCTTCGGTAGGATGGGTAGCGCACCCAAATGTATTGGGTCAGATGGAAGCAGAAGCTGTAACATGTGTCGGGAGTCAAGGAGTTCCCCAAGGACTGCAGGAGGTTTCGGTGGTATCCATTCTGATCTATCAAACGTTCGCGAGAACAGATTATTGATCGACTTTTGTGCAGCAGCCTCGTTGGATTCTGACTCAGCAGTCGCTTGAGCTGCTTGAGCTGCTTGAGCTGCTTGGTTGGCTTGGTTAGATGGAGCTTCGTCATTGAAATCAGAGTCACTCTCTCCGCGATCGGCAATCTGCATTGATATGAGACAGAGTCACCAACACAGGGAATGTGCATTTACCGATTTTCGGAGGACCTCCACACCGAGTTTAACTCGCTGACGTTCCCAGTCTTTTTGCAGTTGTGCAAGATATTGGCTGCATTCTTCCGTCATCCGGTTCTCGCCAACTTCGTATCGGTAGTCTCGAACAGCTCTCCTCATTTGAAATGGGTTCAAATGCTTGAAGGTTTGTATCGTTGCAACAAGGTCGGTGAACTGGTTCATCGAGGAATGATGCTAGAAAATTCATTCAGGACGTGTTCATAATACTGACCTGCACAAGGCTCCATACCTGTAGCCATGTAAGCAACTCCCGCACGGGTTGGAAGTGTGCCACAACGCCCCTTGGCAAACCGACTTCCAACACCCATTCTTCGATGAACGATAGGTTCAAGTTGATTTGCATGGCCCTAGCTCGACACAAATACTTCTTCCGTTGTAGTATCCGATTGAACAATTCGCATGCAGTCCAATAAAACACCTGTGAGAAAGCCTGGGCGATGAGGACGGGGTTGATGCCGAACATGCTCATGAGAGTATGCAGAGCACTGAGCAGACCGTTAACCTCGGCAGGTCCTTGAAGCGGTGGGCCAAAATCGCCGTTTCCATTTATGCTCTTGGATATGGAGAACCGCAGGGCAGAGAATCTACTTGCTGTGTTCGGAGGTCCTGGCTGCTGAACGGGTCCCTTTGGAGACGGAGAAGCAGGCCGTGTGGGCGTGGGTGTCGTGGGGCGAGCGAGAGTGGATGGCGTAAGAGATGGCGTAAGACTACGCATGCCATCGAGGGAGCCAGAGGGGGTTAAGGCTAAGGTTGAGACAGGAGCCGGAGGTGGCTTCTTCTTGGGCGACGTGAAGGCTCGCAATATTGACCATTCGGATTCGTATTGGACAGCCTCAAACTCAGTGGGGAGTGGCAAGTGATCCAAGAGAGCAGGATCGAGAAGTGGGTCAATCTTGCGCTCTGCGATACGGATGATGAGGACTGTCCATGATGTCAGAACGCGTTGTATCTCCGTGCTTGATGCTAACCATAGATAACGTTTAACAACTCTTCAATAAGCCCAAATAGACCAAGGATCTCGCATATCTGGTTGGTGTCATTATCACATCGCAATAAATGGAGGAGTAAGGTTGTGTTGAATAACCAGTAAGACAAAGATGCTACGTCTGTGGGCTTCGACTGTGGAACAATGAGAAAACTCTGTGGGTCATCAGTTGAGACAACGCACCATAACCACGTCCTCGATTTTGTCCATTGAACCCACAACCAGATCTTCAAGCCAGTTATGATCACAAGCGATGCACGCAAACCGAGCGTGTAAGTACAAGATTTTAGCAGGCTCGCCGTGCCGAATCGAAGGCTGGATGTCAGTGATAATGGCTTGAAAGATATGGGGTAATTCGGGTGGGGAAAACACGAGCATGTTCCTATAGCTTTGCGGTGGTGTCTACTACAGGAGATCAGCGCCAAAAACTCGAGTCATTAGGAACCACATACGGGAAGAGTGTCCGAGTCGTAGCCGGATTTGTCGTCGTCGTCGATTTCAGACGGAGTATCATCAGAGTCTGCTGCATCCTGCTCCCCCCACCATCGTTCCTCGAGTTCCAAGACATGGCCAATACGATGCTTCATATGTCGACGTTCCACCAGACGGGCACGCTTCGCATCGGCTCTCTTACGGGCCTCATCACGTTTATTGACTCCGTTCCACCCCAAGTGACGCATTGATTCGGCTAAGAGCAGTGCAACGCTAGCTCGTTCCTCCATCGGCTCGTAGGCCGTAATGACATCGAGGGGAGTCAACTTCCGTCGGGATTGTGCAAGGGGTGAGCACCCATGAGAGATCAGGTGTGCCACTAGGGAAGGCGGGGCTGACACTGCTGCGTAGTGGAGCGCAGTCCATCCAGCTGAGATTGGGGTCAGTCAAGGTTGAGGATCGGGGCAAGGAGATGGGTGTCTTACCATAGTCGGCACTGTTAAGGTCTGCGCCTTCTTGAATTAACGATCGCACACATTCCTCCCGTTCCATATGGCGGTCTGTGACGGTTCCAAATCCAACAATTGTGATGCTAACAGGCGAGAGACCATCTTCGTCCCTTATATTGAGATCCACATAAGGCCTTGGTCGGGGGTCGGAGAGCAGGAAAGTTAATAACGGAAGATCGGCGAATGTGCAAGCTCTCAAGAGTGAGTGTTCGACCAGCGTCCGCTTCTGTTGAGGAGACAGCCCTGGGTCTGCGAGAAGCTGATGAACGCATTGCGGCTCAGGATAGAGCGGATTTAGGTCTGGTTCTGGTGTAAACTTGGCAACGTCTGAAGGCATAGTGTCTGCGCACTCTGGTGATTAGCCAGACGGCGATAGGGATATCACACAGGGATTACACATACATATATCGGCCGGAGATGGAGGTCTCGAAAGGTCTTGGACGAGGCCGTGGGCAGTGGCTGTGAACCCTTCGCCGTACAACTCTGCCTGGAAGCCGGAGCCGGAACCGCGAAGTTGTCGTACACCCGCAAGATGAAGGTGAAATCGTCCTCCAGGTCAGCGTTTGCGAGTCGGTGAGGCCACTCCTGTTAGTGGCCGGGTCAAAGGTTGACCGCTTTGACCACCTCACTGGGCATGAATACGGTTGTCAAGTCATGAGAACCCAACGGACTCAGGCAATTCATTCATTGAAAGGCTAACTACCCAGAGCTCGAACAACTCGTCAAAGAATCCAGGCGCGTATGCGTAAGCAAAGAGGATTCGGTCATCGTAAATTATACATCCGAACATTCGAACCTGTCGTGGAGTTTGTTACGTTTACATTAGGCGAGTGTAACCACCCAACGGCCGACTCGTCGAACGGGCAGTCGTATACAAGTTCTTCAAAAAGTGGGCATGACTCATCACACGCGTTTACCGTTTGGGTATATATCCCACAACGTATTTGCCTTTATATATCTTACGGTTGTTTCTCCCGCTCTCTCCCTGCATTAGGTTGGTTGTGCTCCTCAAATACCAGGAGATAAACACCATAGGCAAGACCGATGTATTGAGCAGCCATTGCACCTACACACTGGCTTGCGCTAGTCTACTTCTCCCCTTGGGGAAATATTCTCAGACAGGTCGTCTTCACCGCCCCCGTCAAGGAGATGGCAGGCGGAGAGTTGCATGGGAAGGGGTAGAAGACATCCTAATTGCCGAAGGCCTGGCCACTGACGACTTGGTAGACGGCACCTACATCGGAAGGGGCCAATACCCGATACTGCGCCCTAGTCGAGTCAGGAATTGTGATCGTGACAAAAGGATAAGCCCAAATTGTCCCCTGGCCGTTGATAGTGTAAAACGAGTCGACAACCGTTTGTGCACTGGTGTTGAGGTTGGAACCAGCAGCTTGCCAGAGCCAGGTATTCTTATCCACTTCACGGAGCTCAAGTTCAAGATTACCAAGAATAGCCAATCATCTGCTCCACCGAGGAACAGCTTAGAACCTTGCAAGGCGAGCTGAAATCTGAAGATAGGTTGTGAAACTGCTCCTTGCCTGGTCGCTGTGTCAAAGAACGGATGGTCCGTCAGTCTGAAGATAGCAGGGATAGCCAGTACGAGAAGCTACCAGGTTTGTTAGCGTTTCCAAAAGAGCCCCTTATGAAAGGCACTCACCCCATCGATAGAGTCATCAATTCGGGCCTTCGATCTATTCAGTTTGGCAAAAATCACATTCCACCTGGATGTGTCTGGTGACAGGGATGGGACCACTAAGTTCGTGAGCGACCCAATTTCAATAATCCTGAAGGCACTATGAGCAAAGGCACCATTCAGCCATGTACTTCTGAACTGCCCAGTATGGCTGCCATTGGCTCGCTGACAGCTTGATTCGGCCTTTGCATTCTGGAAACCACTTGTAGAGAAGCTGAAGCTCTATACATACGGGGATCCCCGCCGGGGCTATCTTGTACGTGTATCAAGAGGAAAACGCCGGCTCTGACTGCTCTTCAAATCTGTATTCGGGCTTTCTCAGATACTAACCGTCGTGTTCAGAGAACCAGTCTTGATCATTTCACTGAACGGACACGCCTTAGGCGAACTTGAAACCCAAAATGCAGACACAGGAATCGGTTATTGGCGTATTAAAAGGAGATGCGTATTCGCACAGATAGGCAAAGCGTTGAAAGGGAGTAATACAGGAATGAGACCAAGACAGACCTAACAGAGTAAAGAAAACACAAAAGACCTTGACGTAAGACTCAG
>Ga0307515_10018455_pt1 | contig 12622 bp, 15 predicted proteins | sample 17_EM_MG_FD_194513 | JGI IMG/M metagenome (GOLD analysis project Ga0307515, IMG submission 194513) | Populus trichocarpa ectomycorrhiza microbial communities from riparian zone in the Pacific Northwest, United States - 17_EM | ecosystem: Host-associated > Plants > Roots > Unclassified | place... | reverse complement strand
GTTTGGGGGTTGTGGAAGTTCGGTCCGGCGGCCGACCGGCTCGACGTGCCCGACGCGGAAGAGCTGCCCGCGTCGGGGCCGTAGCGCGTGGTGGGCTGGGTGAGTGGTTGCGGTTACTGCGCCTCCGGCGGGGGCGCTCCGGCTCCAGGATGGTCGCGCACCCCGTCACTCTCGCCCCGGGCAAGCCGAGCAGACCCCGCCGGCGCCCACGGTGGGCGGGTCGAAGGTGACGGGATGGCTTACGTGACAGCGAGCTGGTCCTGGTCCGTCATGAGACGGTCTTTCGGAACGCTTCCTCGAATAAAGCTAGTAAAACGCTCACGATAATTCCAGGTACCGACATAAGCGACGCTGGATAGAAGGCGAAGCTGCGTTGTGCTCCACTCAACATTCGATTGATCGTTCACGATTACAAGTTTACGGTCACGAGCCAGAGAGCCATCAACGTCAGAAAATGCGGTATAGGCATGCTCAACTGCGGTCTTGCGTGCCGGAGCTGAGTTGCCCGCTACCGCCTGAACGAATACGAGTCGCTCTTCGTTCCCGGCAGCGGCTGTAAGCCGATACTCGGTCCCACTCTCACCGCGCAAGTCGGGCCTTTGTTGTACTTTCGGGAATTCGGCTCGCAACAGTGTGACAAGCTTGTCGGAGAAGGGCATATCTCGCGGAATTGGTGCCAATGCACGAAGTCCATCCACGCCAGCCAGAGTATCAAGCATGATGCGAATCAGAAAGCCAGCGTCATCGGCAGAACCGCGCAAGGTGATCCTACCGCTCCGATATTCCACTTGGTTCGAACGCAAAAGTCGCATCCAAGCCTCACGCATGCGCCCTGTGTCGATATTGATACCCGACATCTCAAGGCGCGCCACTGCCTCGCCGCCATCGCTAAGGATCACGCCACCATCCGACCGCTTTACCAACAGTTCGATGGCGTCCCCGTCCGAGTAGTATCGAGGTGACACGAGCAGCATCGTGTTGTCATCGACGGCGCGGCACGCCCACTCGTCGGCTTCGTCACCGACGGCGGCCGCAACGAGATCTTGGCATCGCATCATCATCGTCACCTCACTCCTCCCCATCTAGCGTCAGCGAACCCATGCCCACAGCCGGTGCGATCCACACGTAACTATGAGTGAGCCCGATGCCGCACTCCCCGCAGAAGGCCTCGAACACTTCACGGTAGTGCTCCCCAGTTACATCTGTAAGAGGAATCCCGGGAATATCACTTGGGGTGTACGCCTCGGAATCACCATATTGATCCGAGAATCTATGTTTATGAGTTCTTTCGACCCAAAGTTCCCGGTCGCCCATTTTGTTACGATGGGAGCCATTAACGTCTAAACGCCGAATGTGCGTGTTATAAAGCATAAGATATAGCGTGAATTTCCACGGCTTCGCGGTAATCACTTGAGCACCTAGGATCAAAGGCAAGCCGTGAGAATTATGCACAGCTATCTCGGCGCGAGCGGTGGAATTGCGATCTTTCCAGACCGGAGGGACTCGCAACTCCAGAGCCGCTGCAGGATCCATGACGGCTGCTGCGAGCCTGTCGTCAAGCTGCACGGGTGCTCCGTCTTGATGTTGGGCATACGAGGATCTCTGATTGTGCCCTACCTGCGCCGTCGATAGTTGACGCGTGCTTACACGTCGGGGTGAACCTGGCCGATCCTCCATGCCAGATTCGTGCCAGGACAGTCGGTCCTCGACGGGGGCGTGGCGGGGAATTGCGGTAGCCGATCTGCACTTCGGCAGGTCAGCGACTTGCAGCTCAGGCAAGATTGGTGACGACCCCTGGCAGTGTGGGTGTCTAACTGGGTGACAACCGAGGGCAACAACCACGGACAACCGTGGACCTCGGCGGACCGTTCTAGCAGCTCAGCATGAGTGCGGGTACTGATCAGCGCCTCATGATCGTTCCTTGACACGGAAGAGTCTTCGAAGCCGTGCCATGCGAGCGTTGACAACGCCGTCAATCTGGAGTCATGGCGAACAGCATGTGGGCGGCGTTTTCGACGTTGCTCGGGGCCCTGCTTGGTGGAGGGATCTCACTTGCAACGCAACGCGCTACAGAACGAGCGGCGGCCAAGAGACACTCCGAAACCTTGCGAGAGTCTCGGAGACCCGAGCGCCTGACCCACGTGGTTGCGTTCCTCGAGATCGCCCAGGACATGGAGCGTGTCGCCAAGCGCATCCATCATGGCGGTCGAGGAGATGTCGAAGCACGGGCCGACGCGGCGTTGGACCAGTTGTGGATCAAGCTGAGGCCAGTACAGCTTCTGTGCTCAGAAGAAGTCGCAATCGCGGCTCACGCACTTGCAGTGCAAACCCACCTCGCTGTGCGCAAAGGATCTGGGGATCTCTCAATCAGCGAGTTCCTCAGACCGAGCCGGCAGAAGTTGATAGCCGCCGCTCGTGAGGATCTCGATGCAGGTCCGTCGTACAAGATGCCGGCCTTCCAATATCCGGATGACTATCTGAGTAGTGATCGCGCTGACTGACAGCTAGGCGCCGATGCGGTGAGTGGAACTACTCCGGAGCTGGTCGGCGCGTTGCAGCTCAGCGATCTTGACTAGGTACCGTGCCGGCAATGTGGGAGGCGACAGGCCTTGGTCATCGGTTGCTGTACAGCAGTGAAGTACAGAAACGGACCGGAACGGGACCAACCACAGCCGCCCGTAGACCTCGGCTGACCTCGTACCAAGCTTGATCCGACCAAACCGCCGGGAATCCCTCGGTCGCGGATTAGTGCTTCCGCAAAAGCCGGTCGAGTGCTTGGACCGGCGAATGCGGCGACATGGCCTTGCGGAAACGAAGCGCGCCCTCCCATTGCCTGGTCAGGTCGTCCATCAGGCGTTGCCGCATCGCGTTGGTGATGTGCGAGTACCGGGCTTGTACCGAGCCGTCAGCGTGGCCCATCCGGTCGTCCTGCAACGTCGTGGGCACGCCGAGTTCCTGCATCGCCGTCTTGTGTGAGTGCCGCAGGCCATGGAGTGTCAGACCCTTGGCGATCGGCAGCCAGCACGCGTCGGCGCGGCTCGCCGCGCCCCTGCCGCGTGCGGGGATGCCAGGCCACGCGTCTCCTAGGACCGGCACCGGTCGCGGAGGATGCGGTGCCGCGCGCGGATACCAACCGGTCGTTGCCGGGTGAAAGAGCCAGGTCGCGAAGCCGCTTCGTCGCCAGTGCGGCGCGAGGGCCCCGGACTTTTGGCCTCCGCGGAGGTATCCAAGCTGGGCTACAGCCTCATCGACCTTCAGCCGAGTGCCTTCCGGAACGCTCTCGGGCCTGTTCAGGACGTTGGACACCGTGCCCGTCGAGACACCCGCAAGCCGGGCGACGTCGACCAGCTTCGGCCCAGGAACGCTCGCGGCGCCGTTGGCCGGCCGGTGCCCGCTGAACACGTACGTCCGGCCGTGACAGGGGCACGGCTGCGGCTTGGTTGCGATGAGGTGAGTCGACAGGAGATCAGTCAGGAAGCTCGGAGTGTCGATGGTCCGGTACGAGTCGTCCTTCGGCGGCACACGGACGAATTCACCAGAGTCCAGTTCGTAGAGCTGCCATTCGACTCGGATGGCGCTCCGACGGACGAACTCCGTCTCCAGGCCGACGAGCTCCCCGAACCGGATGCCGGTCGTTCCCTTGGTCACCACCGCCACGAATTCGTCGTCACGGCCGGACAAAAGCGCGGCGCGCTCGGCGACCAGCAGTACGCCGAGGGTGTCAGTGAAGACCTTCTCTGGACCGCGGGTCCGACTCTTCCCCGCGCGGCGCCCGCGGCCTCGCCGCTTCGTTGCGGGATTGGACGGTATGCGGCCCTCGGTTTGAGCGTCCGACAAGATCAGGTGAAGCGTGCCGCGCCAGGTCTTGATGCTGGACGCGGCGTACCCGGCGGCTCGCTCCTTCTTCTCCCACAGGTCGACCTCCTCCGCGCTGAGCGCCAACAGTGCCATGTCCTCAAATGTCGGCAAGAGGTGATTCTCGATGTGCCGCTTGTAGTTCTGCATCGTCGATGCGGCGAGGTCTTGCCGGGCGTACCAGGCACGGGAGTACTCGCCGAAGGTGGCACGCCGATCGAGTACGGGACGGACGCCCCGCTGGGCAGCCTTTGCCTCTTCCAAGTCCGCCGCTCGCTTGGCCTCGCGCTTGGCGGAGAACTTGATGGTGTTCCCGGCCTGGTCACGAACCGTTTCGTACTTGCCCGGACCGGCCTTGAAGCGGCCACGCCAATACTGACCGAGGTTCTCTGCGTACCCCATGGTGTTCGCTCCGTTCAGGGTGGATGGGTGCCCCCGCCACGCGGGGCGGGGGCACCTCGGTCAGGAATCAGTCGGTTCGCTGGCGTCTTGCGCACGCCGCGCGCGCGGGGGCAGCCGTGCCGTGAGCTGCGCGGTTGGGGCCGCGGAGTCGCGTCGTGGCTTCTTGCGCTGCGCGCGACGCACCTCGATGGAGATGACCTCAGCCGGCGTGGCTTTGTGCTCGAAGCGGCGGGCGATTTCGACGACGTGATCGGGAGTGAAGCGGTAGCCACCCCCGACCCAGCAGAACGGGATTCGGCGTCTCCGCGCCTGCTCCTTCACCCACCACTCGGAGCACTTCAAGATCCGGGCGACGTCTCGCGGCAGGTAGAAGATCAGTTCGTTGCTGATCGGCTCGGCAGCCAAGATCGGGCCTCCCTGAGTTGCGTGCGTTCGGCTCACTCGTCTTCTGGCGCGAATGCGCATCGGTGGCCCTCGCGGAGCGGGTCTCGGAAGGCACCGCAGAATCCGCGCTATCCGCGGATTGGCGCTGGGCCGGGCGTTCGGCGGATTCCGCGGATTCTGCGGACGGGCGCGCGGGATCATGAGGCCCGTCCGGCGGTGATGGGCTGGACCGTGCCGGCGGGCCGCACAGCGTCGGGATGCACGAGCCAGGCTGGTGAAGGCGTGCGGCCGGCGCCTTGGCGTTCGGGCACCGGGGCGGTGCGCAGGTAGCCGTATCCGGTGAGCAGATTCAGCACCGGGTCCAGGTCGCCAGCCTTGCGGAACCGGCCGCGGGACATCGCGGAGAACAGATCCCGTTTGGTGAACCGCTCGTTGCTGGTCCGCTCGATCCAGGCAAGGACGTGGCGGGCGTCGTCGACCAGCGGATCGGCGCCCATGTCGTCGAAGGCAGCCAGGGCGTGATCGGCGAAGTAGCGGCCGAGCATTACGGCTCGGTCGAGCGTGTTGCCGTCGATCGGCTTGCCGTCGCCGTGCTCGGCGAGGTGTATCAGGCCGGCGAGACGCGCGACGGCGCCGACGTACTTGCTGCCCCAGTCGACGATGTGCGCCCAGTTCCCGGCTGGCGCCAACCGCGGTTCGGTATCCCGCTCGATCGCCAGCACCCGCTCGTTGGCCTCGGCGGTGAGCGGCAGGACGGCGGGTTCGCGCTGGTCGGCCAGGGACAGGACGAGGGCGCTCAGGTTGTCCCCGTAGTTCTCTGCGATGGCGTGCGGGATCGGGTCGGTGCCGATGCGGCGGCGCCCGACCGTGTTCTCCGGTACGGCGAACAAGATGCGACCGAGCAGTCCTTTGCCGCGGAAGCCGGGCATCTGTGCGATGTCGCGCAGCACCTCGGGTTGCACGGCCAGGCCGAGGGTGAGTGCGGGCCGGTCGACGTGTTCGGCGGGTCGGGAGCGGCGGTCGACACGGAGCATGTCTCCGGCGTGGCCTTTGAGGAAGACTTCGAGGTTCGGGGCGCCGGAGTAGCGGCCGGCGAGGGTGGCGAAGATGCCGCCCTCGGGTGAGAGCACGGCGAGCCGGCCGCCTTGCTCGGCGAGCAGGGACGCTGCCTGCTCGCTGGTGACGTCGTCGGCCACCAGGCGCGGCAGCGGCGGCACGGTGATGGCCTCGGCGCTCATCGCGGCGGCAGCCGCATCAGCGAGCAGCCGGTCACGGGCAGCCGGGTCGGACGTGGCCGCGGCGGCGTTGGCGGCACGGTCGGCGGCCTTGGCCGCGACCCGCAGGGCGAGGTCGGCCTCGACGATCGCGGGTTTGGTGCGCTCGATCAGGGTGGCCTCGGCGGCGAGCAACGGCCGGATCAGTGCGGCGAAGACGGCGGACTTGCGCGAGCCGGGCGGCAGGACCACGACGGTGAACAGGTTCGCCGGCTCGCGCCACGATCCACGGACTTCGACCTCCGCGCGGCCACCGGCGGCGGTCGACAGTGCGGCGAGGGCGATACAGCCGGCGAGGTCCGGCGGTGTCTGGGTGAACTCGGTGACCGCCGCGACCATGTCACCGACCCACGCGGGCAACGCGTCGACCGGGAACGGTCGAGGCGCGTGCCGGGCGGTCAGCGGGATCGGTGCGGGCCAGGCCGGCTCCGGCGCGGCACTGAGCAGTACTCGACCGCTGCTGATGACGTCTGCGGTGTCGGCGCCGCTGGCGGCGAGCTGCGCCAACCGTGCGCCGAGGCTGGCGACGTCACGGCGCCGGGCGTGCCCGGCGACGATACGGGCGTAGTGCGCGGCGTTCGCCGTGGTGGGTACGGCGGCAACGAGGGTGTGCAGGTATGGGGCGCCACCGACGCGGCCGAGCCTGCCGGACTCCGCGAGGTGCGCCGTGACGCTGATCGGGTCACCGGGCGCCCCGGCGGCGTGCAGGTCGACGAGGACACGCCACAGCTCGGCGTGTGCCGGCCGGTGGAAGTCGTCGGCCTGCACGATCGCGGCCAGGTCGACGACGAGCCGCGGAGCGAGCAGCACGGCGCCGATGACGGCCCGTTCGGCTGCTTCGTCGTGCGGTGGTGTGCGAGTCACGGTGGCGATGTCCTCTGCAGGCTCAGGGGGTCAGCGGGTGCCGTCGCGGTGGATGCGGGTGGCCTCGTGGTAGAGGTGCCGGCCGAACCGGATGCGGATTCCGGTGGCGTTGCAGCGGCGGCAGGGGCGACTGCGCAGACCTCGCGCGGTGCCGGTGCGGCCGAGGCCAGCGCAGCGGCGGCAAGCGCCGAACGGCGAGACGGCGCAGACCATGGCGTAGCCGAGAGTGACGACAGCCAGAGCGGGGCAGAGCAGACTAGCGGCGATGCGGATGGAGTCCACGTGTGCCCTCCGGAGGCGTTAGGGCGTGGTCGGCCGTGGGCGCTAGTGCGCTAGCGTCCTGGTGGGATTGGGTTTGTGGGGCTAGCGGTGCCGCTAGACCTAGCGGGTGCTGGGGCTAGGTCTAGCGGCTGGCTAGCCCTATGCGGCTCGTCGTCGCTGGTTGCGTTCGGTGACGGCGGTGGCGATGTCGTCGCGGTGGATGCCTTTGCGGTTGGCCTTCTCGCCGGTGGCGGGGTCGGTGCCCCAGACCTGTCGGCCGACCGTGATGCCGAACGGCTTGAGCGCGGCGGCCACCTGCTCTGGCTTCCATCCGCCGTAGACATCGGGCCGCAGCTCGGCGAGCCGCGCCGCGACGGTTTCCGACCACACCTTGGGTTCGGTGGCCGGTACGACGGTGAGGATGTCGTCGAGCAGCGTGCCGGCGACGGCGGTGGTCTCGCACTGGTCGCCGGCGGCGTGCCCGGTGATGGTCCCGGCGGCCTCGCGCAAGGCGCGTGCGCGGGTGATGACGGCGTCGATCTCCGCGATGGGTGTGCGGTTGGTTCGCACAGTGACGGCTTCCTCGACGGCGCCGGAGTCGTCGGCGCCGAGCAGGATGCCGACTCCCTTGTGCGCCCGCTGGAACCGCGACGAGTCGTGCCCGGCGTTGTACGAGCCTGCGCCGAGCACGGCCTCGGATGACTGCCACGTCATCGTCTTGAGGGCGAAGCGCGTACCGATGTTGTCGCGCAGGTCGGTCGGCACGGCCTTGCCGTCGGGTTTCTGCGTCGCGAGGGAGATCATGATGCCGACCGAAGGGCCGACCTTGCACAGCTCGGTCAGCAAGGCCACGATCTCGTCGCCGTAGACCGGGTGGCCGCTGTAGCGCTGAAACTCGTCGATCGAGACGAGGATCGGCCACAGCTTGAGCGAACGCCGCTCGGCAATCGCCCGGGTCACCTTCGACTCGGGGCAGATGTCGGCCGGCAGGGTCGCGATGCTGTCGTAGCGGCGGTTCATGTCGGCCACCAGCGCGCGCAGGTCCTCGACCAGGGCCAGGACCACCTCGTCGCGGACGCCGAAGCCGACCCGGTGCGCGATGCGCTCGAACGCACGCCAGTCCTGCCCACCCTTCCCGTCGTAGATGTGCAGCTCCACCAGGACGTCGAGCGCGCAGGCCAGCGCCGGGAGCCGCGCGGCGAACGTCTTACCCATGCGGGGAATCGCGCCGATCAGCAGCGACGTGAACATGAGCAGCAGCCGCACCGAGCGGCCGCGCTGGTCCTCACCGAACGGGAACGGCTCGAACACATCCACGACACCCTTGGCGATCAGCGGCCACAGACCGGACGGCTTCGCGTACGGGTCCTCGTCGGCCACCCACAGCGCCAGCCGCCGCGCGGAGCCGGCGGTGCCACGGACCCGTTCGGGCCAAACCTGCACCTCGTCCAGGTCGAGACCGGCGGCGAGGTCGTTGCGCTTCTTGATCGCCGTGTCGGCCTTGGTCCCGAACGGTAGATCGATGACGGCCCGCCAGCCGGGGCCGTCGCGCATGATCGGCGCCGGGAAGGTGATCGGGTCGTCGGCCTTGCACAGGCCGGCGGCCAGGAACGCGCGCATCAGCACGTCGGCCGTCAGCTTCCGCACGCGCGGTTTGACGGCCGCGACATCGACCAGCGGTTTGTCGGCCGATGAGCCGATCACACCCAGGATGCCGACGAGTGCGACGAGGGTGGAGTACCACGCCCAGCGCGGGGCCGCGACCAGAACTGTCGCCACGGCGAAAATGCCGAGGGCCATTGAGGCGAGCAGGATCAGCGTCCGGAGGCGTACCCGTCCGTCGCGTTGCCGCGACAGTTTCAGGTATTGCTCGGCGTCCTCGCGTCGCACGGCGGCGAGCCGCACGGGCATGCCCTCGGCGTCGGTCACCCACCGGCGGATGCCGGCGACGAAACGCAGCAGACCGCGCGGCGCACGGAAGGCGAGCCGGCCGGCGTAGAGCGGGATGCGGGTCAGGTGGTAGACGCTGACGTGGGTGTAGTGCCCGACGATCCACCGCGCGAGAGCACGGGCCTCGGCAGCGGACCGCAGCCAGGCCGGGACGATCGGGCGCCGCGTCGGAGTCCCGCCGGCCATGGTGGACATCGGCGGGTCGACGGGCAGCGGTACGTCACCGAGATCGTCGTGTTCGTCGTCGATCTCGGCGGACCAGTTCTCCGGCCGGCGCTGCCGGCGAGCGTCGCCGAGGTCGACGACATGACCAATCTCAGCCTCGGCGGCGGTCCAGTCGAACTCGCCGTCAGGATTCGGGGTTGCCATGATGGGGGTTCCTCCGGGAGGTCAGTGGGCCGATCGGGAGAGGCCGGGGCGCGGCCGGTGGTTGTCGAGGCCGGAAGGCCGCGCCCCGGGCAGAGCTACCGTTCGAGGTCGTCGATGACGTCGCCGTTGTCGTCGGTCGCGGTGACGATCAACCGCGGGAAGGCACCGACGTCGAAGGCCACGACGAAACCGGCCACGGCGGGCGGCAGATCGACCCGGACAGCTGTGCCATCGACGGTGTGGACAAGTGCCTTGCTGGAGTCGACGGCCGCGTCGGCGACGTCGGTCACGACGGTGCGCAGGTACAAGGCCACCGGGCACGAGTGAAGGTCGCTGGGGTGGCCCCGCCATCCGCCGAACTGCAACATGTGGGCGACATCTTCGGCGTTGTCGCCCAGGGCGTTCAGGACCATGGCGAGCCGGTGTCGTGCGCTGTTGGACATGGCTGTTCTCCGTTGCTCAGGTCGTAGTGGTGGACAGGTGACGGCGGACGGTCCGGTCCGTGACGCCAAGCCGGCGGGCGATCTCCTGGGCGGACAAATCGGGGTGCCGCGCGCGCAGCCGCGCAACCGCCTTGCCGGTGTCCCGCCTGCGAGCCGGCCGTTTCGGTACTTCGTCTGCCGTTTCCGGGACCGTGTCCGTGACGGTGTCCGGTGGGATGTCCGGCTGCGTGTCCGCGGCCGTGTCCGGCTCAGCGGACATCTGCCGGATGCGGTCGGCCAGCTCGACCAGGCAGACCGAGGCGACCACGACCAGGCCGTCAACGGACAGCGGGATCAGGTACGGCGCCGCGCCGACCTCGCCGTATCGGGACGCGACGCCGGTCATGTGCCAGTAGGACACCCACGCCGCGATACCTGCGATCGTGGCGGTTGCCGCGAGCCGGACGACGGTCAGCGAACGCCTCTGCACCGGTATCCGGGAGATCAGCTCGACGGTCAGTAGCAGGGCCAGCGGGGGCCATGCGGCGATGGCCTGGCTGATGGGATTCGGTAAGGCGTGCAGGATGTTCGCCGCGACCGAGGTCGCGACGCCCAGCAGCAACGCTGCCCGCACGCCCCACCGAATCCGGGCCAACTGATCGGTGGTCACTTGCTGCCGCCCAGGGATTGACCGATCGACGTCAGGCCGGAGCGGACACCGTCGACCAGCGCCCGGGACGGCTCGACCAGAACGCCGTTGCTGCCGGCGATGACCAGGCCGAGCATCAGCGCGCAGATCGCGGCGAAGACGATGCTGCCGCGGGTCTTGCGGTCGATGCCGAGCATCACGAGTGCGGCGATCAGGATGAGGGAGAAGATGCCGAGGCTCATGTGGGGCTCCAGATGAATCCGGGCCTGGCAGCGGACGTACGGGCCGCCGGGTGGATGTCGATGGCCGCGTAGTCGTCCGGCATCAGGCCACCTCGTCGATGGACCGCAGGTAGCGCTCGACCAGGGCGACCATCTCGCGCAGGACGCGGTTCTGGGCTCGGCGCAGCCGGCGCCAGTCGAGCTGCGTGGGGGCCGGCTCAGCGGTGAGGAACCGGATTTCGGCGTCGACCAGGGCGATCTCGGCTTCGAGGAGGCGTTGTTCGCGTTCGATCGCGGCGAGGTGGGCCGGGGTCGGTTCGTCAGGGATGTGGTTGCGGTACACGGGGTTCCTTCCGGATGGGTGCCGACCGGGCACGGCTGCGGCCGAATACAACTTTGCGTTGTGTTCACGAGCGGACGTTACAACGTGGCGTTGTATTCGAGCAAGCGTGTCTAGGCCGACGATGGATCGGGGGTTAGTCGGGGTGATGTGGTTCGCGTACCCTCGCCGGTGATGGCCGAGACGAGCAGTGAGCTGCCCGAGGACTGGTGGACGACCGAGGATGTGCTGGCGTTCCTACGGTCGGTAGGAGCGCCGATCAGCCGTGTCACCTGGGCGGCCTACGTGTCGCGTGGCCAGGCTCCGGCCGCGGACCGGATGTTCGGGCGTTCGCCCGCCTGGCGGCCGGCGGCCGTCCGGGATTGGCAGGCCGCTCGGCCGCGTCGCGGGTCGGTGGAAGCTCCTGGCATCGATTCCTCACCTCCTTCATAAGCGCTGCTTTCCGGTGAGACCCAGTCAACCGGGAAAGTCGTGCGCTGCCGATGAGGCAACAACCATGCTCGATGCATCTCCGATGCAGTTGCGGTGAAGAAAGCCCCGAACGCTGACGCGTTCGGGGCTTTCCGTGTGCAGCACGGGCTACGTGCGGTCCAGCAGCACCACGGCGACGTTGAGCGCGTCCCGCAACGTTCGGGCCTCGTCCGCCGTCAGGTGCGCGACGGTCGGCGCGTTCCAGCCCCTACCGGTCGCTAGCTCGATCTGATCCGCCTCATCGTGGCGGACAACGTTCACCACCACGGCGGCGTTTTCCCTCTCCACGTCGACCTCGGCGATGAGGTGCGCGTGCTCGGTCGCCCCGTGCTTGTGATCGGTCGTGCAGTACAGCGGACATTGCCTTCGAGGCGTTGTTGCCTGCTTAGCGGCCATATCTGGCTCCCTGGTCGGAGTGGCCCCAGTGGCGGGAGAACGCCAGTGAGGCTGGCGCGACGGCGTCACTCAAAAAGATACAGACGTCTAGACGCATACGCCACCAGCCGTACACCTGACCGTACTTAACGTGAGCATGTGATTACCCCGGACCGCGAAGGCGCTGCGTACCGGCAGCTCGCGGGCATCCTCCGGGATCGCATCCGTAGCGGAGAGTTAGCCGCCGGCAAACGGATGCCGTCAGAAAAGGATCTCCACGACGAGTTCGGCCTAGCGCGCGAGACCGTACGCCGCGCACTCGCGGTACTGCGGGCCGAGGGACTGATCGACGTCCGCCACGGGCACGGCACCTTCGTCGCCGAGACACCCGAGCGCATCGAACTACGGCCAGGCGACAGCGCCACCTCCACAGCCGCCGTCACGGTCACCCGCGTCAACGGCGACATCGAGACCTACCCCGCCGGCACCACCCTCGCGGTGACCGACTGAGTGATGGCGACCGATCCGCGCCCCTCGGGATTCGCGTGGACCCGTCTGCCCAACACGCCAATCGGGGCGGCGATCCAGTGAGCCAGCCCGCCAGGCAGACGGTCATCGATCAGTGGACCGGCCGACACGCGACCGCACTGCAAGCGGCGTTGCGCATGTCTCAGGACGAGATGGCCGCACTCATCGGCGTCGCCAAACGCACGATCGCCTCCTGGAGCAACCAGCCAGCGATCGTCATCCGGCCCGAGCTGCAACGGGCTCTGGATACCGCGTAC
>Ga0307515_10018453_pt1 | contig 12622 bp, 1 predicted proteins | sample 17_EM_MG_FD_194513 | JGI IMG/M metagenome (GOLD analysis project Ga0307515, IMG submission 194513) | Populus trichocarpa ectomycorrhiza microbial communities from riparian zone in the Pacific Northwest, United States - 17_EM | ecosystem: Host-associated > Plants > Roots > Unclassified | place... | reverse complement strand
CCTACTAATTAGGTATCTCCTTTCTACTCTCTATTTATACTTCTCCTCGTACGAGATACTATATATAAGATACTATAAAATAAAATAAAGTGGTAAAAAAGAGAGGAGATTGAATTTAGTAACTTTTATCTATTCCTCGTTATCCTCCAGTTCCACAATCCAATCCTCACCCTTTAGTGCTCCCGCTGCCGCCGCTATAGGCTAAGAATTTTATCGTACGACGAACATCGAGCCCTATAATCCTGCCACTTATAATTTCCACAGCACCTACCACAGAACCCTGGGAGACTCCGACACTTAGTAAAGGGGCAAGGGCCTACTAGACGACGCGGAGTTGCCGTATAGGCCTTGCAGGGCTAGTGTTGATTAGCTCTCTACCTTATACGAGTAATATAGGTTACTTATAATTGTATTTAGAGATCTACGGCTCTAAATTAGAATTGCATTTATATATAAGGGCCTCCCCGTCCGCACCTACTTCTCTAATACCCCCCCTACCTAAGCCTCTATATTAATTGCCGGCAAAGCTTCTACCCTCTCCTGCTTATCCTAAGAGTAGTTAGTTATATAGGTATATCGTACAAAGAGGAGAATTTACTTATAGTATGGTAATGTTATTAAAGAATCTCTTATACGGCAGGACGAGAAGTATACCAGATGTATTTCCCGATTTCTAATAAAGGACGATATTAGTGGGATTTAAACTCATAATCTATTAAGTTTAAAGTTAGCATATATTTATATATGCCACCTACGCGCCTTTAGTAGTTATCTTTTATCTAAAATTATTTTATTTTATATCCTTACGTATCTTTCCTTTCCTTATATAACTACTATACTTTTTTTATTCCTCCTTTAGCTATTCTCTTTTAAAATTTTACTTCTATACTAACTCTTTATACACTCTATTTTTTTAATATTTAATATTCTAAGCTTTATCTGTTCCTATAATATCGTATAACGTCCTCTTAAAAATACTCTCTCTGGTTTGTCGCTTATAGCTAGAATTAAAAGTACCTCTCTTGTAAAGAGTAAAAGCCACAGCTAGCGCTTTATTTGTTGTTTTTAAGACCACCACTAAAGTAGAGAAACTTTAATTTCGTATAGTACTTTAGAGCAGTAGTCCTTGTACTCGTCCTAGCTTACTAGTTAAGTAACCTTTTTATTTAACTCGTTTATAATTTAATCATACTTATTAAGTTCCTTATACTTATCTTATAATAGCTTATTATACAATACTGTCTAAAGAGAGGTAATAGGCTTCTCTAATTCTCGGTACGTTTTCTAGAGCCATTAGACCTTTAAAAGTACTATTTTCTATTACTTTTTCTTCTAAAATGTCTTAATATACTTTGTATAACGATTTAGGTAAAGAATAAGTGCAGCGGCGTAAAGAGGCGAATTATCTGTTCTCTGGTAGTACTCGTTAAACTTCACTTATACATTCTTTACTTAAAGTAAGTGTTGGTTACGCAAGGGGATATCACGTAGCTACGGTTCGTAGATAGTATGATAGTTATTCGTTGTTATTGATCCTGAAGAAAGGGGTGAGGAACTTAAGGTTCCTCACCACGCTAGTGCCGCGGCGATACGTGACGGCAACTTGCCGTACGTAACGGCAACTTGCCTCGCATAACGGCAACTTGCCTATATTCCCAACACTAGCAACTCTTCTTTTGCGGTTGCTATCTATATATATATACCGCTCGACTAGCGTACCAAATATAAATCCTTCTTACTTACTATTGCCGTTGTAATATAAGTCTCGCTATCCTAACATTTGCCTCTTAGCACGTAGTGCTTTCTTACTTAGAAGTCGTGGGTGGATATTATATTAGGGCCGCTAAGGCGCTAGTTATAAGCGAGCTAATGGCGATTTTCTATCCCGGGGATAAAAAATCCTAATTGGCTAGTTTAAGTTAGGGTCTACAGAATATAACTAATTAGACAACTTTAACCGCCAGTTAAAGTTCCTAGATATCTTAAGACCTTATATAACTAAGAAATTTCTAGGGACTCCCTTTTAACCTAACCTTTAACTCGTATACGTAGAGTATTTATGTTAATAAACGTCTCTAGTGCCTTATTTAGGTTCGCCTTCGTTATTATATTTACCGGGTTATCTTAGCCATTAATCTATTAAATCTTAAAGAGTTCTTAACGCTTATAGGATTGCTAAAGTGCTATAATATTAATTATAAGGCGCTTCTCCTTTATGGTACCGAGCTTAACTAAACACTTATAGAGGGAATATAAGTCGGTGTATACAATTATAGGGATAACGGGAAGTTTAAGTTAATCTATAATTATCTTTAGGGTAGTTCTAATTGCAATTGCCATATTAACTCCGCTAACTATTCTATATATCTCTAATACTAAGACACTTTAGGTAACGCGCTTGCTCTTAGTTAAGCTCTAATAGATAAGATTGCTATAGATTATAAAGTTATTCTCTCTAGTAAATTCGTTCGCGATAATAATCTTATATCCTAACTAGGAGCTAAAATCTTTATTATTTATAAACAATCTATTAATAAATATAAAGAGCTTAGTGGTAGGAAGATTAATAGGTATATAGAGTAGTCCCTAATTAAGATAGTTCATTTACTAGGAAAGACGTTTATTTAGGGCAAGAACGTCGTCCTTAGTTAGTTCCTAGTATTAGGCGGCAATAGAGAGATTGAATAAAGCCTTAGGTTGATAGATAGAAGCAATATAAGCTCCGCGAGCGCGTTACTCCACATATCCTTGCTTTAGGGAATTAATGTTAATAATGTTAATCTTCTTACCTTAACCCTCCTAGCGTAAAGTAATGGAATCCTTATTTAGGGAGAGAATGCATCCATTAAAAAGTAATGGTGTTATTAAATTAAGCTTTTCCTTCGGCTTTGCTATAAGATTTGCCTTTACTAGCTCATCCTCTTTAAGAGCTAAGAATTGGTCGTCTCCTAAGATAATTATATTATTAGTTTATATACCAACGATTCTAAATAGGGTTCCTGTGGTTATAATAAGGAAGCAGAGGTTAAATATAAAAGTAGTTATTAAAAGCTTCTCTTTATAGTGCTTGCTATAGGTAGCCCACTAATAAGTTCCTACCTCTACAATTCCATATAATGGCTTAAGCATAACCATAATCGTATCTTTAGGATACTAGTGGCGAATTTACTCTAGAAGGTGTGCTAATATTAAGTGCTAAAGGTGCATCTCTAATTAGGTATAGGCCTAGGTAATATCTTATAAATAGACCGCCATTCTATTCTTTATTAAGGAGGGAGCTAATACAATAATAACTTGTTAACTAGCTTATTAAATTATAGGAGATTGCGTAAGAATTACTTCCTTACTATTATCGTTGTAACCTTAGATAATAAGCCTTAATTTCTTAAATAGGGCGTTAGTAGCTTTGCCCTTAATCTTATTAACCATTCTTAACTTAAAGATATAAACTCTATCGAACTTAATAGGGTTATACTTCTTAAATTTAAAGACTCCTCTTATAATAAGACTATCGATTTTCTGCTTATTAGATACTTAGAAAGGAGCTCTAGAAGTTATAATACGACCTTCCTTTTAGAGCTGTTTTGCAAGCTTAAAGTTAGCCTTCTCCTTAGCTATTATAAAGGCTATTAATAGCTTGACTCCATTCTCAATAGCGGCAATAAATTACTCTTTAAAATTAATAAGATGTTGGCAATTTCGTAATCTCTTTAGGCGACCTCTACCGCGTCATAGTTGCGGCGTATCTACTATAATTATATTAAAATCGTGGTCGCCTTCTAAAGCACGCTAATTGTGGTTCTCCTCTAGGGCATCTTCTAGGGCATCCTATAAAGGCTTAGAATTATTATCTTTATAGTAAGGTTTAATAACAGTTAAATGGAATTAAGTAGGTCTGTAAGGCATCTAAATAGTATAAGTTTAACTATTAATTATAATAAGTTAGTATGGGCCTAACCATCCTCCCTTTTTATGCTATACGCGTACTTTAGACTAGAGTGGCAGATTAAGCGTAGTTAAGGTGTTTAGGCTATTTCTTATTCCTAGTGCGTTATTAACCTAGCATATAGCGTAGAGATATCGCACCTCCTTTATTGCCTTGCGAATAGCCTCGGCTTATTATATAACGGAAGGAAATAGTAGAGAATTATTAGTTATTTAAGGGTAGGCGCTAAAGACTAGTAATATAGGTATAAGTCTATCTAGGCCAGCGGAATCGTTAACGGCTTTAATAGCCATTTATAAGGTAAATTCTTTACTAGCATCCTTTAGTTCTAAAGAGATAATCTTATATACGCGGCGTAATGGCGTGTAATATTACTTTACTTTTCTAATACTATTATATGCCTTAACGGGGACTTCCTTAACCTTAATTGCTATTACCTTTATCTACTATTAGAACTCTATAGATAAGAAGTTCTTTTCTATATTATAGACAATTTAATTAGGGGGTCCTAAATAGACATTAATCTAGCATAATTAAAGGGTATCCTATGCGTTTCTAGCTAATATATCTTTTAAGAAACGCGCGGCTTAGAAGAAGGTTAAGATATTAATAACTTAGAGCACTAGTTTGCCGCTAAGATATATAACGTTAATAATAATATAGAAGTTAAAGTTATAGTCATCCTTAAGGGTAAACTTAAATCGGCTAGGGGACTTCTAGTTTATTTGGTAGTAATAGTAATACTTTATAAGATGCTTAATTGCCTTAACCTTAACTTTATAGCCCGCTTGCTAAAGAACCCTAAGTAATTAATAAACGGATAGGTGGCTAAAATAACGGTGTAGTTGACGTAACTCTAACTTAGTTAAATGGCTCTAAGCAACACTCTTTTTTAGTTGTTAAAGGAGCAGCCAAGGGTGACCCCACTTACGTACAATAGGCACCCAATTATCTCCCTATATAAGTATATTCTCGAGGTTATTAAGCTTAACGCCTAATTTATCTATATCCCTAATGCAGAATAGAAATAAAGTATTTATGGGAATAACGTGGAAGGTAATATATCCTAAGGGGGTTTAGACCCTAATTGTGCCAAGAGAAATTACGATACCCTTGCTAAAACGTATTATATATTAGCCTGCCGTTAATTAGTTAATCTGGATAAAAGTATTAAGTTATTAAAGAGCTTAAACTTAAGGTTCTCCTGCTATAGATACTCCTGCGGCTTTAGTATCTAGCATAATACTATAAAAGATATTCGCTAAGTATTTATTGTTAAAGGAGAACGCGGAGCTCTCCTTTGGCTTATTAAAGATATCTAACTTCGTGATAGAATGGAGTGTAGATTAGTTATTAAGAACAGCGACGGTTTATATGCCATCTACTTCACTATACTTAGTAAAGTATTAGTTAGGTAAGTAGTCCTTAATTTCTATATCTATAAGGAGTTATTCGGTCTTGTTAACCTTACCCTTAGGATCTTCTACGCCTTTATATTAAACTAGGAAGCTTTAAAAGTAGGCCGTAGTAACCTTGCGATTTTTAACGTTTCTTATACTTTAACGGAACTTATTATATGCCTCTTTTTGCTTATTAAGGGAGTGTCTAGTTAACTAGTAATTTGGCTTTTTATAAACGTAGTACTTCTTCTAGCAATTACTTTAAAATAAACCTCCGCGAGGACCTCTATAATTACCTTATAGTTGACAATAATTGTATCCTCTTCTATATTCCCTACCACGGCCACTATATATTTAATTAGTCTAGTTATAATCGTATTGGTCGGGAGTACTTAGTTAGGTAAGGTTTTCGGTATAGAGCTGTTAAAATTCTTATATTTATATCGCAGTACCTATAGCAGAGCGTAGCTTAGCATATACTCCTTTAAACGTATCTATAGGTTTATATAGCACTAAGTTACACTTAGGAATACTACGGCATGCTAAAATAACCTAGTCCCTTAGGCTGTTTTTATTTTAGTAAGTTTCGGTAAGGCCACGTTAGATTTTCTAGAGTTTATTAAAGAGTAGTTAAAGGCACTCTAAATAAGTCTTTGTTAGGTTAGAAGCGATAACTCTTTAAAATATAGTCTCCTACTATTTAGATATATAAAGCTAGCGATTCTTATTAGTCTTAAAGTGGGCTCTAGTAAGCTAAAGCATTATATTAAAGCTATAGTTTTTACCCGTAATATGGTCGTAATAGAATATTACTACCCGTCCCTTTAATATAACAGAGAAAGCGTAATAGTACTAGTGGCGTTAAATTCTAACCTTATTATAACAGTTATAAAAGACCTATAGTTTTACTCTAAGTATATTGTATAGTTCTCCTCTAAACTTCTTCTCTTTATCCGAATATACCTTTATTAGATTTATAACTTCTTATAATAAAGGCTTACCAGTTAGCTAGAGTGGAGGAGGTAAAAGTAGGGTAACTCTAAGTAGGAGAGCACCTCTAGGTGGGAGAGTAGCTTTAGGTAGGGGGTTAGCGTTCTAAGGGTTTTAATATAAATTAAAGTTGCCTTCTAAAGAATATGGGTTGTTTTTAGGTTTCCATAGTTAACGTATAATCTTAGCTTCCGTCTATATTAGTTCTTCTATACTAGCAATAACGGCCTAAATATTGCTAGCAATTGGGTTACTGTTCTTAGTAATATATACCCCATTCCTATAGAGGAAGTCTTAAAAATCTTAAATAATATAAATGTTGCTAAGTGCCCAGGTATTAGCAGTCTATCCTATAAAATCCTCCCTAAAATACTCCTATAGTTATAAATCGGCGTAGTATCTATTTTAGTAGAATACAATATAGTATAGAAGAAAGCCGTTAACTTATTTTACGGTATAAGTTATTATATTAAAGGCGAATTCATCCCAATTTTTATTAATAAGTTTTGCGTGCTTAGCTACCCTTAGTAGTAAGGAGTCTTTCTAGTTATTTAAAGTAGGCATAGCCATATTTTTAGAGGGAGGGAAGTATTATTAGTATAGGGATTATCGTTTAGTACGCGTTTGTAATATATATTTATCGTTTAGTACGCGTTTATTATTTAGTACGCGTTTAGATATATATTTGCGATTATAGGGCTTAGGACTAGTTCTAGCCTTAAATCGCGAAGACTTATAAAGCGTGTTGTTCTGCGTAATAGATATAAGAATCTATAATCTTAGAAAGGCTTAGGACCAGTTCTAGCCTTTTAGATCCTTAGATTCGTAGAAGAGTTCTATTTAAGGTTTAGGACCAGTTCTAACCTTAAAAGACAGCTTCCTTTAGCACAAGTAGCACTAGTACAGTAGCTCGTCTCTTTTTAGTAATACCTAGCTGTTCTATAGTATAACTATAAAGTTAACCGCTAATTAGTGTTGGTTACGCAAGGGGATATTACATAGCTACGGTTCGTAGATAGTATAATAGTTATTTATTGTTATTAATCCTGAAGAAAGGGGTGAGGAACTTAAGGTTCCTCACCACGCTAGTGCCGCGGCGACACGTAACGGCAACTTGCCGTACGTAACGGCAACTTGCCTCGCATAATAGCAACTTGCCTATATTCCTAACAATAAGAGAGCTTTATTTAATTTAAAGAGTGCCTATTGTACGATATTAGCTTTAGGTTAAATAAAGTAGCTAGAAGAAGAGTTATATAAGAGAGTTCTCTATATATTTAATAAGCACATTTATTGTAAAGAGTACTTAATTAAGTATTGCATAATCCCCTTATGTCTCTAATATTACACGGTGGAATAGCTTTAGAAAAGTGTAAATCGTATAAAGAAGCTTCCAGTCTTACGGTAAGATATAATCCTCCTTAAGTATATTAAAGTTGCTCTTAATATAGTTATCAATTCCTAACTTATGCTTAAGTAAGACGCTAAGCATTTAATACTAGCTATTCTATTTCGTACGATTATTAAATAGAACTCGTCTTCTAATTAAAGTCTTAAACTTCTTTATACGGCTTGCTAAGGTATAAAAGTGTATTATAACATTATAAAGCTTACTAAGTAGGCCTATTGCTTAAAAGGCCTATTTCTACTTAATCTCTTCCTTATAACTTCGCTCCTTTCCGCTTACGTTATTCCTTTTATATAACTTAATAGCCTTAAGTTTAAGAGTATCTTTAAAGAGGAAGGCCTGGACGGCGAGATTAATAGTATATCCTTAGTAGCGGATATATTGTTGGATGGGGTCCTAGGTAATATCCTTATTATTGGCGAGATACTTATAGATCGTATAACAGAGAGTATTATTTATTGTAGAATTATCTGTAATAATAGCTTTAAGCTTTTATACAATTCCATACTCCTCTAAGACTAAGAGAAGGGTATTTTATTATTTAGCTTTATTATAACCAGGTACCGTATAATGGGTAAGAAGAGCTTTTATTTAGTTTTCCTAGCTATTAATAAAGTGGGCGCAGACTGTAAGAAGAAGGTAGTTATTTAGGAACGTCTAGATATCGATAGAAAGATAAATACTTATTAACACTAATTAAACTTATCTTTATACAATGTCTTTCTATAACTAAAAGGAATAGGTAATTATTTAAGAAATTTCTAAGTATACTGTTATTATTAAATTGGATAACTTTGGGTTAAGAGCCTAATAAAAGACATAGAACTCTTCCCACTCTACAATCTAGAATGGAAGGTTTTGTATAATAACTAAGTTAATAAGAGCTTATTAGATAACTTCCTTATTTAGAACCTTTATAAGGATTATAAAATTAACTTCGTCTATCCTAAATTCTAATGCTATTTTTACCTAAAGTTCCTAAAGCTTTTTAAGTGCTTGCTCCTTTATATAAGGCTGTTTTAAGTTAATAGAGATTGCGTGGTCTTTCGCAAGGTGTTTTTTTATATTTATAGTTAATAGTGCTAAATAACTTTCGCACTAATTACAGTATATAAGCCTTCGGTTCTTTTTATTGTATATTAGCTTATTTTCGTATAGTAGGCGAGTAAATTTATAGACTAGAGATTAAAGCTAAGCCTATTATATACTAGAGCTCTTAATTAAGCTAGAAGTATTTTTAAGAAGAGATAAATCCGCTTCTGAAGCCATGTTTTATACAATATTAAAGTAGAAAAGCAGTAGATTTAGTAAAAGAAAATTTAATAGGGAATGCTAAGGAATATCATGATACTTCGATACGATACGAGATATCGTATCAATCGTGGATCGTCGATCCGTATTGCGGAAAATTAGATTTTCCGCAACCCTGAGCCCTAGAAGTAGATCTTATTCGTAAAGAACGGAAGGATAAAGCTGCCCCATCTATCATCGATCTAATTGGGGAATTTAAGGAGCACTACCGCATGCAGCAAGTATCCTCTACTACTACTGCTAATAACTCTGCCTTTGCAACGCTTTAAAACAATTCCAATTCGAATTTAGATTCCAACAGCAATTCTAATTCCGATTAAGAATGGCATAAGAAATGCATATGCGGCCTTAAACACCGATACAGCAACTGCTACTACATTGCTGAGTAGAAGCGCCCTTAAGGATGGAAACCAAGGGTAGACGTCTAGAAGAAGATAGAAGAAAAGATCTTATCTCTACCTTGGGTTAAACGTATGGTTAATTAGATTTGAAAAGAAAAACAGAAAGCAAAAAACAATTAGAAGAATACAGAATCTATAATTAATTTTAATTCTAAAAACCTAGCTTCTATAACCCCAACCTGCCATACTGCCGTGTTTAGTACTGGTTAAACTCTATTCGAACTCCAGAACACCTAGATACTCGACCCTGGCGCAGGTACGCATATCTATAACAACTGTGACGGCTCGAACTATTGAACAAATGTCTCGACAGAGACTTGAACAAATGCTTGCAAGATGAAGCGAACGAATGCTGTATTACGAAGATATCAAGCTGAGGAGAAGAAGGAGAGGTATGTACAGGAGGGAGAGACGTGCTATGTACTTGTTGAGGCGCCAAGCCCTTAGACGAACCCCTGACTAGGTGACGAGCCCTAGCGCCGTCACATACTATAGTTTCTAACTTGGCTTTAGTCGTTACGTACTTTATACCTTATATAACTATAAAACTCTATCCTAGCCTCTCTTAGCCTGTTCCCTTTAGTAGATCTAATTATTAATCTTAATTACTTAATCTATTAACTCCCTTAGGGTATCCGCATCTTCTATTAGGATAATCGCGTCCTAGACTTTAGCCTTAAGTCCTTACTTATACTATACTATAAACGCCTTATTATTCCACTTAACTTATATTACTAACATCTAGAACTATATTATATACTTAATTACTAAAGTTCGCTACGTAATGTCCTAAAGTTTTCTTTTTACTATAGTTGTTGATTCTAGGTCCCTAAATATCTATATAAGTTGTTCCGTAAACCCTTCCTAGCTTAAGAATATAAATCGTATATCTTAGTTAGTGGTCGTTATTCCGTTTACCTATATCTTCGTAAGATAAGGTTTAAACCACTTAAGTACTCTTTCTAATAGAAATAGTCCTGTATACGCTATCCGATCTATAGGTATTAGTAGCTTTACCCCTTCTTATATAACTTTAAAGTGCATTTATATAAGAAATCCTTTAAGTTTTAATCTTTCTCCCGAGTACCTCTTAATTAATAGTAACTTAATCTTTACTGCTCCTATCCTATTAATCCTATTTTTTTAACATCGCATTATTTTCTGTTAACTAGTTAACTATCTCTTATAGTTGTCTAACCGTTATAGGTTGCTATAAGTTAGTATCTGCTATACTAGTGTCGTTACCTAATCTTAAAGTAGTTGCCGCCGTTAATGGCGTTATAGTGGCTGCTTTTAGTGGCATATTATTCGACTTTCTGCACTTATTACTGTAACTAGGTAGTAATTATATAATAGAACCTTATAGCAGGAACTACAATAGGCTTATTAATAGGCTAGGTATATAGGTAAAGTAAGTTAAAGTTAACAACGTAATAATAACTGGTGGAGTAGTTGCTTAATAGATTAACTTTAATTGTATTCTAAGAATTACTATAAGGAAGGAACTATCTAGGTAGGGACTAAGGGTCCTTAAATACACAACCGTACTCCTATAAAATCCTTCTTATACGTAATATACGTATACTCTATCTACTCTATTACGGATTATATAAATCCTATAGATTATATAGATTATATTATATAACCTTAGTTACTATTCCTTGTTATATAGTTCTACTGGTTCCATCCTAGACTATACCTATATTAACTAACTAGCTTCTTCTAACTCTTCCCTAAGTAGTCGTAATATTGTACTTAAAGCGTCCGTAACACTCTAAGAAGAAGTCCGTGCCCTTAAGATGCCTATGCTAGGACCTTAAGACTAAACGCTATCTTTGGAGATAAATACGCGGAACGTAAGCCCTAAACCCACAGTAGCTACTTACCCTAAGCCGACTACTACGCTAAAATAATCTAAATAACTACTAGGTCCCCTAGTATTCACTAGTAAATAATAAGAGCTTTAATTATTTTTAAGCTAGCTTAAAAATAAGCTAACTAGTAACGCTAACCGTTACCTAACTAAAGCTAACTAACTCTATTACGCCCTAAGTTAACTAGGAGGAGATATAGCTAACTTTATTAAACCGCTTTAGCCAAACTTAGTGTAAAGCCTAGTTGTACTTCTTAAAGCTATATATAGTGACCTAAACTACTAAGTTACTACTTAAAGAAAGATAAACTATATAACTTAAGGAATAAAAGGTTTCCTAGTATACTTCTCCAAATTTAACCGTTATATAAAGGAAATAGGCTAGAACGACTTCGTACTAATTAATAGCCTTATTAAATCCCTAAGCCCTAAACTAAAAACCTCCCTAATAGGCGTAGACCTATTAGGAGCCCTTAATGCCTATATAAACGTTATTAATAAACAATATAATAATATACTACGCCTAACACTAAAGCCCGCTTTACGATATAATACGGTAACCCCGTGAATATTTACTAAGTTATCGTCTTAGCCTAAGCACCCTAACGCTATGGATATTAACACTAGGACCCTAGGGTACGCCCTACTAGGGTCCTCTAAATAAGAATAACGCATTAAGCTAGGCCTCTACTTTAAATATAGAAGTAGCTCTTACCTCTTTAACTACTGCTCTGTCCTTATACCTAAATATAAATTATAAAAGGCTAACACTAGTAGCTGTTTACCGTATTAATCTTTTAGTTACTATCCCTAATCTTTACCTAGTTCTAGCCCTATATTTAGTAAGCACTATTTATAAGAATAAAGCTATAGCCGACGTCCTATAAAAACCCCACCCCAATTACCTCTAAAAGGAAGGTTTTAGAGCTAAGTTACTCTCCGGAACGGCTCTGCTATAGGATTTCATTAAACGTATTTAACGTTACAAACTCTATATAAGGGGATCTTGTAGACAAGGGGCTATAAGGACACGATTAGAATAGGATAGATTGGTGAGAGAGACGAATCCTTAAGGAGGTAAGGCCTCTGGGATTGTGGAGACTATATACTATGGGCATATGCCTCCGGCACGTGACCGGCGACCATTTAAGGGGCGTCCGGAGGTTGTCCTAAGGGCAACCCAAGGTATCCGCAATAATATCCCTTACATTACCCCCCCCCCTTCCTGCGGTTGGCCCCCGATCGCCGTTACCTTATAATAGGGAGATTATAAGGGCTTGTCCCAGAAGAGGT
>Ga0307515_10018452_pt1 | contig 12622 bp, 6 predicted proteins | sample 17_EM_MG_FD_194513 | JGI IMG/M metagenome (GOLD analysis project Ga0307515, IMG submission 194513) | Populus trichocarpa ectomycorrhiza microbial communities from riparian zone in the Pacific Northwest, United States - 17_EM | ecosystem: Host-associated > Plants > Roots > Unclassified | place... | reverse complement strand
AGCTGATCCAAAAGGGACAGCTTGAACGGTGAAAGGTGATGGATGGATGGCGAAGAGGGTTTGATGAGCTCTCTTGAAATGATACTGACGTCCATATTGAAGAAGACGACTTAAACAAAAGCAGTGCGTAAAGAGATGTTCTTGATGTGGTTTCTTTCTACTGCATGAGAGCGTCTTAAATAGGCTATGTCAACCACTATTCTTAATTCAATGGGACAAAAGTTGATTTCATCGCCTTTCGAGTTAAGCGTGTTTGGAGGTGTGGTTATGATTGCTTTTTAAAATGCTTTTTATTTAGAAAAATATGTCATTAATGTTTTTTATTTTTAAAAAATCATTTTTAAGATTAGCACATCAAAATATTTAAAAACATCAAAAACATATTAATTCAAATTTTTTCAGAAGCACTTTCCAAACGCAGAAACAAACACCCTAGTTCAGCCTTGTCATAAGTCTTGGACTTTGAATTTCAAGTTTTGAGTTTTTATTTGTTTTTTTATTTAGATTTAAATTTATTATAAAATATATTTTTTTGTTCAAAAATAATTATTCTATCCAGCTCATTAATTTCTTCATTATAGTGTTTGTATAGTTTTATTCTTTAATCCGAATAGTTTTTTATTTAATAAAAAAAATCATATTTTAAAGCTAAAAACTATCAAGTTAATTTTATTTCGTGACAGGTAAGTAGAGCTCATAAATGAAGAGAATTAATTTTGATTCCAAAATCTACTATAAAAAGGAATTGAATGAAAGAGTATTTGATAGATTTCCAAACTCTTCTTCACCGTAGTGTTTTAGCTTATTTTCTTTAGTTTCAAGCCCTATCATTTTATTTATATTCTAGAGCTTAGGTTATTTTATAGTAAAGATATTCAGTTATATTTCCTAGAGTTCATGAACTTTGTTTAAAAAAACAACTAAAAAATTTATTGACATTATTTTATTTGCATAAAGAGATACACAATAAAACTTTAAAAACAAATTATTTATCCTTTACAATAATAAATTTATCAGCAAATCATATTCTAAGCTTACATTGTTTTAACTTAAGTATAATATTCAATTATTTATTTAATATACATGTTTGGTTTTTATTTAATTTTATTTCAAGTATATAATCCTTAAGTTTTTTATGAAATTATGACCAGTTGTGATCACATATAATAGTGATATCTTTATTAATTTGAATAAGGATATTAGAATTTTAATTGCATGTTTCGTGCTGTTGTTAGGTTGTGTACATATATATAAGGGAAATAACTAGATAGAAAATAACTGGTGGGGAAATTGTTAACGTGCTCTACCTTATAATTTATAAAAGAGAACTTTTCTCTCTATCACATTTTTTCATTAGATATAAAATAATTTCATTTAATTTGATAATAATTTATTATTTATATTATCAAAATCTTAAACATGAAATCACTATTAACTATAAATGTAATTAGAGTTTTGCCTTACCATTTAAGAAACTTAACCTTTGCTATTCGGGGAATTTAGATCATTTCATAAGATCCATTTGTCATTACTAAATTAACTAGGGAGAAGTAGATAACTTTTTATTTCAAATGCACAGTGAAACAAACACAATACTCTTGAAAGCAAAACAATAATATTATTATTGTGAAGGGGCAATTCTATATTTTCACAATGATTTCTTCATTATTATTAATTCAGTTGAGGGGTAACTTGATATTTTACTAAATATATAAAAACAATGCACGGTGAAATGAAAAGAAAATTATAAAAGTAGTGTTAAGAGACTTTTTCATCTTTTCTTAATGATTTTCTTATTATTATAAAGTCAACTTAAGAGCAATTATGTATTTGACAAGATATAAAAAACAATAAAAACAAAAAAACAAAAAGGCTAGGCGCAAGCAATGCCTCTCAACATCCAAAAATGCCCTACTATGGGTCGTTGGAAGCGTCGCTGCATCATCTTTGTCATGGTGCTACGTGTGTCAAAAGTTGTGGTCCGGTTTATTGCTAGTAAGCTTTCTTTTTATTTACTCTTTTCTCCCTAAAAATTTACAACTTGGCCCTATTTAGTGGCATTTCAACTTCATTTCTTGTTTTTTTTTCTAATTTTCATTCGTTGTTTTTTTGTTGAAGTTTTATTTGTTTTTAATTTTATTATTCTATCTTAATTTGCCATATATTACTTTTTCCAATTTGGTCCTAATTCTTTTTATTATTTAGGTCTTTTTTTGAATTGATTTTTCTTTTCAATTTTATCCTTCAATCAAAAAATTATTTTTTTATTTCAATTTTGATCCTCATTTTTTTTATTTTCTTTTATCATTTTTTCAATTGACTTATCTTTTCAATTTTACCCTTCTATCAAAAATAAAATTTATTTTGTATTTCAATTTTGATCTTCATTCTTTTAATTGTTATTTTTTTTTATTTTAGACCCTTTTGTGTAATTGATATTCTTTTTCCAAGTTAATCTTTTAATATTTAATTGGTTCGAAATTGGGTTCCGTGATTTTTCTTGGTAGGGTGCTTCCAGTCTAATATACAGGTCATGAGTTTGAAACATTAAGCTTTATGAATTTAATATACAGGTCATGAAATGAAAATTGCACATAACTATATTTGTTTTAACTGTGAAGAATTGAAAGTAAATTCAGGGTAAGTATGAAATATTTTTTTCCGTACTTAATTCTTAATAATTTAATTTTTTATAATTTAAGGAATATTATTAAGAGTTAAAGTCACAACTACTACATGTGAGCGATGCTGAAACAGAAAAATTATGTGAGGAGATATTTTCAATTTGGTTAAAAAAATAATGTAAGTAGATTTAGAAAATAAATTTTTGAATGAATTCAATTCTATACTTTCAAGAAATTATTATTGTGTTTCCAAACAAAATTTATTATGATGTTAACTATTATGTTAGGTTGAATATCAATCAAATAGAACTGGGAATCAAATCTTTGCACATGTTTTGGGCCTTTCAAATTTAGTAAAATGTTATAATAGATATTATGTGAATGGTTTCAAATTTCACACTTAAAATTATCATCGATTTAAAAGGATGATGAATAGTGGAGTTCGTGTGAAAAAAGATGTTATGATGATAATGAATGTGATTATTATGGAATGCTTGAAGAAGTTGTTCGGCTAAAATATTTAGACAGTAAGTGCAAAGTATTCATGTTTAAATGTCATTAGTATGATACAAAAAGAGGAATTAGAATGCTTTTTTCAAATGGTTTTGTTGAAATCAAGCATTCTTCTCAACTATATGAAAATGAAGATTTTGTACTAGCGCAGCAAAGTCAACAATTTACTATACATGTCTATGCGATAATAGATCCATCTAGGACTATATAATTTGGCAAATTTCTTAACTTAAATCTTTTCCAAACTAATTAATTTTAGAATTTTCTATATTAATTTTTATAAGTCATATATATATAAGGGTTATGTATCTAGAATTTTATATGAATGAGAGAAGTGGGGTTTCTTTATGTGTTTAAATCTTTAAAAATTGGTATCAGCATGTGGTAAAAAAGAAGAGAATAGATTTGACAACAACTATCTTTGTAGCACTTGTCGCCACCTTTCATGTAATAGATCGAACCTTAAAATGTAGCAACAATAGTCACCTTCTATGGCAGCATATCAACCTTGAAAATACAACAATAATAGCCACCTTTCATGGCAGTAGATCAGCCTCTAAAACACATCAGTAGTACGTAGCAGCTTTAAAACATAGCAAAATATTATCCTTTTACAATGCCAACTAACCCAACAAAAAAAAACCATGGCTTTTGAAAAATTTATTTAATAAACCATTTCATGGTTATTATGATTATTGGAGCATATTATTAAAAAAATCTTTTAAGGTCTACCAAGTATTGACAAGTCATTTATGATGGAATAATTAATCCACCAACTAGAACACCAACTAGAACACCAACTAGAACAACAATAATTGATGTGCAAAAAAAGATGATAAAAGGGCAATTATTGAAGGATTTGAATGCAAACAACTACTTTTTTTCTATCAATTGTCCAATTATTCTTAGAAACCATTTTTGCAAGGACTCCTTCAAGGATAGTTAAGATTGTATAAAAAGGAAATGTGAAGGAATAACTAGGGCAAAAAGGAAAGAACTTCAAGCACTTAGTAATATTTGCATTATCTAACTTGACTCGACATGTCACTACCACATTTAACAGTTTTACGGACATAATTTTTTATCGGTATTTACACTACCATTCCATCGACCAGAAGTTTACTGACAGATACACAAACAAAAATTGTCAGTCAGTAAATCTTTCATCGGTAATTTCATTTATGTTGACATTTATATCGGTAAAAAAAAACATCGATGGTTTTACAGACGAACAATGCACCCCATAAACAATTACCCGCTTTAATATACCGATGAAATTATTTCATTGGTGATTGATAGTGGTATTTATTGTAATTTTATTCCAACCCTCTGTACAATAACGATGGAATTATTCCGTTAGTGATTTAACGGTGTTGCAGTAGCATATGAAGTAAATTGTTTCAAACTCTCTAGAATGTACCAACAGATTGTGTCTATCAGTATATCCGTCTGTAATGATTAAAAAATATATTTTTTAAAAAAAATCTTTTGAACAAAAAAAGAAAAAAATAGATTTGTATAAAATTCAACTATGTAAAAATAAATTTGAATAATATAAAATCCAAATATTCATTACAAATTTATATGTTCAAACAAAATTAAAGTAGAACAATGACGGCGCTGGAGGAGGAGGAGGGTGGTCGTTCCTAGGACCATACAGCAAAAAAAAATGGGCACACGAACCACACATCTATGATCTCATGATCATGACCATGCGACGAAGTTCTTTATAATCCGCTGAGAGTCGTTCATATTTTTTGGTGAGATGCACCGTATGTTCTTGCAAGGCCGTGAACTCCTGAGATTGGGTGCCTGATGCCGATTGCGAGCTTCCAACGATTGAGACACTATGGGTCGTCCGCAAGTTCTTGGCCGTAGTGTTAAAGAGTTCATACACTCAATTTCTATCGGGTCCACTAGACGATCCTACCTCCATCCACACATCCAGATTGAAATTCGGGTGGGTCGAAGATTGTCCCCATATCTCTCCCTTAACCAGCTGTTATATGTCTCCTGAAAATAAAAAATAAAATCATCAAATTCAATTCAAGAAAATAATAACTTATGAAAGAAAATGGTTGAACGAACATACCATAAAGCGTTAAGCGTGCTTGTCGATGAACTGTTGCACCCTCTTTTGGCGGTCTTTACTTCGCATGTGCGTCTCCATAAAAAGCTCCATTGGGCTCGGCTCACGTCCATGAGTCGTAGCCTATAAGAAAACAATGTTGCAAGTTAAATATATTTATAAATAACAACAATATAATTAAAGATAGATGTGATTAAAATTAATCTTACGATCTATTTTGCATGCAAAACGAAAGGAACGGAGCAGCCGATATACGTGATAACTGAGCCGTGAATTTGTCGGCTTTGGTTCCCTGCACCGAACTAGGAGTGTCATGTCAAATGCCCAGGCGTCACGTGCTGAATATATTATGCCCACATATCCTCCGGGATGTATGACAGTCTGAAATCCTTCCAAACCGCCACGTCATTCAAGTCTGGCAGAGCGTTTTTTCTAGCATATTTTTTAGATTTTTTTACGTCTCATACTAAAAATCACGCAACCAACATGATACAAGCGTATTCTATACGAGTTAATGACAAATGAAATTTTAATATTTAAAATAAAAAAAATAATTATCGTATTATTTTTGTTTTTAACTAGTTGTAACGTGATTCTCTCAAACTCTCCTCACAACATTATCATTTTCTTTATCCCATTCAAATTTACCCCTACATTAACAATTTATGAAAAATAAATCAATAATTAAAATAAAGTAAATGAATTTACATAAAAAATAGTTAAAATTTTAAGTTAACACTAACCTTCCATCTTATAAATCATGTATCAACATGAGGTTTCTAATCAAAATGTTTGAAAACCTAACTCCATTGAAATAATAGAATCTCCATCGATGATTTTAAAGCTGATATTGTTACCCGGGCGCTTTAATGTTTATGAACTTAAAATCGATAAAATTAATGAAATAATAGTTGTTCATCAATTTTTAAACATAAATTAACTCAAAGCAAAACAAACTTACATTTAAAGGTCGCCCTTCCAACGTGCCACGTACTTGTGGGTGAATGGATCCTGCTGTGAAGGGACACTGCCTCTACATTGTGGAACAACACTAGAAGAGGCAGCATCGTGAGTTGATGCAGGTGTCTCTTCTTGATTGGCACCCAATTACATGTTATTGTCATCATTACTGCTAGAAGAATTAGTTGTGATCATGTGCTCATGATGTGCAACTGATTTTCTTCTATGTATCTACACAAATTTGTTGAATATTTACATAATTAATTTCAATTTTTAAAAAACAAAATTGGCAGCACCTCCTCTATACTAGAAACTATTTAGAATTTTCAATCTTGCAAATATACAAAATATATGCCACAAACCAGTTGATTTTAATTTATTTCTACCAATAATTTTGGATTATTCAATTTCATCTCATTTTCAACGTGATAATGTTTTTAATCCTAAATTGACAAGAATTTTTTATAATTAAATTTAATCTTATATATTCAATTAACATTTATAATACAAATTTGAAAATAACAATTAAAATTCAACAAAACAATAAAACATTATGGCAATGTAGACAATAAAATAGAAAAAAATAAAATTTGATCCTATATATTCAATTAACGTTTATATTACAAATTTGACAATAACAATTAAAATTAAAAAAAAAAACATTATTGCATTGTAGACAATAAAATAGAAAAAAATATATAATCCTATATATTCAATTAACATTTATACTACAAATTTAACAATAACAATTAAAATTCAACAAGCATAATAAAACATTATTGGAATGTAGACAAATAAATATAGGCTTTAGGAATGAAAAATGCTTACCTTAATGGCATACTTAATTTCAAGGTTTATCTGCGTGTAATACAAAAAAAAATACATTGTTAATAAACCAAAAAAAAGAAGAAAATTAAAAAAAAATACATCAAAATATTCACCATATAAACTAGTTGATTGTGTTGAAAGGAAATACCTAAAGATTTTGAGACAAGAGAGGATTGAGAGAGTGAGAGAGGACAGAATTTGAGTGAAAGTTAGTGAGGGATTAAGTGAATTGAAAAATGAAGATCTACTGCCCTCGCTGGGTTTTTATACCTCATTTTTACCGAGGAAATCACATATAAAATATTAAATAATATTATTTTTAGTTATTTCGTCGGTCATTCCCTCGGTAACTTCACCTTAAAATTTTCATTTCACACTAAAATGTTCAAAAACCCCTCCAGATTTTTGGTAGTCCGTTCGTGATTTCATCGGTAAAAATATAAACAATACATGATTAGAGATGCATTAATTATCAAGGCATTGAAATTCACAATCCGTCGACAATTCCCTCAGGAACCTGACACTCATATAGTGCACTTTAATTGTCATCACCGACATGAGAAGGGGAATAGTTCCTCCCGCCTCTAGGATACACCGACGAAAATAAATTATCGGTTGTTCCATCAGTGTTTTCAACGGTATTTTCCTCGGTGTTATTGACTATGAATAGTGTCAAAGGGAGGGGAACAATTCCCTTCGCCTCTGTAATACATAGACAGACACGAACCATTGATGTTTCCCTTTACTCTAACGCATTCTTCTACATTTATATCATTGTTATCATCATCTTCATCAACTTGTGCTTGTCCTCTAGAGCTGAGAACAACATTCAACTCTTCAACGTTAATATCAACAAAAATATTATTGAAGACGTGAAAATTTTAATTTTCTTCCAAGTCAATCGATAGAACAACTCGATATGGCTCAACCAACTCACTTACTTGAAAGACGTCATCTCCGACATTTGAGTCATTATGCTCATCCTGAACAACCTCGACATGACCCCTGAGTTTGGTTTTCAATACGGATAACCAATCAACTCTTAAACGATCCTTTTTAAAGGAAAGGGTGTGTGTAATAAACTTGTTAGCATTGCTTGGCGAAAACAACGACATCATTGATGTTGTGGAGGGTAGCTTTTGAGTTAATTTTGATCAAACTATGATAAGGATCTACTATGATTCCTTTGTTAGTGGGGTCATACCAATAGCATTTGAATAAAAAAGACTATTATACTAATTGTAGCACTTCACCTTTCTTTCAGGAACCAGACTTAGTAAAAACAATGTAGCGCTAACAATCATTTCCATTTTATAAACCTGGTATATCAAGTACAATATCTGTAATGAAATTAAGTATCCCGATAGATAATAACTTTATGATAGTACTTACATGTGTTCTGAACCACGTCAGAAATTGTTCATCTTGTAATCAAAAGATTTGAGATTCAGTCAACTATGAGTTATTAGACGGTAGATATTAACGATGTTGTCTGCAAGGTAATCAACAATGTATGAGTTTGTGATATTACAAGAGAGAAATAGTCAATTAATCATAAAGTTTAAGTAGTATACATACTGAATAAAAGATCTCAATTCATCACAGTTAAATAGCATATAATTATATGCTTGTATAAATTCTATTTCAAACAAATATCTTTCACTAACAACATTTTTTGGTACGTGTAGTTCAGGATTTGAGAATATTGACAAGTTCCCACCTGAAGGCATTTCACAACTGACAACTATCATCATGCCTTGGAACGAATTGATTTTTGTTCTCAAATGAGGCTTGAAATAGTATGAGATAATTATTGAGATCTCTTCAACAATATAGGCCTCACATATCGATGCCTCAACATGCGCCTTGTTTTTTTATTTTTTTAATAAAGTTGAACAAATACCTACATGGAATTAAACAAATGTTTTCAATTAACAAAATAATGAAATAGTATCGAAGATTACATTGCATATTTAATCTCTAACCTCTCGAATGGATACATCCATCTATACTGGACTGTGCCTCTAACTTTTACCTCATACGGTAAATGTTTGGGTAGATTCTCCATCAAGTCAAAAAATAATGGCGGGAATATCATCTCAAGTTTTCATATTGTCTGGATGATATTCATTTCAAGCCTCTCAATGTGTTGTGTCTGCAATTTAATGGAGCATATATCTCTAAAAAAATAATTGATTTCCATGATTGCATCTCATATTATCTTTAGCGATAAATCATGATAAGCTAATGAAATGAGTGTTTGTATAAACAAGTGATTGTCATGGCTCTTCATTCTATACAATCTGCAATCCTCCAAATTAACCAACCTTGATATGTTTTAGGCATGTCCATCGAGAAAACATAGACTCTTTAGCCATTGGTAGACTAATAGTTGTGCATTCTTGTCTAATGTAAAGCTTACTTTGGACTTTGTGACCCGTGACCCAGCATAAACCAACTCCATATTTTTACGGTGATAAAAAAACATTATATCCATTCTAACCTTGATGTTGTCCTTTGTTTTCCCCTTCACGTCCATGTCCGTGTTAAAAATATTCTCAAACACATTCTTTTCTATGTGTATGACGTCAAGGTTATAGCGGAGGAGATTAGTCTTCCAATAAGGAAGCTCCTAGAAAATATTTCACTTTACCTAGTTATGGGTCAAACCAAAACCACGAAACTTCTACTTACTAGATTGGAAACCAAACACAATGTCACAGTACTCTGACACGACTTCATACAATTCTTCACCAGAAAGACAAAGGGATACAACATCCTTTTCAACTTTGCTAACAAAAAAATATTTTTTTTTCTTTTTGTACCTATGATCCATTTGCAAGAAACACTGGTGGCAGTAAAAAAAAGACGTTTTACCCCCATTTGTTAGCGTGAATACCTTGTTATTTTCCACGCATTATGGACATGCTAGTTTTTCATGTGTGCTCCAACCAGAACCATTCCATAAACCAGAAAATCATTGATAGTCCACATCAAAGTTATCCTCATAAGAAAATTCAGTTTTGTCGATACATCATAAGTCAATGCCCTGGAGGACCACAATTGTGTCAACTCATCAATCAACAGTCAAAGACAAACATCTATATATTAACCCAGACTATTAGGATCAAGTATGACCATAGATAAAAACATGAACTCCGGCCTCATACACATCCCCTGTGGCAAGTTATAAACCGTTAGTATAACCAACCAACAAGAATAAAGAGCAACAAATGACCCGAATGGATTGAATCTATCTGTACATAGCCCATGATGAACGTTCATTGATTCAGCTAAAAAGTTAGGATGCACACTATTAAAGTGTTTTCATGCTTCACCATCGAAAGGGTGCATCGTCACTTCATCCACAACATCATGTGATTGGTGTCATGTCATGTGCTTGACAGTCTTTGTTGCATGAATAACCTCTGCAGTTTGGGTGTGATTGAGAAGTATCTCTAAGTTTTTTATATGCTACAAGAGTCTTTCCTCTGCCAGTTCTAGGTTTATAATGGAAATTCTCACATGTCCTGGACTTGGTCAGCTTAGAATTTTCAAGGTAGTACAACATGCAGAAGTTTAGACACATGTTAATTTTCTGGTATCCTAGACTGAGGGGTTTCATCATAGACTTAGCAGCATAGAAGTTCTATTTTACTTTGTTCCCTTCGAATAAAATGTTTCTCGCTCATTTGAAAATTCTGTCATACCCAGCCTCACTCAACCCATAATCCGACTTAATGGTAAACACTTGTGCAACAGCCAATAATATATTATGGTTTGTGCAGCTATCTCATAATAGTTCGCCAAAATCTTTCAAAAGATTAAAAACCTGGCAGCGTCTGTATTAGGTTCTTCATCTATGATTGAACATTGACCAGCATAACCCTGATCCATTCTCATCGCATCCATAAAAATAGTCCTACAAGGATTACTGTTGTCAATTTCAACTCCATACACGTTGCTAGCACTAGAAGTTGACCCAATCAACCTTTATGTCATGGTCTTGTGAGGAACAAATGGTTCTTCTTGTGCATACCAATACATGTATTCCTCTATGAACCCTTTGTGTAGAAGATGCATCATTACAACATCTGGATTGAGAAACTTTTTATCTTTACACCTCTTGCATGGACATCTAATACCGCCTCCACTAATATTTCTTGGAATAGATGTTGCATAATTAATAAAATTATGAACCTCATTACAAGAATCTATCCTTGGTAATTTTTTGGGTGAATCTTGATACATCTATGAACAATCATCCATGACTTCTATTGAACCTATATATATGAAATAATGATGACAACAATATGTATTAATTAACTACGTTAAGTAAATAACAAACCTACTTTCATACTTCTCTTAATTCATTATCAATTATCTACGTACATACAAATTTGAACGCATTAATTTATGGAAATTACAACTCGACAATAAAATTAATAAAATATAAAACGGATCCATTAAACAAGTCATTATTTATATCATCATAACACATCTAAGTCGGTAATTCGACATAAGTTTCAACAATTTACAAACAAATATAATTTTACAAAATTTAAAACAAACCATAACATGTACAAAATCATGTATCCATACAAGTTTGTTTGAGAAAAAAAACAATAAAACAAGTAAACACCCAAACAAAATGCATATACTACAAAAATATGCAATAAAAAATTGACATTTCAAAATTGTATTCAAATTAAAAAAAATATAGATTTACTTACTTAAAATGAAAAATCCATAAAAAAAACAAATTGCTAATGCGACTGGAAAAGTCGAGGAAGGATGAGTTATATTGAGATGGGGGTGATGTAGGGGGGTTATTTAGTTGCAGAGGGGAAGAAGGAGAACTAGGTGAAGAAAGGGTCGATGACAAGGTCATATATTAACTATTACCAATAGTATTACCAACGAAATGTTTTTATCTGTCAATCCATTGGCAATTCTGTTGGTATAAGTGACACATCACTATACAACTTTCTCTGTTTGAATCCAACTGTAATTCCATCGGTAAAAACGTCCATAAAAAATTACATGTCATCGTACTTTTTGGTTTTTTAAATTCTTTTTATTCTGACTATAATTCCCTCGGTATTTACCAACAGAAATATTATATCGCTAAATATCGACGGAGTTAGCGATGGAATAAATTCGGTCAATAAATATCACCCCAAAATACCGATGAAGAAGTTCGGTTGGTGATTTCGTTTATATTCATAGATTTTCTAGTAGTGTGTTAAAGTCAAATAATATGGATATTACAGATAAGATTGGGTTAAAAAATCTAAGAAATGAATATCATGAGTTGAGATTTTTAAAACGTAATCAACTTGACCCAACCTGTATACCTTATACAACACCACTAACAATGTAACCCTATATTCTAGAAAGTTCTTGGTATAAATATTCTCTTTCTCTCTCTCTCTGTTCAATTTTCTCTCTCTCTCTCTCTCTCTCTCTGTTCAATTTTCTATCTCTCTCTCTCTCTCTCTCTCTCTCTCTCTCTCTCTCTCTCTCCACTAAACCTCTTATTCTTTTATCTCCCTGTATGTTATATTTTAAGTCCTTTTTTTTCAATTAATTCCTCCATTTTAGTTAA